>Ga0114925_10001141_pt1 | contig 12754 bp, 7 predicted proteins | sample SumtaG_2_FD_87287 | JGI IMG/M metagenome (GOLD analysis project Ga0114925, IMG submission 87287) | Deep subsurface microbial communities from Indian Ocean to uncover new lineages of life (NeLLi) - Sumatra_00607 metaG | ecosystem: Environmental > Aquatic > Marine > Oceanic > Sediment | place... | reverse complement strand
GTCTCCTGACACATTTAAAGGAAGGAAACCTCGATTATCTTGAATTTCCTTTAAAGAAAAATGACAGCTCCCAGGGTAAGATTCTCCCCAAGAACCTGGGTAAGTCCGAAAAGGGCATTGTTATGGGAGAGGTATTGGCTAAGAATTTGAATCTCTCTTTGGGAATGAATGTGCTTTTGATTTCTCCCATGGATATGGCCACGCAGTTGGGAATGATTCCCAGAATGGAGAAGTTTCGGTTAGTGGGGATATTCGACTCAGGAATGTATGAATACGATGCAAACCTTGCCTATATTTTCTTCCCTGTAGCTCAAAAGTTGTTTAACCTGGGAGAAAGAGCTACGGGGCTGGAAGTTAAAATTGATAATATCTTCAAAGCAAATAATGTCGCATCCCTGATTCAAAAAGAACTGGGTTACCCTTATTGGGCGAGGAGCTGGATGGTAACCCATAGGAACCTGTTTGCCGCCTTGAAACTGGAGAAGGTAACGATGTTCATTATTCTGGTTTTGATTGTTCTGGTAGCAGCTTTCAACATTATTTCCACTCTGATGATGATGACTATGGAGAAGACTAAGGATATTGGCATACTTAAAGCAATGGGTGCTGCAAGAAGAAGTGTCCTCAAAATCTTTCTTTTTGAGGGATTGATTATAGGTGTAGTGGGCACACTTATTGGGGCAGTGGTGGGTTATATTGCCTGTCGTCTTTTGGGAAAATACCAATTCGTAAAATTGCCTCAGGATGTCTACTATATAAGCAGTTTACCAGTGCATATACAGAGAAGTGATTTCATATATATTATTTTAGGAGTGATATTGATATCTTTGATGGCGGCAATTTACCCTGCATATAAGGCATCTCGCCTGGACCCTTGCGAGGCGATTAGATACGGGTGAGGGGAAGGCTAAAAAGTGGACAACCAGAGACCATTCTTAGAAGCTAAAAATCTAAACAAGAGTTATTACCAGGATGAAATTGAGGTTAGAGCACTTGTGGAAATTAATCTAAAGATAATGGAGAAGGAAGTAGTGGCGATTTTTGGTCCCTCGGGTGCTGGAAAGAGCACTTTGCTCCACATTCTTGGTGCCTTAGATCGTCCAACCAAAGGGGAGGTTATTTTTCAAGATAGTAATATTACGACCTTATCCGATAATGAACTTGCCCGGTTGCGAAACAGAGAGGTTGGTTTTATTTTTCAGTTTCACCATCTTCTGCCTGAGTTTACTGCACTGGAAAATGTGATGATGCCTCTCCTGATAGCTCAAAGCTCTTCTGGTAAGGATAGGGTCAGTAGTTTTCCCTCGGGGAAAATGAAACAGATAAGGGAAAAAATCGAAGAGGAATCTTTAAGAATCTTGACTGAGGTGGGTTTAAAAGATAGAATAAATCACAGTCCATCCGAGTTATCAGTAGGTGAGCAGCAGCGAGTAGCTGTAGCGCGGGCGTTAATCAATAGTCCCCAAGCAATTTTAGCTGACGAACCAACGGGAAATCTGGATAGAAAGACAGGAGACTCAGTCTTTGAGCTCCTTTTAGAACTGAATCAGGAAAGGGGAAAGGTATTAGTAATTGTTACCCATAATGAGGTGTTGGTGGAGAGGATAACGAGTTTACACTCTGGGAAAATTGTCCATTTACGCGATGGCAAAATAATAAATTAAAACACTCAAGGAGGTTTAATGGCACAGAAAATCTATCTGAATGGCAAATTGGTTCCTCGAGAAGATGCCAGGATTTCTGTTTTCGACCATGGACTGCTATACGGAGATGGGGTCTTTGAGGGAATTCGGGCATACGATGGTCGTGTATTTAGATTATCTCAACACCTGGACCGCCTCTACGATTCAGCCAGAGCAATTGCACTTAAAATTCCTTTGACCAAGAAAAAGATGGAAGAAGCTGTAATTCAGACTTTAAGAGCAAATAGTTTAAAAAATGGTTATATCCGCTTGGTGGTGACCAGGGGAGAGGGTGATCTGGGTCTTGACCCCAGGAATTGTGGAAAGCCGGTAGTGTTCATTATAGCGGATAAAATCGAGCTTTATCCTGAAGAGTGGTATAAGAAAGGTTTAGAATTGGTTATTGTGGCTACAAAGAGAAATATTCCTGAAGCAATAGATCCAGGGATAAAATCGCTGAATTATCTGAATAACATTTTAGCGAAGATTGAAGCAGGCTTGCAAAATATGCCTGAGGCTGTAATGCTTAACAGAGAGGGCTACGTTGCAGAATGTACTGGAGATAATATCTTCATTGTGGAAGAGAATGTGTTAATTACTCCTCCTTTTTATGTGGGTATACTTGCCGGTATCACCCGTCAAGCAGTAATGGAACTGGCAAGAGAGAAATTGGGTCTTCTGGTGAGGGAGGAAGCGTTTACCCGATTCCATCTGTACAATGCAGATGAGTGTTTCTTGACTGGCACAGCTGCGGAAGTGATTCCTGTAGTTAAGATTGATGGTCGAAAGATAGCGGAGAGAAAACCAGGAAAGATTACCGTAAGACTTATCAAAGAATTTCGGGATTTAACGAAAAAAGAAGGTACGAAGATATAATAGACAGTAGACCGGTTTCGGGACGGGACAAGGCGAGTGAGACGGCAAAGAAAATGTAGCTGTCCCGATGAATCGGGACGAAGCTCTGCATTGTAGGGGTCCCGATGTATCGGGATGGTCGCCCAAAAGGAAGGGACGGCACGCCGAAAAATCGGCATAAACTGCGTCCGTCCCCTACAGAGAAGCAAAGCTTGCGCTTTGCTGCTACAGAAAAGTGGTCGATTAGGTTAGGAGATAACTTATGCTTTGTGATGAGTGTAAAAAGAACGAGGCTATAATATATTTTACTCAGATTCTCAATAATAAAGTAACTAAATTTCATCTCTGTCAGGAGTGTGCTAAAGAAAAGGGAGTGGTATTCCCTTCTCTGGATGAGGCGCTTTTCGAGGGTCCCCAGCTTGCTTTAGCTTCCCTTTTGGCGGGACTTAGTGATATTGGCGTTCCCTATGCTCTGGAAAAGCCAAAAGTAGTCAGAAAGTGCCCCAACTGTAAGGCAAGCTATGACGATTTCAGGGAATCGGGCAGGTTGGGCTGTTCTGAATGTTATCGAACTTTTAAGAAGGAGCTTCTGCCCCTGTTGAGAAGGCTCCACGGTTCAGTCCAACACACAGGCAAAGTTCCCCTGCAAAAAGTCAGAGTAGGCAAAAAAGGTAAAGAGATAATGGAACTGCGCAGAGAATTACAGAAGGTAATAGAGAAAGAGGAATATGAGAAGGCAGCAGTAATAAGAGATAAGATAAAGGAGTTGGAAAAGAAAAAATAATGCAACTGCAAAATATGCTCAGACAAAAGATTGGGTGGTTAGAAAGTAAAGGGAACTCTCCGGGAATTGCAATTTCTTCACGGGTCAGGCTGGCGCGAAATTTGAACAGAATCCCTTTTCCTCAGAAGGCTTCCAGGAGAGAGCAGGAAGGGTCTTTTGAGAAAATTAAGAGTGCTTGTGAAGAGATTGCATATTTTAAGGGAGCTCCCATCCTCAATTTGCAAGAGTTTGACAGGGTGGATAGGCAGTTTTTGTTAGAAAGGCATTTGATTAGTTATGAACATTCTCGAGGAGATGGGGTCAGGGGATTAGTTATCGGGGATAAGGAACTTCTCAGCCTGATGATAAACGAAGAAGACCACCTGCGGCTTCAGGGAATACAATCGGGGTTAGAGCTACAGCAGGCCTGGGATATTTTGAAGCAAATTGATGAGGAGATGAATAAGAAACTCGATTATGCCTTCTCTCCTGAGATAGGCTATCTGACTGCCTGCCCGACGAATACAGGAACAGGAATGAGGGCTTCTGTGTTGATGCACTTACCTGCTTTGGTGATGAATGAAGAGATAAATAAGGTGTTGCAGGCGTTAAACAAGATTGGAATGGTTGCTCGAGGACTTTATGGAGAAGGAACTAAGGTGATGGGAGACCTGTTCCAGATTTCCAACCAGGTTACTTTAGGCCCTAATGAAGAAGGAATAATTGATAATTTGGAAAGAGTCGTAAAACAAGTTATCGATTACGAAATCAAAGGAAGAAAGACTCTGTTTAAAGAAAGTAAAGAAAAGGTAATGGATGTGGTTTATCGTGCTTATGGAGTCCTGGTTAATGCCCGGCAGATAAGTTTTGCGGAGACGATGGAGTTTCTATCAAAAGTGAGATTGGGCATATATTTTGACCTGGGCTTAAATACTAAATTGGATATATTGAATGAACTCACTATCTTGACTCAACCGGCTCATTTACAGGAGTCGGTGGGTAAGGAGCTTACGCCGTCTAAACGGGATTTCATCCGTGCGGAGATGATTAGAGAGAAATTGAAAAGTGGAAAATAATCCCCCTCACCTTGGGAAAAAGGTGCCGGAAAAAGGTGCCTGTCACCTTTTTGGAAGGAGGCAAATTAAATGTTAAATAGATTTACTCAAAGGGCGCAGAAAGCTATTCTCTTGGCCCAGCGGGAGGCAAGGAGACTGAATCACGATTATCTGGGCACTGAACATATCCTTTTAGGACTAATAGCCTTGGGAGAAGGTGTTGCTGCACAGGTGCTACAGGATTTGGGGATCGATTTGAAAAAGGTGAGAAGAGAAGTGGAAAAGATGGTAGGAACTGGAGACAACATTCTCCTGGTAGGAGAGGTGCCTTTTACCCCTAGGGCAAAAAAGGTTCTGGAATTGGCTGTCCAGGAAGCACAGGATATGGGTCACAATTATGTGGGGACAGAACATCTACTCTTAGGACTAATCCGGGAAGAAGAAGGGGTGGCAGCTAAGGTTTTAGAGGGCCTGGGAGCAAGCTTAGAATTGGTAAGAGGGCAAATTATAAATCTCCTGGGTGAAACTACTCCTCATGGAGTGCCCAGTAAAGAGAAGAGGAGAACTAAGACTCCTACACTGGATGCTTATGGACGGGATTTAACGAGATTTGCCAGTGAAGGGAAGCTCGATCCAGTAATTGGCAGGGCGACGGAAATCCAGAGATTAATCCAGATACTTTGCCGGCGCACCAAAAATAATCCAGTGATGATTGGCGATCCTGGCGTGGGTAAAACTGCTATCGTTGAGGGACTGGCACAGAAAATCTCTGACAAGAATGTGCCGGAAATTCTATTGAATAAGAGAGTATTGATTCTCGATTTGGCTGGAGTTGTAGCCGGCATCAAATACCGGGGTGAATTCGAACAGAGACTAAAGCAAATAATAGATGAGATTCGCCGGTCTGAGGGTAACGTAATTCTGTTCATCGATGAACTTCATACGGTGGTGGGGGCAGGGGCTGCTGAAGGGGCAATAGATGCCTCCAATATGTTGAAACCAGCACTGTCAAGAGGAGAACTGCAATGTATCGGCGCTACTACTCTGGATGAGTATCGTAAACACATCGAGCACGACGCTGCTCTGGCAAGACGTTTTCAACCGGTGACCATCGACCCTCCCACGGTGGAGGAGACCATTGACATTTTGAAAGGGTTAAGGGATAGATACGAAGCACACCATAGAGTTAAGATTACTGACGAATCTCTCCATGCTGCGGCTACATTATCTCAAAGGTTCATTTCCAATCGCTTTCTGCCAGACAAGGCAATCGATTTAATTGATGAGGCTGGCTCACGAGTAAGGCTTCAGACTACCACAAAACCTCCCGACTTAAAAGAAATTGAGAGAAAATTAGAATCTGTAAATAAGGAGAAGAAGGCAGCCATTGCTTCCCAGGAGTTTGAAAAAGCTGCCAGGTTGCGCGATGAAGAGAAAAAGATTGAACAGGAATTGCAACAGACAAAAAAGTCCTGGCAGCAGGGAAAGAATAAAATGGAGGGGACGGTAACCGAAGAAGATATTGCTCACATTGTCTCTGAATGGACGGGGATTCCTGTGGTTAAGTTGACTGAAAAGGAAACAGAAAAACTCCTACACATGGAAGAAGCTTTACACAAACGAGTTATTGCTCAGGACGAGGCAATAAAGGTTATTTCTCAAGCAGTGCGTCGTTCTCGAACAGGATTGAAAGATATTGCTCGTCCCACTGGTTCGTTCATCTTCCTCGGACCCACTGGGGTAGGAAAGACTGAATTGGCCAGAGCCTTGGCTGAGTTTATGTTTGGTGATGAGGAATCGATGGTGAGGTTGGATATGTCCGAATATATGGAGAAGTTCAATGTTTCCAGGCTTGTCGGGGCTCCTCCAGGATATGTGGGTTATGAGGAAGGTGGTCAGCTTACGGAAAAGGTTCGCAGGAAGCCCTATTCGGTAGTACTTCTGGATGAGATTGAGAAAGCTCATCCGGATGTGTTCAACATATTACTGCAAATTTTCGATTCCGGGCAGTTAACCGATAGCTTGGGGCATAAGGTAGATTTTAAGAATACTGTAATCATTATGACTTCGAATATTGGAGCCAGAGAGATAACCGGGGGTAAGACCTTGGGATTTTTGACTACTCAGGAAGTGGAACAGAGTTACAAGGGTATGAAGAAGAAAATTCTGGATGAGATGAAGAAAGTCTTTCGTCCGGAATTTCTGAATCGAATAGATGAAGCTATAGTTTTTCATCCACTGAGCAAAGAAGACGTGAGAAATATTGTCGATTTAATGCTTGAAAAAGTAACTCAGAGATTATCGGAGCAAGAGCTCACTCTTAAAGTTACTGATGGGGCTAAAGACTTTCTTGTGGAAAAGGGCTTTGACCCCCAGTTTGGTGCACGTCCTCTCAGGAGAGCAATTCAGAGATACCTTGAGGATCCCCTGGCTCAAGAAATCTTAGCTAAGAAAATAAAACCCCAGGCAAAGATTACTGCCGATGTTCAGGATGGCAAAATAGCATTTAAACTTCTGTAGGCACAGATTCAATCTGTGCAAATTTTTGTCCCGATTCATCGGGACCTACAAACATACAGGATTTCTCCTATAAAAACCTGCCTTTTTGAAGAATTCCCATCCTCTTTTTAGAGAAGCATCCGATTTTTTGCATAAAAATCTCTTGACTTTCGGTTTATTTTCGGTTACACTTCTTTCAAGATGTTAACTAAGAGGCAAAAACAAATTTTAGACTATATTTATTCCTTTATCAAAGAGAATGACTATTCTCCTTCGCTTGAAGAAATTGCTACCCATTTTAAGCTATCATCTATTTCAACTGTGCATCAGCATATAGCCGCTTTAAAAGCTAAGCACTATTTAAATACCGAAGAGAATAGGCCTAGATCTATAAATGTTTATGGTAAAAAAGATATAAAGGATCAAATAACCTTACCTCTTTTAGGGACAATAACAGCCGGTAGGCCCATAGAAGCCATAGAGGATCCCGAACCAATTACAGTATCTAAATCTTTGCTAACTCGATCTGGAAGACATTATATTTTAAAAGTTAAAGGCAATAGCATGATTAATGAAGGTATCTTTGACGGAGATTTTGTAATAATTAGAGAACAGCCAACAGCTAAACAGGGTGATACAGTTGTGGCAATAATAAACGGTAATGAGGCAACACTCAAAAGATTTTACGTCGACAATGACTTGTTTATACTAAGATCCGCCAATCCTTATGTCCCGCCAATAGCAACAAAAGAATTGACTATAAGGGGTAGAGTAGTAAGCGTTATTAGGAATTTGAATAATAAAAGTGAAATAGAAAGGTCAAGCAGTACTAAAGAAAGGCGAATTGATTATTCCTGGGATTTTAGAGGCGAAAACATTAAGCCATACACTCATGGTTTTCACAATTACCCTGCAATGTTTATCCCTCAACTTGTAAGAAGACTTATATTAAATTGTAGCCAAACTAGCGATATAATCTGCGATATTTTCTGTGGCAGCGGTACTACATTAGTTGAAAGCAGGCTATTAGGTAGAAATGCTTACGGTATAGAATTAAACCCCCTTGCTGTCTTCCTTGCAAAAGTAAAAACAACCCCTCTTAAGCCAGACTTGATACAGAAAAATTATATTTCTTTAATTTCTAAAATTAGCGATTACAAATCTAAAGAATCAAAATTACCTTCTTTCTTTAATATAAACTTTTGGTTTAAAGAGAATGTAATCTACGAATTGACAAAAATAAAAAAGTGTATTAATGATATAAAGAATAAACCTATACGAGATTTCTTTTTAGTCGCTTTTAGCGAAACAGTTAGATGCGCGTCAAATACGAGAAATGGTGAATTTAAACTTTTTAGAATTCAAAAAGAAAAGCTCAAAGATTACAACCCTCATGTTATATCGATTTTCAAAAAACGCGTTGAAAACAACTTTAAGGGAATGGAAGAATTTTATAATAATATTGATAATAATACATGGGTCAAAATAATAAAGGGTGATTCTACTGAAGAATATGATATTAATGATGAGTCTATTGATTATATAATCACCTCTCCTCCTTACGGAGATAGTAGGACAACCGTTGCTTATGGACAGTTTTCGCGTTTATCTTTGCAATGGCTTGATATGGCAACAGATGATGAGTTGAAAATTGATAGAAAACTTATTGGCGGAATCGTTAATCCGAAAGTCGAAAATAACCTAAAATCTAAATCATTGACAAAAGCTCTTAATCTAATTGCAGAACATGATACAAAAAGAGCAAAAGAAGTATTGACTTTTTATATCGATTTAAATAAAGCAATGATTCAAGCCTATAGAATATTAAAAAAACATAAATATTTTTGTATTGTTATCGGGAATAGAACAGTTAAAAAAGTAAAACTACCCACTGACTTTATTGTGTCTGAATTGGGAGAAAATTTAGGTTTTCATACTGTAGATATCATAGTAAGAAATATACCAAATAAGCGCATGCCATTAAAAAACTCTCCTACTAATGTAACTGGAGAACTTGAAGAAACCATACAAAAGGAAAGTATAGTTATATTACAAAAAATGTAATTTGATTATGTTAGTATTTTGATGAAAGGAAGTGGGAAATTGAATTTTACCGGATTCCAGAAGAAACGGAGAATTGAACTTATGCCGTCAGGTAAAAAGTTGGCCAAGATGGCACAACGGAAATGTGGATTTACATCTTCACAAATAAAGTCAAGTTTTAATGATTGTCTAAAAAAATTATTGGAAACCGAATTTAAGCTTTACGGTCAAAAAGAAAAAGAATGCTCTGAGAAAATCATTAGAGAAGCTGAAAAGTTTAAGCTTTTAAAGAAAACTTCTTCTCTTACCAGTTCTTTTAAGTACAATTATCAAAATATCCGCGATTTCTTCAAAAGTATTTCTCAATCAAGAATGACCAGAGCTGGTGGTAGTTTTGAGAATCATGTTAAATACCTCTTTGAATCCCTTAAATATCCTTTTGATTCTCAAACTGTGCTTAATGGAAAAGTTGACTATGTTATTCCAAACGAAAAGGCATTTAGGAAAAATAGAACGGCTTGTGTTGTAATATCAATTAAGAGGACATTGCGTGAAAGATGGAAACAAGTTGTGGGAGAACTAGCTTCAACTAATGCTGGAAAAATTTATATGATGACGGCAGATGAAGATATTTCTCCTTCCAAAATTAATGAGATGAAGAAGCATAATGTAAATTTAGTAATTTGGGATGAATTAAAAAGAAAAAAATTTAAAAAGTACTATAATGTAACTGGTTTCTCCCAATTTATAAAAATAGACCTTCCCTCTTCCAAGAAAATGTGGAAGCAATTACTTTAAATAAGTAAGATTTTCTACGCTCATTTTTGAAAAATCTGCTAGTTGATTAAATAAAGGTAAATTTTCCTAAGGGAAGGTTATTTTCCCGATTGAAAATCGGGATGCATAATTCCCTCTTTTTGTCCCGATTCATCGGGACCTACAAATGTACAGGATTTCTCCTATAAAAACCTGCCTTTTTGAAGAATTCCCGTCTTCTCTTTCCAGAGTGTATCCCATTTTTTGCTTGCAATTTGAGGCTGAAAGGAATATAATAGGTTCGATTTGGAGGTTGAATGAAAAAAGGAATTTTGAGAATAACTATTATTTTTATTGGTCTTCTCATTGTGGCTCTGGGATTTTTATACTTAACCAGGACTACAAGGACTTTGTCCAGAATAATGAAAACTTATGTGGAAGTTGAGCTAAAAAAAGCTTTCCATAAAGAAGTTACTGTGGGTAAAATTAGCACGAATATTGTTAATCGCATTACCTTACGGAATGTTGCCATAGCCAGTGAGAGGAGAGTGTCAGAGGGGACAGTTTTAGTCTGTGAGAAAGTTACCATTAATTATAATCCCCTTCTTATTTTGTTCAGGAAACGAAATCTGGGAAAGAGTATAGGAAAGATTGTTCTCAAATCTCCCCGTCTCCTGTTGACTAATCGCATGGGTAAGTGGAATTTCGTGCTTCCCGCAGCGTTCCAGAAAGAATCGGCTATTCCTACACTTCCCCATATTGTAATTGTGGGCGGAAAGGTCATAATTGAAGATGTGGAAGAAAAAGTTAGAAAGATTGAAATAGGAGATGTTTCTGGTAGTCTTACTACAAGGGATAGAACCTACCGGTTACCATGGCAAGAAAGGTCACAACGTGAGGAAAAGTTACGTTCACAAATCCATTTTAATTTTTCCGGCAGAAGCAACCAAAGCAGGAATGATAAGATAAGATTGAAAGGCACATATTCTAAGGAGAAAAAGGAATTAAGCATTAATTTAAATATTTTCAATTTAGACCTGGCAAATTTGAGTAACCTCTTTCTGTCCAGTCCAGACTTTAGAATATTAACGGGCAAAGGAAATCTCTCTCTAGATTTGAACACAACGCTCAATGAGGAAAATTATAACAGCATTATTGGTATAGCGACATCTATGAGTGGGGAGCAAAAGAGGTTTAAGGATTTTGCCCAAATTCTCTCCTTTTCTGGCGAATTGGCCCTTGCGAAAGTATCCTGCCGATGGTTATCTCACACAGTGGAAAACATCAGAGGAAGGGTCGTTTTTGACGATCACAGAATTGGTAGTCAGGAAATATTTCTGCAATATGGTGGGGCGGAAATCAAACTTAGCGGTGGACTGGAGCGATACCTTTCCCAGCCTGCTCTGGGAGTTAACCTTTCAGCCAATTTCGGGCTTTCTCGCCTTCAGGAAATTGTCAAAATCGATGAGTTGAAGAGAATCCTTCCTTTAGACGGTTTAGCGAAAGTATCTGTGGATATATCGGGAAGTTTATCCAGTCCTAAGTTAAAAGGCTGGTTCCTTCTTCCCCAGGGTAAAATAGCGGGTCGGCCGGTTGAGGAATTCCAGGGTCAATTCATCTATCAAAACAAGATAGTGAGAATAATAAACCTGCAGGGCAGAATTTACGAGGGGACTGTGGTCTTTTCTGGGAAGATAGATATTGATCAACCCTATGTGGATTTAGATTTTGTTTTGCGTAGTATCGACATGGGAAGTCTCCTTTCTCCATATTGGTCAGATAAGGCAAAGGGCAATGGGTCTCTTTCCGGTGATATTTTCGGTAAACCCCTGGAAATCCAGGCTAACGGAAAAATAGACTTGACAGAAGTGAAATTTTTAGGAACCAATTTAGGGTCTGTCTCAGGAATTTTCAATTATGCGAACAGAGAACTGGAAATAAAAGCCAATACTAGCGAGGATAACTATAAGTTAAATACTACTCTCTTATTGGGCAGGAAGGATATAAGGATTTCCCGATTAGAGATTTCTGCTCCTGAGCGCGCTGGAATAGCTTTGGCTGGTGAAATTGGACTTCTTGGGGACAAGAATTTACAGCTAATAGTTGTAAACTCCTATGTGGAAACTGGACATCTACCCTGGCTTGCCCGGCGAAGCGATAGATTTTCCGGGCGAGTTAATTTCCTGGGTAAAATTGGAGGAACAATCGAATCTCCCGAGGTTTCCGGAAAATTGTGGAGCACTGATTTAAAAGTAATGGAGAGAGAGATAAAATTTGACTCTGGGGTCGATTACCGGGAGAAGATTTTGAGAGTCACCTCCTTTAAACTTAACAATGTCTACTCTGCAAACTTAATTGTCAACTTCGCTGGAGAGATACCCGTGGTAAGAGGTTCCGTAGAATCCACAGATGGCGACTTGAAGTTAATCTCCACTCTATTTTCTGGCAAGGCTGGCAAGATGAGAGAAATAGCAGGTACTCTTCGGGGCAAAATCGGTTTTTCCAACCTCTCCTTGAGTGACTCCTGGTGGGAGAATGTTAAAGCTAAAGGAGCAGTTGCCATCGTCCAGCCCAAGGTTGGCCAGGTCTCTTTTGACGAATTATCTTTTGGATTTAACATAACCGAGCAGGCACTGAGTGTAGATAAATTTCGCTTTTCCCGGGGGACGGGGGAGGTAACAGGTTCTGCCCAGGCGGGAATGAGAAAGGGTAAGCAGAATACAATAAATATAGATACTGAATGGCGAAATTATCCAGTAAATTTTTCTTTTTGGGAACAGGTTAAAACAGATGCAAATTCTAAAAAGACGGCTATATCTGGGAGAAGATTAAGAGAGAATAGAGTCAGCGGCAGCCTCAATTTTAGAGGGAAATTGGCCTGGAAAAAGGACTGGCGAATTCGTGGTTCTTTTTCAGGTAAAGATTTTAAATATAACGGAGAACCGTTAGAACCAATCGCTGCGCACCTGTCCCTGAACAGGAAACTTGTCCGTCTTTCTTCTTTCCATTGTGGGAATGATTTGAAAGGTGAGTTCACGATTGAGGCAGGTAAACAGAAGACCATAAGCGGTGGCATAGAAGTGGATACCGTGAAAGTTCCC
>Ga0114925_10001140_pt1 | contig 12757 bp, 11 predicted proteins | sample SumtaG_2_FD_87287 | JGI IMG/M metagenome (GOLD analysis project Ga0114925, IMG submission 87287) | Deep subsurface microbial communities from Indian Ocean to uncover new lineages of life (NeLLi) - Sumatra_00607 metaG | ecosystem: Environmental > Aquatic > Marine > Oceanic > Sediment | place... | reverse complement strand
TATATAAATATTATGTGGATAAATATATCGATACCTACCCCAGGTTAAAGGATCTCATGCACGACATGCTGAAACATGAAACAGGCTGATTATTCAGGGATTTTCTTAAGATCGGGGATAGTATACCCCGATCGTTGAAGTGAGGCGGTTTAATTTATAATTGGTACCTTAATACTGATTTTCTTGCACAATAGTCACAAACTTTAGTTTGCAAGAAAATATCTTTATAATCTTGAATGTGGCTTGTCCACATCAGGCTTATGCTACTTTATGAATATCAGTGCAATTATCTGGGACCTCGATGGAGTACTCATTGATTCTGAGCCCTATCATATAGAAGCAGAAATTGAGACCATGGGGCAGTACGGAATCAGGTTAACACATTCAATAGCTAAAGAGTACCTGGGGGTTAAGCTGGAAGATTATTTTACGGATATTGTCAGCCGTTTTGGTGTGAGCATACCCGCAGGTGAAATGATCAAAAAACACTACAATACCCTCATTCGATATTACAAAGCGGTCTTTCCGCTCACACCTCATGCCGTTGAAGTCCTGAAACAGTTAAAGGGTCAATATCTTATGGGAATAGCAACAAGCAGTGAAAAAAAATTAGCCAGACTTGCCCTTGAACGTTATTCACTGCTGCCGTACTTCAAAACGGTTATATACGGTGAAGACGTAAAGTTCGGAAAACCCAATCCTGAGCCATTCTTTACAGTTTCTTCCAGGTTAAAGGTAGATCCAGGGTCTGTGGTTGTTGTTGAAGACTCCATCAGCGGGATTAGGGCTGGTAAAAAAGCAGGAATGTACGTCATAGCCAGGAAAGCGCTCCACAATAATGATCTTGATTTTTCTTCCGCAGATTTTGTTGTTGATGATTTAAGGGAAATTCCTGCTCTGTTAAAACAGCTTTTATGAAAATATCTAAAAGAGGAGGAAAAATAGTTATGCGGTTTAAAAATAGGACTGTAATAGTTACAGGAGGAGATAAAGGTATCGGAAGAGCTATCGTTTTAGCATTTGCAAAAGAAGGTGCAAATACTGTTATAGGGTACTATAAAGATTTGGAATCAGCAAATGCGACCGTTAAAATAGTTGAAAAAACAGGGGGGCATTATGAGCTGGTAAAAGTGGATGTGCGATTAAAAAAAGATTGCGAGAACCTTGTTGAAACTGCGGTGAAAAGGTTTAACAGGTTAGATATAGCGGTAAACAACGCAGGTGTGTCCACAATGAACTGGACAGTTGATTTAACAGAAGAAGAGTGGGATTTCAACATGAATGTCAATGCAAAGGGAGTATTCCTGTGCTGCCAGGCTGAGGTAAAGCAGTTCATAAAACAGGGGAATGGCGGGAAGATTGTGACTATCGCATCAATTGCGGCAAAAAGGCAGGCTTTATTATTATCTCATTATGCGGCTTCCAAGTTTGCCGTGCTCGGTTTTTCAAAGTCACTGGCACTGGAAATGGCAGAGCATAAGATAAATGTTAATTGTGTTTGTCCGGGATTTGTAAAAACTGCAATGCAGGAGAGGGAAATCGGCTGGGAGGTAAAATTAAGGGGAAGGACAAGGAAAGATGTAATAGATGAATATCACAGCGCTATTCCTCTCGGGAGGTTAGAGGAGCCGGAAGATGTTGCAAAAGTGGTACTGTTTTTAGCCTCTGAGGAGGCTGAGTATATGACTGGTCAGGCCATTAACATCGCCGGAGGTATGGAAATGGCAGTATAGCACAAGCTGCCAGATTCTTGAGTTTAATGGCGGTCATCAAGAAAAATAAATTTTGGGGATACAAAATGAAAAGAGAGTTTAAAAAAAATATAGTAAAGCAAAGAGACAGGCTCAAGCTAACGGATGAAATGCTCAAGAAACGGATAGATAAATCACCCTTTGGAAAGAAGACAAAGGAATTGGCGAAAAAGTGGGCGGCCTATGAGTCCTATGGAGGTGTTGGGTGGGGTATTTTTGAAATAACCCCTGTAATAGTGCGGGCTAAAGGTGCATTTTTATATGATGCAGATGGAAAGGAATATCTTGACTTGCTTGCAGGGTTTTCGGTTTCGTCATTGGGGGAATGTAATGAAGAGATAACAAAGATAATACAGGAGCAGGCGGCAAAGCTCACGCACTTTTTTGATTTGCCCCATGAAGAGAGGGTTAAGCTTTCGGAAAAACTGGTTAATAAGTCCGGGATAACGGGTAAGACGAAGGTAGCATACGGGGTGACAGGATCAGACGGCATAGAACTTGCGGTGAGGGCGGCAAGGTACTACACGGGTCAGCCGTACATATTTACTGCATATGGTGATTACCATGGAGTAACATATGGGACGATGGGATTAACTGGAAAGGGTAATATGCAGCCCTATTTTTATCCTATATTACCGGATAAAGCTATAGGGTATTTTCATTTTCCTTACTGTTACCGCTGCCCATATGATAAAGAATATCCGGGATGTGATATGTACTGTATGAAGAGTTTCGAAAGGCTTCTTGACGGCAAGGAATCACCTTATACGGATGGGGTTAACAATATAAATAATGTAGCTGCTATACTGGTTTCACCGTTTCAGAGTTCTGCCGGTTATTATATACCGCCTGTAGAATATTTACAGGAGTTAAGGAGGATCGCGGATAAGTTTGGGATGCTTCTGATAATAGATGAGATACAGGCCGGCTTAGGGAGGAGCGGGAAGCTGTGGGCATTTGAGCATTCCGGGATAGATCCGGATATGATAGTTACATCGAAAGCGCTCGGAGGTGGGGTGCCGATATCAGCGGTGATAGCGAAGGCGGAGATACTGGAAGAATGGGGTCCTGGAGCCCATATATCGACGCAGGCTGGTAATGTTCTGGCCTGCGCTGCTGGAAATTACATATTAGATGTGGTATCATCTGAAGATTTTCTCAAGAAGGTAAATGAGACGGGTGCGTACTTTATGGAAAGGTTAAGGGATTTAGAGAAAAGGCATAAGATAATAGGGCATATTGATAACAGGGGGATATATACAGGAATTGAGCTGGTAAATAACAGGGAGACGAAGGAGCCTGCGGTGGAAGCATCGACGTACATAAGGGATAGATCGGTAGAAGAGTGTCTATTATATGAAAAGGGTGGATATTATCACAACAGGATGCAGTTGATACCGCCATTAAATATAGGCACAGCTGAACTTGACAAAGTTATAGCGATATTCGATAAGCTATTTGGTGAAGCTGAAAGTAAGTTTAAAATTTAGTAATTTTTTCATTTAATCATATCGGATATATCTCTGGGTGACAGGTAAGGATTAATTAATCATTAAAGGAGGAAAATATGAGTAATGAGAAAGTAATCAACCAGGTGACCGAGTACATTGATTCAGAGAAGTATAACATTTTATCAACGCTGAAGACTTATATAAACTTCCGTTCAATTAACAAAGAACAACTGTTAGAGGGAGAAGAAACTGAGATGGTTGAATGTCAAAAATGGCTTACGGGTGAAATGGAGAAGATGAAATATTTTGATAAGGTTGATTATTACGAACTGGAAGAGGGCAGGCCGAATGTTGTTGGAGTAAAAAAAGGGGCGGGAAAGGGCCGTTCTTTATTGTTCAATACTCATTCTGATGTTGTGATGGTAAGTGAAGAGCAGAAAAGGGACTGGACTGTACTATCGCCCTTTGATGGAGGGATCAAGGATGGAAAGGTATGGGGCAGGGGTGCCACAGATATGAAAGGTGGTGGTATTTCGATGCTCTATGCAGCTAAAACAATTAACGCACTGGGTTTAAAGTTAAGGGGTGATCTTCTATTAACATATGTTGATGGCGAGGAATCAGGAAGGGCTGAAATTGGAATCTGGTCTTTATTGGATAAGGGATATGTCGCTGATTTTGGCATCATGTGTGAGCCAACAAACCTGAATATTTATAATAAATCAAAGGGGGAAATTTACTTTGACATAAAGATCAAGGGGGAATCGACCCATATCTGTAACAGATATAAAACCGTCTGGCCTCAAAGAAGAAAAGAAGAACAGATAGGTGTAAACGCGATTGACAAGATGGTGAAATTAATAAATGCTTTTAATGAACTGGAGAGGTCCTGGGGACTTGATTATTACGATCCTTCTTTGGACCCGGGTGCAACAACACTTACCATATCACAGATTAAAGGAGGGGAGAGCTTTTCTGCGCAGGCGGGTGAATGCCAGATGATGATCGCCTCCATGATTTCCCCTCAAACAACGGTTGATAATATTAAAAAGCAGATCATCGAGACGATAGAATATATTGCAAAACATGATCACTGGCTAAAAGATCATATGCCGGAGTATAAACTTCCCTTCCCGCCTAAGGTGCCGCTAAATATACCTGAGGATGATGAATCGATTCAAACGATGGTCTCTTCTTATGAACAGGTGATGGGAAGCACACCAAATGTTAAACCATCGCCCTTTGTGGGAGATGTTAATTATATGTTTGAAAAGGGGATGAATGGAGTAAACTGGGGGCCGGGTGACCTGAGTATGGGAATTCATGGGACAAATGAACATGTTCCGGTAGATCAGGTAATAAACGCGGCAAAAATATATTCAGCGGCAATCATAAACTGGTGTGGACTAATTGATTGAATATTATATTTAGAAGAATAATCCCTGATGTGGACAAGCCACATTCTCGATTATAAAAATTTTCTTGCCTAAAAGGCAAGAAAATCGGGATTAAGGTACTAAAGAAGTACATAAAATCTTTGACCACCTCAGGAAGAATAAGTCTCCACCTTTTGATAATAAAACCCAACCAGAAGCCTCTTAATCATCATTTTGGCTTATTAAAAATCAATTCCCGGAGGGTGAGGTATGCCCGCTATTTTTCACATAAATTCATCCACAACTTTTAGCTATTCCAATTTTCTTGACATACCAGTATTTTCTATGTATAATATGAGTAAAATGGTAGTGAGTTTCGTTTGAAAAGTGATTTCTGCTTTATAGTGGTCTCTTCAAATGTGTTGTGTGATTATTCTTGGGTCTTGGGAATTATAGCAAATCTATCAATTAGCGCAAAACATAATGAAAAGACACCGGACATTTAATGAGTGAGAATTTTAAGCTAAGATAAAGAACAGACATGAAAATAGTTCATAAACTTTCTCTGGGATTTTTGTTAATTATCCTTTTGATTTGGACTCTTGGATATTTTGGTATCGAAAGGAGTAAAGAAGCATTGCAGAAATCAATTGGAGAAGGTTCTGCAATTTTGGCTGTTGAGGTATTAGATAAAATAGATAGAAACATTTATAGCAGAATTGAGGAGATTCAGGTATATTCCAAAGATCTTGATTTACAATAAGCTGTAAAAAAATCAAATCAGGAATTCAAGAAGTTAGATAACATTCAGGATTATATTTTAAAGAAAGACAAGGAATGAGTCTCAGCACCCAAAGAAGAGATTACTCCTTTTATGCAAGACTTGTTAAGAAGCAAATTATCCAAAGAGCTAAAAGAAAATTTGGAATTTTACAGCAGAAAATACGGCTATGCTGTTTTCCCTGAAATGTATGTAACAAAAAAATAAGGAGCAGTTATTGCTTTAACAGGAAAGACTTCTGATTACTTCCAGGCTGATGAGCAGTGGTATCAAAAAGCAGGAGCAGAGCAGGAATTCTGGGTAGGTGATCTTGAGTATGATGAGAGTTCAGAAGCCTTTGCCCTGGATATAATTATCAAGTTGTATGACAGCAAGGAAGATTTTGCGGGGATCCATAAAGCTGTTTTAAATATCAAGGATATAATTAACATCTTAGAAGAGCTTAAATCGGAAAAAAGATATATAACTGGATTTAAAAGACCCAAAGCAGAACATTTTAAGTTACTGACCGCGGATGGGAGATTAATCTTTTCAGAAGAAGAGTTTGCCTTTCTAAAAAAGGCTGGTGATAATTTTTTTTCGCAGATGGGAAACAAAAAAGCACATACATATCTAGAATACTTTACAGCAAGGTATAGCAGAACAAACAAAGAACAATTAATTATTCATGCACACTCAAGAGGGTATAGAGATTTTAAGGGGTTAGGTTGGGTTTTGATGATAGAGAATGAAATAAAAGAGCTATTCGCTCCGGTGATTCAATTGAGGTGGCGCATATTAACTACTTCATTAATAGTAACAATTTTAGCTGCTGTAATGTATTTCTTAGTCTCCAGGTCTATCACCAATCCTGTCAAAAAACTCAGAGATGCAGCACTTAGAATCGGCAAGGGACAGTGGGATTCACAGATTGAAGTTGAGTCAAATGATGAAATTGGGGACCTGGCTAAGTCTTTCAAAACAATGACTAATGATTTAAAACAGACAGCTACATCGATAACTAAACTCAATAAAGAGATTATCGAACATAACAAAGCAGAGAGGAAGTTGCGTAAGAAGACTTATGACCTTAATGAGCGCGTCAAGGAATTAAACTGCTTTTACGGCCTTTCTGGCCTTGCTTCTCAGCCTAATATCTCATTAGAAGAGATATTTCAGGGGACGGTTAATTTAATCCCTCCTGCATGGCAGTATCCGGATATTATCTGCGCCAGGATAATCTTTGATGGAAAAGAGTTTTACACAGATAATTTCAAAGACAGCGAATGGAATCAAAAAGCTGATATCAAGGTAGATAGCAAGTCCGTTGGAGCTATTGAAATCTATTATTTAGAGGAAAGGCCGGATGCTGACATAGGGCCTTTTCTGAAGGAAGAAAAGTTATTAATAGAGGCACTTGCTGAGCGGCTGGGAAAAATTACTGAACGCAAGTGGTATGAAAAACAGAAGTCCAGCTTAGAAAAACGGCTTTATCAGGCAAAGAAATTAGAGGCAATAGGAACTTTAGCTGCGGGTATCGCTCATGAAATTAATACACCGTTGCAATACATTGGCGACAATATACGGTTCTTCAATGAAGCAATAGGAAATCTATTTAAACAAATCGATACCTACAGATACCTTCTGACTAAGTGCAGCCAAGGAGAAGAAACAAAGCCCATGCTTGAAAAAGGACTTAACGCAAAACAGGAACTTGAGATAGATTACCTTAAAGAGGAAATCCCTAAGGGTATTACCCAGACTCAGGACGGACTTGAACGTGTAACCAAAATAGTCAATGCTATGAGGGATTTCTCGCATATGGATAGCAGCACAGGAATAAAGGAAGATATAAATGAAGCCATTGAGAGCACGATTACAGTTTTAAGTAATGAATGGAAATATGTGGTGGATATAAAAACCGACTTTGAGCCGGATTTACCGTTGGTCTATTGTTTTTTAGGCGATATTAACCAGGCATTGATGAATCTGATTGTTAACGCTGTACAGGCTATTGCCGATGTTGTCGGCGACGGCAGTAAAGGCAAAGGAAAAATTACCATAACCACTCGCCGTAAAGACAATTCTGTCCTAATCTCTGTTGCCGATACCGGCTCAGGGATTCCTGAGGATATCAGGGACAGAATCTTTGACCCCTTTTTTACCACTAAGGCAGTGGGCAAAGGAACAGGCCAAGGCCTTTCCATAGCGTATAACGCTATTGTCGAAAAGCACGGAGGAAAATTAACCTTTAATACAGAGATGGGAAAAGGGACAGAATTTCTAATTGAGCTGCCGATTGACGAGAAATAAATACATATCTTAATCCCTTAGACGGGTACAAAAAAGGAGGAAGAGGATGGTTAAAATATTTTTACTTGATGACTCGCATTCCAGTCTAAGACAGAATGAGAAAATATTTAAATCATTAGGTGCCCGGGTAAGCAAGGCCGACAACGGTAATGAGGCGTTATCCCTGCTTAAGAAAGAGCCTTTTGATTTGGTTCTATGTGATTTACTAATGTCTGGTGATAACGGTTTTACAGTGATTAAGAAGATAAAAGAAAACTCCACGAGTACCAAAATAATGGTATTAAGTACCGATATTCAGGAAGAGACCAGAAAAAAAACACAAGAAATGGGTGTCGTCAATTATTTTAATAAACCGTTAAATAATGAAAAGGCACAGGAGATTATTAATGGAGTCAAAGTCTAAATAAAAAACATTATAAACGAAGATTTAAAACAATTCGTCACAGAAACTTTGTATCTGCTTAATGAAATAGAAAAGGCCCTTCTGATAGCGGTAAAGAACAAAGGTCAAAATGAACAAACAAATGCTTTACTGCTTAAGACATTTGGAGATTTTCATACTATTAAAGGCAATGCATTATACCTGAATCTTGATTTATTAGTCGAATGCTGCTAAAAGGTAGAGTCTCTATTTATCAATAAAGATGGGACTACTCGCTCACTTAGAACAAACGAATTTGACCTTTTATTTGAATTTGTAGACATTGCTCGTGAGCATGTAACCTCTCTTATAAACGGCTAAAAATCAACCGCAAGGATAGAAAAATGGCTAATGCAAATCAATAACCAGTTCACTGCCCAGTAAAAGACCACCTGCAAAGCAGGTGGCTTTTCCCAAGCCAAAAGACTTTTAAAGGCATAGCCTTTGAATTAATCTTTTTAGAAATATTATAGACCACCTCTAAAGGAGGTGGCTTCCTTTTGGCAGTGAATCCAATACGTGGAGTAGGATATGAAAATGGCACTTATCCAAATCGATAGCTTCAAAGAGTTATTCAATGTTGGGGTAGGACAGGCCGCCGGCATTCTGAATCAAATGGTAGGAACTAACATTAAATTGGAAGTGCCGGATCTTGAGATTATCAGGCAAAAGAGAAATTTAGAGAACATAGAGATAATTAACAAAGAAGTCCTCAGCGCAATAGAGGAAAAGTTCGAAGGGGTATTTTCAGGTAAAGCAATTCTGGCTTTCCCACTGAGAAGTGCCTCTCGCCTGGTCTCTCTGCTTATCGGCGAAGAAATCGGCTCACCTGACCTCAACTCTGCCATGATTGGAACAATTACAGAGGTAGGGAACATTCTAATAAACGCCCTCCTGGGCACTATAGGCAACATATTTAAAGCCAAGTTAACCCTCTCGTTTCCTCATCACTTTAAGGGTTTTGGAATAGACCTGATAGACATAGAGGAAGAAACACCCCAGGAATTCGTAATAATTATCTGTAAGACTCGTTTCTCTGCTGAGAAACTACAGATTATAGGATATTTCTTCTTGATTATTGAAACTCAAGCTATGGAAAGACTCCTGTCTGCTATGGATAAGAAGATGGAATAACGATGATAACAGAAAACACAAACATTCAGGAACGATTTAAAATTTTAGACAGCTTACCGTTGGGTGAGATTGTATTACGTAAAGATTTGGTAGTCCTTTTCTGGAACCATTGCCTCGAAGAATGGAGCGGGATAAAGAAAAATAAGATAGAAGGCAAGAAAATTACTGAACACTACCCGGATTTACTTAAATTTCCCTTCCTGCAGGAGCAATTAAAAACAGTATTTGAAGACGGAGGCTCGGTTATACTATCCGCACAGCTTCATAAATATTTCCTTCCCATTCTCGGCCCTTATGGAAAAATGCGTATGCAGGAAACAACCATAATCCCGGTTACCATTGCAGACGATAAGAAAATGGGAGCTCTAATTACAATCCAGGATGTTACTGAACAGCTACATCATCTGCAGGAATACAGGGTCATTCGCGAAAGTGCGGTAGCAGAAGCTGAAGAACACAAGAAAGCCAAGAAAGCTCTAAATAGTAGTGAGAAACTATATAAACTAATAACAGAAAACGCAAAAGACCTTATTGCCTTACACAGCATTCCTAAACTCAATTATTTATATCTTAACCCCTCAACAGAGAAAGTCTTAGGCTACTCGAAAGAAGAGCTATTGGGAAAGAGCGCCATTGGGCTCATTCATCCTAAGGATAGGCTGCGTGTATTAAAAGCAGTTACCAAAGGCATCATCAGAGGAGAGGGATCTGAAGAATTCAGATACAGAAAAAAGGATGGCTCTTACATTTGGGTTGAAGTAACAGGTAAACTTACAAAAGACGAGCAGGGACAACGGGCGGGCTTGATATTTTCACGTGATATTACTAAACGTAAAAAAATAGAAGAGGAACTGCACAGATACAAGAAGCATTTAGAGGAACAAGTGCACGAACGGACTATTGAATTAACAACAGCAAACGAACAACTTCGGCGAGACATCATCGAACGTAAGAACGCAGCAGAGCAAAGAATCCAGCTTGAGCAGCAGCTTCAGCAGTCAAAGAAATTAGAATCAATTGGCACACTTGCCGCAGGCATTGCCCACGAAATCAATACCCCGCTTCAATTCATCGGCGATAATTCACGCTTCCTCAGCGAGATAATAGAGAAACTTCTTACACTGATTAACACCTATAGGAACCTCTTAAGTGAATGTGAACATGGAGAGAAGACAAACAATGCGATAAAAAAAGCAAAGGAATCGGAACAAACAGTTGACCTTGAATATATAACGGAGGAAATCCCTAAAGCCATTTCCCAGACTCAAGAAGGTCTTAGCCGCGTAACCAAGATTGTCAATGCTATGAAAGACTTCTCCCCCATGGATACCGATGAAAAGATAGAAGCAAACATAAACAAAGCCATAGAGAATACGATTACAGTTTCAAGAAACGAATGGAAGTATGTGGCAGAGATGAAAACCGACCTTACCCCCTCATTACCCCCGATCCACTGTTTTTTAGGCGATATTAACCAGGTAGTGATGAATCTGATTGTTAATGCAGCCCATGCTATTGCCAATGTTGTCGGCGACGGCAGTAAAGACAAAGGAGAAATTACCATAACCACCCGCCATGAAAACAATTCAGTAATAATCACTGTAGCCGATACCGGAACAGGTATTCCCGAGAACATCAGGGACAAAATCTTTGACCCCTTCTTTACCACCAAAAAAATTGGCAAAGGAACAGGGCAAGGGCTTTCCATGGCTTATGCTTCCATTGTCGAGAAGCATAAAGGAAAGTTAATCTTTGATACCAAATTAGGTAAAGGAACTACATTTATAATTGAGTTGCCGCTAAAGAAGAAATAACCATATTCTGCAAGACAAAAAAGAGAGGCACGTATGCCAGATGAAAAACAAAAAAAATACATTCTTTTTGTAGACGACGAACTAAAGGTTTTAAATGGCCTTAAGCGTATGCTGTATAGCCAGCGTCAGAAATGGGACATGGAATTTGTTGACAGTGGCAGAGAGGCATTAAAGCACATGAAAGAACATCCTTTTGATATGATCGTTTCGGACATGCGGATACCGGAAATGGACGGTGCAGAATTGTTGAAGAATGTAAACATTGTGCCTCTGTCCAAGCTATCACCAGAACTAGAGGCTGAAGGATAGAATATATTCATAAAAAATTTTAAACTTGAATTACATTCTTCAAGAGATAAACTATAAAGCTGAACTGGTGGGTGTTTTTGGTTATCCTGTTTCAGAGAACCCAACTGTGGTTATGCAGGAGGCTGCTTTCAAGGAACTGGGTCTGAACTGGCGCTACCTTACTATTTAAATTTATCCCGAAGATCTCGAAGATGCGATCAAAGGCTTACGTTCATTTAATATGACGGGATAAACCTGACCATACCCCATAAGGTTGATGTTTTGAAATATCTTGATGAGATTTCTCCTGATGTTGCATTGATGGGAGCTGTTAATACAGTACGGCGGGAAGGGAAAAAGCTGATAGGTGAAAATACCGACGGAAAAGGATTTCTGCTCTCGTTAAGAGAAGACGCTGGTATGAACCCATCAGGGAGAAAGGCGGTAGTACCGGGCGCAGGAGGTGCAGCCCGGGCAATTGCTGTTGAGCTTGCCCTGGCATGGGCTGAAAAGATAACAGTTGTAAACAGTACTGCAAAACGAGGCGAGGAATTAACAGCACAGCTAAACAGCAGGACACCGGTAAAAACTTCTTTTGTGACCTGGGAAAGGGATTATTTGGTTGTGATATAATTTGGAAAATATCTTATCCGGTTTTCATGACATCCCTAATGTGGACAAACCACATTCAAGATTATAAAGATTTTTTTGCCTATTATGCCGAAAAATCAAGATTAAGGTACTAATGTGGACAAGCCACAGCGGTCCCGCTACTGTAACCGGAGATGAAAACAGCATGGTCCGTTACGCTGGTTCTATCCTTTAAATTTGACCTGTCGTAGAGGAAATGGGTAAGTATTTCTGCATTAAAAGACCACCTCCAAATGAGGTGGCTTCCTTTTGGCAGTGAATGGATGAAACCGGTGTGAGAAGGAGCTGTGAGTAAGATGATCCGGGAGTCAGGATACCCAGCCGTAACTGGTAACAACCTTCGATGGTGAGGCAATATTACACCTTAAAATGGCTAATTTTGTACATTTTAAGGTGAGATTCAACACCCCACACCATACATCCATTTATGGGGTGGGATGGGTGTTTCTATAGTATTATTGTTTTAAGTTTGTTAACTAACTCATTCATTGTTTCTGGAGGTACTTCGCATATATACTCAGAGTTTCTTGCTTTCCAATCGAGGCTCTTTAATTGATCTGCAAGGATGACTCCAAGAATAGGGCAGAAATCTGGTAATTTTACTTCAAATGGATAGCCTTTGCTTTGTGAAGTTATGGGACAGAAAAGGGCAAGGCCCGATTTTTGGTTGTAAATCCGTGGTGAAATAACAATAGCCGGCCTTCGTCCAGATTGTTCATGTCCCGATTGTGGATTAAAAGTGAGCCAAACAACATCATTTCGAGAGGGAATATATTGTCTGGCCATTACCAGACTTCC
>Ga0114925_10001139_pt1 | contig 12761 bp, 13 predicted proteins | sample SumtaG_2_FD_87287 | JGI IMG/M metagenome (GOLD analysis project Ga0114925, IMG submission 87287) | Deep subsurface microbial communities from Indian Ocean to uncover new lineages of life (NeLLi) - Sumatra_00607 metaG | ecosystem: Environmental > Aquatic > Marine > Oceanic > Sediment | place... | reverse complement strand
TGCACGACGCGATGCCGTTCTCGAATTAGGGAACGCTATCGCTACGAAGATCGACAAAGACCTGTGTGCAGATTTCGATAGCTTTACCAATGCTATCGGAACAACTGGTACAGCTCTGTCCGTCAATAAAATGGCGGCAGGCGTGACGCAGCTTAGAACTGCCTATTGCCCGAACCCGATATTCGTGGTTCTCCATCCTTATGGGTGGCACGATATTTGGGACGAGCTAGGTACTCCTGCTGCAACTCAGGCCTTTTTGGGTGATCGTGCGAACGAAGCCCTCAAGTCATTCTTCGTTAGTGACTGGCTAAATATCGCTTGGTTCATTAGTGGTAATATTGTTATCGCTAATAGCGATGCGAAAGGTGGCCTGTTCAACCCACAAGCTCTAGCATTTGATACTCGTAAAGCTCCGTTGTTTGAGCCTGAGCGAGATGCTTCTCTGCGAGCCTGGGAATTGAACTTGTCCGCTGGCTATGGTCATGGCGTGCGTAGGGACGCGTTTGGTCGAGAAGTAATCCATGATGCAACTGAGCCTACGGGCTAAAGCGGAGGATAACGATGTTTGGTTCTCGTAAAGTCGTGTCCGCGGTGGTCTTTACCGACCCCGCTGGCGACAAGTACATCCCTATTCTGCGCGCCCCCGTCGATGCTCACATCACGATTGAATCGGCCTATATATGTCCAGATACTACGGTGAGCGCAAGCACCACGAACTATTACGAATTGACATTGATGAACGGTGGCGCGGCTGGTACAGCGCAGGATGCTATTTCCGATGCTGTCGGGAATCAGGCACTTGCATGGACCGCTAATACCCCTAAAGCTATGACAATCGTTGATGGTTCTGGTAAACTAACGGATGCACAGTGGCTCGTCGCGAAGTATGACGAGGAAGGTACTGTTGCTCCTGGGCGAATCACAGTCGTAGTTGAATACGTATTGGGTCTGGGCGAAAAGGCTGCGGCCTAATCGCGTAGATAAGGACTGACCTAATTGAATATTTCAGGGAAGGTTGTCGGGAAACAACCTTCCCTAGTAAACATAGGAGGTGACATGAAGATTTTGTGGCATTCCAACGCGCCGTGGTCAAATACTGGCTACGGAGTCGAGACGAGAGTGTTCTGTCCGCGAATCGCGGCTCTAGGACATGATCTAACTATCTCGGCGTTTTATGGATTACAAGGTTCTACGTTGAGCTACAAGGACGTCTTAGTGTTACCGAATTACGCTGACCCATTTGGGAATGATGTTATTCGAGCGCACGCGCAGTTTCTAGATGCAGATATGGTAATTACCCTAATGGATTGTTGGGTACTAGACCCCGCGAAGATGGTAACTTTACCTTGGGCAGCGTGGCTACCAATAGACCACAATCCTGCACCCCCTCCTACTGTTAACACCCTTAGAAAAGCTAAGGCTACTCCAATAGCGTTCTCACGCTTTGGAGAGAGGATGTTGAAGGACGCTGAGTTCGATCCTGTGTTTTATGTCCCTCATTCTCCCGAAGCTATTTACTATAGTGATGTTGATAAGGCGGAGGCGAAAGCGAAGTTTGGTTGGGAAGGTAAATTTGTTATCGGTATGGTAGCAGCTAATAAAGGCTACCCCAGTCGAAAGAGCTTTCCCCAGGTGTTTGAGGCGGTGGCTAAGTTCATAAAAAGTGACCAGAGGAAGGACGTGATTTTGTATTTACATACTGAATCTCGCTCTCCTTGGGGTGTCAGACTAGATACTATGCTGGAGCATTACGGTGTTCCCCACGATAACGTGCGGTTTGTTGACCAGTATCGTTATGTAGTGGGCATGGGATCAGAGTACATGGTGGATGCTTATAACGCTATGGATGTCCTAGTCAATCCTTCGATGGGTGAAGGTTTTGGCATACCAATCATAGAGGCGCAAGCCTGTGGGACACCAGTTATCGTTACTAACTGGACATCCATGCCAGAGCTTTGTTTCTTCGGAGAAAAGGTTGGAGGAATGAAGTGGTATACATCACAAGCATCATGGCAGATGATTCCACATGCGGATCGGATACTTGAGGCTCTACGCAAGTATTACAACATGAGTGATTCACGACGCAAGAAAGGTGCGGAGCTGGCTCGAAGAAAAGCATTAGAATACCATCCCGACTATGTAACAAAGCATTATTGGGAACCTGTGTTAGAGCAGATCAATGAGATAATGCAAAAGCGGGACGATATTGAGTACACTATGTTTACCTTAACGGAGGACATAGAAGATCATAAAATCGGGATGGACTAGATGACAGCAAGAGCAGGTATCGCTTATATAATCACAGAGGTACGGCGATTATCTGGAGCAGGAACAGTAGCGTTTACGGTAGATAGTACGAGTTTCTTTACCGACGATCATATAGAGCGCATTCTAGACTCCCGTCGCGCACGGCTCGCTCGATCTCAGATATCATTTGAACCTGAGAAAAGTGAGAGCGGCGGGACTACTGTTTATAAGAACGCTCGGATTGGATTCGGGTGGTTAGAGGATGAAACCGCAGGGTCGGGTAATGATTTCAAAGTAACCGACGGCACGGGCATCCCTATAGGGACGGTTGAATACACCCTTTCAGCCGAGGATGGATTTCTTACCTTTGCATCAGACCAGCATGGTAGCATTCGTTACGTCACTGGTTGGGTACATAATCCATACAAAGCAGCCTATGATGTGCTAATGGCATGGTCTATGCAGCTCGCTCGACAGGCGGATTGGAAGACTGATAATATGGCTGTCAAGCGATCACAGAAGGCCAAGCAGCTACGTGAGCAGATGATATGGCTTAAAGAGCTGGCGGGGCTTGCTCCTCGAATAGTAGTCGCTAGGATGGAACGTTCAGACATCTATGTTGAAGATGTGGTGAAGCCGTCGATTGTATACGATAAGATTCAGTCGGAGTAAATAAGTGGCAGACATTGGTTTAAGTGCTGCGGAACTAGCGGATATTCGCGCTGATGTGGAGGACTTACTTCCAGACACATGCGAAATCCAGGAGATGACTATAACGGTCAACTCTATAGGGGAAGCAGAAAAATCTTATGCGACTAGAGAAGGCGCGAGCGCGGTGGATTGTCGTTTAGACCCAATAACTCCTGATCTTGGGTGGGAGGTTCTTGGGGGCTTTATGGATATTGTAAAGTATGTGGGTAAGTGGGTACTTACATTGCCTCACGATACGACTATTGCTTTAGATGATCGGATTATTCTCAGAAATGATACTTATGAGGTCGATCACATAAGCGATAACAAATCGTGGCAAGCATCAGTCCGTTGTATTTTAGAAAAGGTTAGGCCATAATGCCTACATACAGACCGTGGTTATTATTTGAGATGGAGGTTAGTGAACAAATAACTGGTTTGCTGGCGAAGTTTCCTAATCTTATGGAGAATACCCTCTGGATGCTTGGGGGACATATCCGTAGTACAGCTCGTATGCTTGCTCCTGTAGATACTGGCGCGTTGCGAGCGGCTATCAGCCTCACAACCACAAAGCGTTCAGATCATGCAGCACGAGTAGGAGAGGGACGACGACTGCGACCAGGGGCGATGTTTGCTGGAGTTACGCGTCCTCCAGAGGCGGCTATAGATATTCATGCTGCCGCCGGATATGCCACGTTTCAGGAATATGGAACGGTACGTAATCCTGCGCACCCGTTTTTATATCCCGCAGCTATAGAGGCTCAGAGACGATTTGCCCCTATATTTTCGCAGGAGTTCATTAATCAGTTGCGTGGAGTTTATGTAAGAACCTATAAGGTTTAGTTGGTTTTTTATTAAAAATATGATAAAATAGGTCTGAGTAGTCTAAGATGAAAGCAATAGAAATTAGTATTTATTCAGTATTAACTGGGGATGCGACATTATGCGACTTGGTGGGCGGAACAATAAACCCCCGAATCTACAACACATCTGCCCCTCCTGGTGCTGGTTTACCATTACTGATTATTCATAAGCAGGGCGGGGGTCATACTCTTGATACTCCCCGTGAGAATGTCGAGGTCGCGTATGTAATAAAGGCTATTGGTGGTGGTTTAGGTGAATGTGAGGATATAGATGATCGCTGCCGAGTGTTATTGGATAAAAAGGACTTATCTGTAGGAAACGGTTATGCGGATTATGCTACTTTCCGTATGGGCCACCTCAATTTTGCTGAGGAGGTCAGCGGCGGGTCGATCATTTTCCACATAGGCGCGTATTATAGGATAATGGTTTCGGCATCATAATATGATGTTATTTTAAGTGGAGGTAATTTACGATGAGTGTTGCAAATCGATATGTTGGAAAAGATTTGTATGCCGAGTTCATCTGCCCCGCGGGTACGATTACCCTAACGGGCGATCAGCGGACTCTGTCGGTAGACCGTGAGGTTGATCTGGCAGATGTCTCCGCAGGAGCAGACGCGGATAAATCGTATATTGCTACCCTAAAGGACGGAACAGCAGAAGTCGAAGTTATGGATCAAGCGGGCGTTGGCGCAACCAGCATCGAAACTGCTATGCCAGAAGGAACTAGCGGCACGTTGATTTATGCCCCGCAAGGGACAGTGGGAGGCAAGCCCAAACGTGGTTTCCCCGCGTATGTAAAATCGATCAGTGTGGAGTATCCGTACTCCGATGCTGTGGCATACCGTATTTCATTCCAGAAGTCCGGTGCTCTCCTTTTTGGTGGTACATCGGTTTATTAAACATAGGATGGAGGCTCTAAAATGAGCGAAGAAAAAGAACGATTTGAGTTTGATCTGAATAAGATCACATATGGTGAGATTCAGCAACTAGGTCTTATGGAGCCATTAGAACAGGAAGAATATTCTATTAAGCTCGTGGTACAGACTCTAGTATCTTGGCCGTTTGATAGTGATATAACGAATGATAGTATTCGTGGTCTAGGTATGCTGGACTTTATAGAACTCCAAGAAGCGTTTACTGCCGTACTTGATAACGCCTTTAAAAGTCTCAGAGGAACTGAGTAAGACCGTTTTTACGGCTATACGATTCAGTGGCGGGGATATCCCGCTCCCCTGGAAGGCAATCAGAGTGATGCTGGCTGAAAAGTTTGGAGTGATGCCATCTATGATGGATAGATTGTCGTTTAATGAAGTCGTAGACATCCTAGCCGTATTCGACGGTGAGGGTAAGGCATCAAATTTGTATACTTAGAGAGTTTAGATAATGGCCGGACCAATAGCAAGCGCCTTACTCCGTATCCGAGGCGATGCTTCGGGTGCTAAACGCGCGCTCCTAGCAACCAAAACTGGACTTGGGGGCGTAGGTAGTTCTTTACGCCGAATCGGAGAAATAGCCGCCGCTATCGGGTTGGTTAAGTTATTTTACGCCGCAGCTCAAGCTATTAGATCATTCGTAACGAAAATCGTATCTGCTACATCGGAAATGCAGCGACTTGGACTCTCCATCCAGGTGCTATTAGCTCGTGAATTGGCTAAGGCCGCTACTGAGGCCGGAAATCTAGGTGATGCTGTAGCTCATGCTGGTGACTACTTTGAGGCAGCTAGTGTACCCGCCGCCGCGTTAATAAAAGAGATTCAGAGATTCGGTCTTTTATCTCCATATTCTATCCAAGCAACAGCGAATATGTACAAGCTCGCTCTCGCCTTTGGGTGGGGGCGTGATATGTCCATGGACTTGACTAAGGCGCTATTGAATACAGCCGCAGGTCTTGGACTAACTAGGGAACGAGCTAATCGATTAGCCTTCAACCTCCTCCAGCTACAAACTCAGGGCCAGCTCATGCAGCGAGACTTCCGTGAAATGGGTATGGTGGGTTATGATCTCGCCGCCGTATTACAAGAGGTTAGTCGTATAGTTGGAATTAATATTAAAGATCACAAAGCGTTTAATAGATTATTGAGACAAGGTAGAGTTACTTGGGAAGACTTCGGACATGCTATTATGGCCGTAGCCGAACGAGATTTTGGTCCCGCCGCAGAGAAGTTCTCTACTACCCTTACTGGTATTAAGGAGAACCTTGGGGATGTTGCTAGTGTCATTTCCGTTGTATTCTTACCCACCGCTGACTTGATTGGAGAGTGGGCTAAGAGCGCATTAGACGCCCTACTTGAATTATCTGAATCGGGTAAGTTAGAGGATGCGGGCAAGAAACTCCGTACTTGGGTGGAAGACCTTGTATTTGATATATCATTTGTGCTTCAAAATATCAAAGCTGAGGGGCTGAGTGGGGCGGTAAGTGCTCTCTGGCGGCTTGGTAGTATAGAGTGGGCATTTGGTAAGGAATTAGAGATTTTTGCTGAGTCATTGGATAACCTATGGGCAGCTCTAAAGAATTTAGGTGAAGTATCCTGGGGCTTAGTAATAGACGGACTAAATCAACTATTTAGTTTATTTAGTGATGTTGATACCCCATCTATGAAAGAGACGGCGGAGGGTATAGACACGGTTACTGCATCTATAAATAATATAGCAACTTTTATGACTACGTATGGAGATGCTATCTCAGGGGGAATAGCAGCTATAGTTGGATCATTTCTTATGGTCAAGAGTATCGCATTTGTAGGTGGAATCCTGGCAGCTATAGCCAGTGGACTTAGCCTAATTGCTGTGGTTTCGGCAGGACCATTAATGTGGGCTATTGGGGCAATTACAGCTCTAGGAATGCACCTGGGCGGGTTTGCGAATATTGGTGAGCTACTAGGGGCTGCTCAAGTAGGATTTAGAAACTTGATGGAACTCATATTTGCTCTAGCTACAAAAGCCGTGGTGGTATGGGGTCAAATTTGGGAGGCCGCTTACACAACAGTTCAACAAGTCATAACCCTTATCGTGGCTCTAGTTGCACAATGGGTAGCAGGAGTAGCGGGCGGATTTCAGGCAATATGGACAACCATTCTGCAAATTATTGCTATCATACTACATAATATAAGTACCTTTGGGAACAATATACGAGAAGAATGGGACAAGATTAAACGCTCGGCGGCCATTTGGGTCAGTGGCATACTAACTATAATAACAGCAAAAGTCCAAGAATTTATAACCGCTGGTAAAGATATTCTCGGCGGCTTGTGGGAAGGTCTTAAAAGCAAATGGGCAGAAATTTTAGCGTGGGCAGAAGAGGCTTGGGCGAAATTAACCGAACTTCTTAATAAGATTTTTGGGACGCATTCACCATCCACGGTATTCGCTGAAATCGGTGAAAATCTTATGTTGGGTCTAGGTGAGGGAATAAGGCGGGCCGGTGCTGATGTCCAACGATCATTAGCGATACAGACGAGACAATTTTCAGGGGTGGCTCAATTGCAGTTAGCACCTACCCAAGCTCTCGCGGGAGGCTCAGCATCTCGCACTACCCAAAGTACTAAACAGGTTACTATAGCACCAGGAGCAATTCAGATTACGGTAGGAGATAAAGAAGATATAATGGAAACTACTCTAGTTTTTGAGGATAGTTTAACACGCGCATTGGAGGAGCTACCCTACTAATGGCTAGTATTCTTAAGATCATCAAAGGAACTACATCTGTAAGCCTGTGGGATGCAACTGGATTTTCTGTCCTTGTGGATGGCTGGTCCATGGCCCCTGCTGAGGATACTCCGCACATAATACAAGAACAAATCCGCTGTAAGTTAATTACTACTGGCAGAGATAATGCTGCATCTCAGATTCAAGCATTAAATGATCTTCTACGTGATGCCACTCGGTATAATAAACGCGATCCTTTACAAACAACTCCAGTCTATATAGAAACACAGCTTGATGGTGAGACTAATAAACGTTTTGCTCTGATAGCAGGGAAAAATGCTAAATTCCGTTCGGCTCCTTATAATCGATCCGCGGTAGATTCCAATATATTTAGAGAAATTATCCTAACAATTATTCGCGAACATCCTTGGCGTTCACATAAGCCTGGACTATTACCTGGACACATCCAATTGACCGCGACTGATGGACCTGATTATGATCCCGATGAGTCTGACTTCGATGTGAACCTAGTCAGTACGTTTGGAGAGATACCAGCTATAGCTTCGGGTGGGCTTATCGGAAGACCTGGGCAGTTTGGAAGGGGAGTCCAGGTTGCTGAGGCAATGACAAATCTCATCACCAATCCGAGTTTCGAGATAAATACTGCTGGTTGGGCATCGATGGGAGCTGGTTGTACTATTACGAGAACGGAAGCTGATGCAAAGTATGGGATCGCCTGTATGGACATCTATGCGGGGTCTTGGGGCTATGGCCGTGGGCAGACGGAATCTCCGGTTGATGCAAGCACCGAGTACACCGTGTCTGGATATTTCAAGGCGAAGACGGCGGCTGATGTAGGGGTGAACTGTCTTTTATCCATTATTTACGATGACTCCGGCGAATCTTTTGTTACATTCCAGCTAACAGATGAGTGGCAATATGCCGAGTTTACGCTTGCTTCTGGGCCTGGTGATGTTAGTGCAATTATAGCTTGTGTCTTCAATAACGATACTGATCAAAATATGCTTGTTGACGCAATTCAGTTCGAAGCGTCTGCTCACCCAACTTCGTATTGTGACGGATCTCTAGGTCCTGGGCATTCGTGGAGCGGAGCCGTACATGCAAGCACAAGTGCCAGAGTAGCAAGTCGGATTGATTACGACGCTCTGGTGACTCCAACCTCAAATTGGACAGTTAGCGTTTGGTGGACGCCGCATTCAACAGCGGACGAGGCTGACGGTTACTGGAGAATATTTGAATTGCGGGATGCTGTTCCAGTTGATCGACTCGGCCTAAGATATGATAATGTCAATGATCGGGTACAGGTTCATCGTCTGTCTGGTGGTGCGGACACATATCTAACAAATGCAGCCGCCGGTGATGTTGCATTGACTCGTTTCAGCCCATATATGTTCACGATAACTTTTGATGGTACGAACATGAGGTTCTATCAGAATGCTGTATTGGTGGATACGCTTGCGGCATCTGCCTTTGCGAGTACCGCTATGAACGTTCATCTAGGTCATGTCAATGGTGGTTCTCAAAACCAGGGGATAATCGATGACTTCTTTATTCTTACCAGAGCGATGACCACAGTCGAGATTTTAGCGATGTATGACTCCGGTAAGGCATTCGTTGGAGATCCTAATCTTCTGCTTTATCTTCCCTTCGACGGTCCTCACCAGGTACACATCGCCAATTTCAGAGACGACGCCGAACTGACCCACATTTACAATAAGATCGATGGTGGAGCTTGGAGTGCCAATCTCGTTGCCGAGACGGAGTTCACTCTGTTTCCGAACGCAGTCGCGGAGGATGACTTTGTTCTCTTTGGGTCTACAGACCAGCCGCCAAAGCATGTTGTTTTGAACCTCCGAACTGCTGGAGCTTTGACAGATACGGCCCTAGTTTTACATTATTGGAACGGAGGATGGGTCGATCTTGTTCTTGGAGAGGATTACACTGTTTATCCAGGCACTACTCTGAAAGAAATGTTAGAAAGTCAAGGCAACATCGTTATCAATATCAAGCCGCCGTCAGATTGGGCAAAAGCTGATCCTGGGTTTGGAGCGGCTGTCTATGCCTTTATATTGAAAGAACAGGATGCCACCCCTGTTTATGCGACACATCCTGTGCATGGTGGTCAATTGGTTTATACAGCTAGAACTAACGAGATTCGTATTCCGGCTGCTTCGCTCCATGGTGATGCGATGCCTACTGCTTTGCTCCGGCTACTCTCCCCTGGTGGCGGTGATGAGAATGAGGCCTTCTCCAGTCTATCCCGTATTATTTGGGGAATCAAATCGGATAACAGTGTTTTCACATCTAATTTGAATGCTGGTAACGCAGACAATCCGACGGGATGGGCAGTAACTTATGGAGCTGATGCTTCGGCTGGTGCCGACCCTAGAGCACCTGGGGGAGCCTGGGCGGATTGTGATTTCGGTGGTGATGAAACCTTATGCAAACGAGTAATCTTTACTGGTACTAATAAGTTAGAATATTGGCTTGGGGCTTATGGAGTGTATATAAAAGCTCAGCAGGTCGGAGGTGATAATGGGGATATAAGCCTAATGCTCCGAACCTATATTGGTTCGACTAATGACTATGATCCACATATGGATACGGATACCTTTGCTATGAAGGATACCGATCTTGGGCTTGAGGCAGTCGATCTAGGCGAGATTAATATTCCCTTTGCAGCTAAACATTCTGTAGATGATTTCTCTGATATAAATCTTATTTTTGAAATTCATGCTAGTCGAAAGACCGGCTCAGCAGCGGTATTAGAAATCTCCGAGCTTGTTCTTATGCCCGCTGATGAGGCATCTGGAGCACCGGATGACCATGCTGGAGACATTGCGGGTGGGTCTTTTGCACTTCGAGGTAATGAAGCTATCGACCATGATGGAGGAATAATTGTTCGTCGCACAAACAAGAATGCGGTTAGTGGGATTATTCATCGAGCGGTTATGGATTGGAACTCTGGTGGGCCTTTTATTGAGATTAAGAATTTTGATGTAGCAGCTAGAATTTACTTTATGCTACTACATTATCCAGCAGGCGGAACTTGGGGGACAGGTCCACTAATAGCGTCTCCAGGTTGTCATCTGATGGGAGAGCTTCAACTTCATCATCGATATAAACTATTGCGGGGTAATGATTAATGACACTTAAGAATATTGAAATTTCTCATAATCCTGTTACATTGTGGGAAACCTATCACCGAAGTCTTTACCCTAAGAGCGTTGGACGCTCCGCAGATTTTCTTGATCTAGATCGTGAAAAGGTAGCCGATGGTGGTTGTGGCCGCCTACGTTTTACAATGCCCGAATCGAGATATCAACTACAAAATTTCTTTGAGTATGGGCTTGGACGGGACATTAAAATTTATAATGATCGAAATGAGGTTGATTATCAAGGATTTATTTTAGGTCTAAGATTAAACACGGGTATTCATATACTATCCAAATCTTTGTTACACATCAAAAATAAAATCTGGGCTAGATATGATGAGACTAAAGGTGTCGATGATACTCAAAGGTCTACAGTGTTGGATAATCTCGCAAGTCAGGCTCGATTTGGGATCATTGAGAAGGTCGTGGGGGGTGGGCAACAGTCTGGTTTATATGCTATTGATCGTGCTGTAGGAACCAAACTTGATTGGCTTGCTTGGCCGACAATCAATCCTGATTTTGGAGCTGGTGGTGGTGATCCAAACATCCAAATTCTCGTTACTGGTTATCAGCATACTCTAAAGTGGAGAACTTATAATCAGACTGCTCTTGAGGATAATGCCGATCTGTCTATTGTAGCTACCGATGTATTGACTGAGTGTGGATTATCGCCCAATGGATTTATAGCTAGTACAAATATTTCTACGAATGTTATACAAGTTCCGCAAGAATACGATACCGATAGATTTGCTTTTGATGTATTAGAGAATCTAGCTGCAATGGGAGATAGCGCAGGTCAACGATGGCTCTCTCGTGTAGAGATAGGGCGCATTTATAGTCTTGGACCAGCGACGAGGATAAGATAAAATGCCAGAACAAACATTTAAGCCAAATGAAGCAGTATCTCACGATACGTGGATTGAGCAGTCTAATCCTAACAACAATAATGCTGCTCATACTCAATTACGGATTGAATTTTCTGCGGCTAGTAATAATGACGATACTCTTCTCAAGTTCGATCTTGCATCAATTCCGCCAGGGTCGATCATCGAAGCCGCCACTCTTTTTCTGTATCTCGAAGCTCAGTTGGGGGGTGCGGGAAGTATGCTTACGTGCCATATCACTCGTATTCTTGCGGGCAACCTCGACTGGACTGAGGGAGGGGCTACCTGGAATAAGAAGGACGGGGTGGACGATTGGGTGGGTTCTGCTGGATGTGAAACTAGAGGAGTGGATATAGCCGGAGCGGATTTGTGGTCTGGCGATCCGTCGAGAGTACTCGGCGCGTACGACGATTTCGAGCTTGATCCGACTGATTTTCAGGCACTACTTGATATAGGTAATTATGGATTCAAGTATTGGTCAAGCCTTCGTACTGCGGATGTTCAGCGTTATGTTCGCTACGCATCTGCCTCAGATGCAGATGCTAATCAACATCCTAAATTATGGGTTCGATGGCGTGAACCTTCCAAGCGGCTAGTTCGCTATACTATTGATGTATGGGACTTAGATGAAACCATCTTGGATAACCAGGGACAAACAGTAACTCCTGACAGAGTTCAAGCAGATGAGCTTATTCGTCTCATTGGTGCTGGTTTACCCACATCTGAAACATATGCGGATAAACTCGCAGATCCTCATGTGAGTTATATTGAAAGTGTAAGCTATCGTATGGATAGCAATAAGACTCGCATCAAGGCTAGTAAAGAAAGCATGATCCAGGCATTCTTGAAGCGATTGGGAGGAATGTCAAGCTAATGCCAATCTATGATACAGGGATAATCGTAAACGGGGGTATCGGTGGGCCTAATGATCCTATAATTAGTGACGCCGGAGCTACTCCCGCGGGTGTCGGTGGGGCGTGTATGAATCCCGTATCGCGTGAAAGAGTTAGCAATATGGCTATCGAGAGAAGAATAGTTATATACAGGAGAACAGGTGCATCACTCACTACTTATGATGCAGAACTGTTATCTATTCTGGCGGGGGAATTTATCTAAATAATTAAGGAGATTATGATGAGCAACGATGATCCAGGGGATTATGTAGCAAGTAAAGGTAAGTATGTGATCTATGCCGAACCTCGCTTAGACCAAGATGTATATATGCTTTACAAAGAAGAATATTCTATGGTTAC
>Ga0114925_10001138_pt1 | contig 12763 bp, 8 predicted proteins | sample SumtaG_2_FD_87287 | JGI IMG/M metagenome (GOLD analysis project Ga0114925, IMG submission 87287) | Deep subsurface microbial communities from Indian Ocean to uncover new lineages of life (NeLLi) - Sumatra_00607 metaG | ecosystem: Environmental > Aquatic > Marine > Oceanic > Sediment | place... | reverse complement strand
TGAGGATTAAACCTTTTTGAAGCATATTAGCAAGTGCGCCACCCAGAACAAAACCCCTGGATTCGATTGCTGCAATCTTATCAAAATGTTTACCCTTGAACTCCTCAAGAAAGAGGTTCATGGCAGAGTGGAAGGCAAAACCATCTAAGAGAAGAGTAGTAATATCTCTGAAAACAATTCCTTTCTTTGGAAAATCCGGCACATTTCTGATGTATTTTTTTAATTCCTTTCCGTTCATCTTATCTCCCTTATTTCTTTTACAATCTACCTCTGTGAGTAACTATAGCTCTTTCTCCATAAGATCTTCTATCTTTGCATAACCACGAGTCGTTTCGTCTAACTATATTTTGTGGATAAATTTAGCTACGCGAAAAACTCGCAGGCTTTTCTGATTTACAAATGGGGATTTAGTTAATATCTGATAAATTCTTTTAATTGATCTCAAAAATTTTCCTCTGACCTTTTAAGAACAAAGACCATTCATTAAGAATATCCCGACCTATCAAAGTGTATTCATAACCTTCTGCTAGGACCCTAGTTATTAGTTCTCCCAGATTGTCAAAAATAATTTTCACAGAGTAGACATACGTGTTTTTTGTAACTCCATCATATCCACTAGCTATTACCTCATCTACATATCTAAGATGTAAATCTTGAACTATCCATTTGGGAACTACAGTTATATCCGAACCAGAATCAAGCAATGCTCGAGATCTAACGATATGTACACCTGATAAGGGATAAGGAACAGTTAAAGAGACCACCAGAACAGGAGCTGGAGGGTCAAAATTATCTCTATCGTAAGGATAAACTAAGGACATTCCTTTCTTGGTGTAACTATAAATTCTTAATTCTTGGAGATGGACTTTTAAGTATTTTTCTTTTTGCTTCAACAAATGGCATATAAATAGTCTGGTAACCAAATTTTTTATAAATCCTATAAGCAAGCTTTGAAAAGTTTTTCCCTGAACCGACTACTTTATTATTAAAAATTGCGATATATTTACCTTTGTATTTTCTTAATAAACTCTGTTTGTGATTTTCATAATACTTCTTGGCCAGTTCGAGCACATCCACGTCTGTAGGAATAACTAGTTTTTCAGCCTCTAACTTTTCTGTTTTCTTTTCAGGAAAATTCTCTAATGTAGGCATATATACTCCCGGAAAAGCAAAAATAGGAACACTGCCAACTGTGCCCACTTGTTGAGGAGTATAAACTATATTTTGGCTAAGAACCGATGTATCAGTAGTATTCATAATAATTACCTCACTTTCTCCCAAGCGAAACCAGCTATGTTGATATTTATTGATGGAAGTGATGGCTTGCCAGGAATTTGAGGAGTTGGAGTTTTGTTTACACGGATGTCATAATAAAAGGTATCCTGTGCTTTTGCACTCTCAATATAAGCTGCACCATATTTAATAACTTTGGCATTATCTTTCCCTAAAACTTCCATAGGATTAAAAGGTTTAACTAATGCCATATTTTCAGCATATATCTTATATAGGTCACAAAGAATCTTATCCAAACTATGATTAGGAAAAACTACCTTTAGTCCCAATGTCTTTGCTTCATCTCTATAAATTGGATAACTATGGATACATATATCACTTGTTATCTCATTTATGATTTTTTTGATAATTTTTTTATTATTTGGTTTTTTAGTATCCATATGAAGACACAGAAGTCTCTCTGATAACATTCTAATCATCCTTTGAGCTCTGTAAACATTACCCAAAGCCAAAGGATGAAGATGTTTGTGGTCGTGATATGAATGTTTGGTAAGGTTTTCAAAGATTTCAGCCATTTTATCTTCTTTTAGTTTTAATTTATCCTTAGCAAAAAGGAAATAAGAGGTAATATCTTCAACACTGATAGGAATAACTTTTTTTTGATCTACTGGATTTCGTGGATTAAATGGATGTTCAGTTCTAGGGTCAACAGGTGTTAGCTCAGCTAATTTAGTCATCACAATTTCATCAGCTCCAAGAGCAATAAGCGTACCTGCACTATGTGCTCTATATGGGACTAAAATGCTGAACTTCTTACAAAAGTTTCTAATAATCTTCACAATATTAAACGGTGCAACCATATCACCACCCCGAGTATAAAGAAACAGGTCAATGTTGTCCCTGCAACCAATCAATTCAAGATGTCTAAAAAGTATTGGAATTACATCATCCCCAATTTTGGTACCGAATTTGTCCCTGTCACCTGTGATATAGCAAATTACACTTGATTTTCTTTCTCTTTCAATCTGCTTAATTAACTTCACACGTAATGAAGCCTTGGATTGTTTTTTTACCATAAAATACCTCTTTTCAGTTATACACAAATTGATATCTCATTTGTCAACCCTACTATATTTTCATATAATTCTTTCCTGAACACAAAAAAGAGGTTGAAGCCCAGAATCTGAGAGTTTTCTGTTGGTCTTTCTTCTTTTAGGAGAAAACTAATTATTTTCTTTTTCACATATATACCTAATATAATTATCTATAAAGCATGAGTAAAAAACCTAAGAATTTAACCAACTCCATTTTTCCATCTCCACTTTTGTCCGAGCTGTTTTAATAATAGCATGATTTTACCTTTTTATCAAGTTTTTTCTTTCCATTATTATATAATTTTTGAATAAATATATACAACTAAGAACTATAGAAAAGTTGTATATTTTGGTCGGGGCGAGAGGATTTGAACCTCCGACTTCTTGATCCCGAACCAAGCGCGCTACCGGACTGCGCTACGCCCCGTTTAAATCTCAAATAGGAATAAATCTGTGTGCGATTTTTAAAATCTAACATCAAAACCATTAAATTCACCTTTTGGTTCAACCCACTCAATTTTCACATCCCTTATATCACTGGAAATAGGGCCGATCTTGATTTCTTCTATAAATTGATTGAGCATTCCACTGTTACCTTCGGCAACAATTTCAACATCTCCTTCGTATCTATTTCTAACAAAACCATAAAGACCAAGTGACATTGCCTTTCTTACAACAAAATATCTGAATCCCACACCCTGGACAAGACCAGAGACAAGTATACGCACTGCTTCCATCGTTAATGTTTCAACTAAAACCATTTATATACCTTAAAAGGAACAAAGTCAAGAAAAAAAACGAATTGTACCTCAGCACACCCTGCCTGTACATGCATCCAGACAGGCAACACTGCACTTAAATTTTTGCTTGCTTAATTATTTTTTTTCTGTATATTGTGTTAGATGGAATAAATTATTATACATGGTGTATATCTTAATGAAAACAAAAAAAGGAGGTAGTATGAAACGGTTTCTATTAATAACAGTTCTTTTTTCCCTTTTATACTTTTCGCTCTTTGGTTTTGGGGATAAACCTCTACTGGTTTTTAATGAGGATACCTCAAAGGCAAAACTTGAAGAAGGCAAACTCACCATCACTATTTCTTTGAGCAAAAAAACTTGGGTGAGTCTTGGTGGTGAGATTACTGTAGAGGTAATAGACGCAAACGATAAAGTTCTTTTGACAAAGCAAAAGCATTTACGATTCTTCAGAAGGTCTATAACAACAAGTTTTGTCTTTGAAACAGACCTGACAGAAGAGGAGCTATTTGGCAATAGATTGAGGATAACCTTTGAAAGCAAAAAAGCAGAAGAGACGCATATCTTTGCTATCTCCCAATTGATGGATAAACTTGAACTAATGGTTTTAGGACAGAATAATTTACTTGCTGGAAGTAAGGCATCTATAAGGATTATTACACTGAACTACAGAGGGAAAAAACCTATTAAGAATGCTCTTGTTGAGGTCGCCTTAAAAGGCGATAAGATTAAGAAAAGGCTTTTTTCGGGAAGAACAGGCAATAATGGGAGTATCGATGCCATATTTAGTATCCCTGACGTAGAGGATGAAAATACGAGAATAGAAGTATCTGCTGAAACAGCAATTGGAAGTGAAAGATTGGAATATAGTATTACAATGAAGAAAGTATATAATATCTATCTTGTAACAGATAAACCTGTGTATCAACCAAATCAGATTATTCATATAAGAAGCTTAACATTACAAAAGCCATCCCTTAAAGCTGCTTCTGGTATTCCTATCACATTAAGCGTGGAAGATTCAAAAGGTAATAAGGTTTTTAAAAAGTCTCTCAAAACTGACAAATTTGGTATTGCTTCTATTGATTTCCAATTAGCAGATGAACTAAATATGGGTGATTACAGAATAATGGCAGAGATGAAGAATACGAGAGTAGAAAAAACTGTTAATGTAAAGCGATATGTCCTTCCGAAGTTTAAGATAACCCTTAAAACTAATAAGGATTATTATCTGCCATCTGAAAATTTCAAAGGGGATATAAATGTCAAATATTTCTTTGGGAAGCCTGTTGGTGGTGGAAAGGTAAAGATCACATTAAGCAAGTTTGATATAGGGTTTGAGGCGTTTCAGGAGATAAAAGGTGAGACAGACAGTAAAGGTAATTACCACTTTGATGTCCGACTTCCATCACATTTTGTAGGAACTCCACTTGAGCAAGGAAAGGCATTCATCAAAATAGATATTGAAGTTACTGATAAGGCAGAACATAAAGAAAAACTGACAAACAAGAGAATTGTTGCAAAAAGTGACCTTATTATTGTGCTTATACCAGAAAGTGGTACTCTTGTACCGGGGTTTGAAAATACTCTTTATGTAATGACAACATATCCTGATGGAACACCGGCAAGGACCACTGTTACACTAAAAAGTGGTAAGATAACATTAACTGGAAAGACTGACGACTCTGGTATTGCAGAATTTTCTATAACTCCAGAAGAGAAAGATGGAATGGCTTTTGATGCTCAAGCAGTTGATGAGAAAGGAGCGAGCGGTAAGGCAGATGTCTATTTCTCATACGATTCAAGTCTGCCACACATACTTCTCAGAACAGACAAAGGGCTCTATAAGGTTGGTAATAGGATGAACCTTACTGTTTTATCATCGAAGAAGAAAGGCGTGGTTTACCTTGATATTATAAAGGATAAACAGACTATAAGTACAAAGACTGTAAGTATAAAAAGAGGGGTAGGCAAAATTACTATTCCCTTGACCACAGATTTAAGCGGCAGTATATGGATTCATTCATACACAGTTGCTGCTGGAGAAGAGATAATGAGGGATACAAAGGTAGTATATGTTAATCCTGCCAATGACCTATGCATTTCTATTGTTCCTGATAAAAAGATATACAAACCTGGTGAGGATGGAAAACTCAGGTTCTCTGTAAGGGATAGGAAAGGACATGCTGTTATATCTGCACTCGGGATCAGCATTGTGGATGAAAGTGTTTTTGCACTGACAGAGATGCAGCCTGGCCTTGAAAAGGTATATTTTACACTCGAAAAGGAATTAATGGAACCCAAATATGAAATCCATTATCTATCTCCAAGAGAAATAGTAATGTTTGAAACAAAAAAGGAGATAGAGAAGAGGAAAGAGAAGGCAGCAAAGCTGCTCTTTGCTTCAGTTTCTGAGCTTTCACCTTTCAATATAAAGGAAGATAACACGAGAGAGTTGGATAACAGCATCTATAATAAATATCAGTCAAGGGTATGGAATGACCTTTCGAAAATACGAAACGCTGTATATAGATTCTATAGCAAAGAGAAGCGTTATCCAACAAAAGAGGAAGGTCTCTTAATACTTATTAGAAAGGATTATTTAATCAAGAAGGATATTCTTGACCCCTGGGGTATGGTTTATGAAGTAGTAACAAGTAGTAATGATCTCTCTTGGTTCGGACTCTTAAGTTACGGACCTGATAAGAAAAAGAATACTAATGATGACATAAATACAGAGGTTTATAGAAGAGGTTGGGGTTGGCAGAAGAATGGACTTTTGTTCGAAGCAGAGGAGGGTCTTGGTGGTATTGGAAGAAGAGAGATGCTTGCGAAGAAAGCAAAAGCAGCGCCTGTACCTGCAAACGGTGATAAACTTGATATTTCAACGTCATCAACAAAAACGGGCAAGAAGGAACCGAGGATAAGGGAATATTTCCCAGAAACCTTCATATTTGAGCCTGCGCTTATCACAAACAAAAAAGGAGTTGCTGTACTCCCGCTTAAATGGCCTGATTCCATAACTGAATGGAGGATAACAACTACTGCATCAACCATACTTGGACGGCTTGGAAGTACAACAAAAGGGATAAAGGTCTTCCAAGATTTCTTTGTAGATATAGACCTTCCTGTTTCACTAACGCAGAACGATATAGTTGCTGTTCCGGTTGCACTATATAACTATGTCAAGGGCTCACAAAAGATTAATTTGACACTCAAGAAAGAAGAATGGTATGAACTTATTGATGATGCAGAAAAGAGTGTTACTCTTGAGGAGAACGAGGTTTCTGTTATCTATTTCAGATTAAGGGCAAAGGATATTGGCAGGCATAGTTTCACGGTAAAGGCAATAGGCAGCAAGATGAGTGATGCAATTAAGAGGGAGATAGAGATTGTTCCAGATGGGAAGAAATTCGAATATATTGTGAGCGACAGGTTAGCAGGCAAGATAATAAAAAGTGTTTACATACCTGAAGAATCCATAGATGGCTCAGGTAAAATTTTTGTAAGAGTCTTTCCTGGAATGGTCAGTCAGGTTGTTGAAGGTATGGAATCAATGCTCGGAATGCCTTTTGGGTGTTTCGAACAAACCTCTTCTATTACCTATCCCAATATACTAATCCTTGATTACCTTCGAGGAATAAAGAAAATAACACCTGAGATAGAGATGAAGGCGGAACAGTATATAAATGTTGGTTATCAGAGATTACTCGCATACGAGGTTACTGGTGGAGGATTTGAATGGTTTGGTAATGCTCCAGCGAACAGGTTGCTCACCGCATATGGGCTTATGGAATTTTATGATATGGCAGAGGTGTTTGAGACAGACCCGAACATCGTTCCAAGAACACAGAGATGGCTTATCAACCAGCAGAACAAGGATGGTTCCTGGTCACCTGATAAGAGTTACTGTCATCAGGAGAGCTGGAACAGAATTCAGAAAAACAGGACGCTTCCAACTGCATATATTCTCTGGTCGCTTGCAGAAACAGGATACAAAGGCAAGGAGTTAAAGAAGGCTGTAGCATATGTTGAAGATAATCTTGGAAAAGAAGAGGACGCTTACATACTTGCTATTTGTGCAAATGCCTTTGTAACATACGAGCCTGATGGAAAAACCACTGAAAAGATAATCAAAAGACTAATTGATAAAAGAATTGAAGAGAAGGATGTTGTTTACTGGAGTTCAGGAATACCAACGTTCACTTACGCAAAGGGAAAGGGAGCGGATATTGAGGCGACTGCGCTTGCAACCTACGCACTCATAAAATATAACAGGTATCCAAATATCCTGAATAAAGCAATAAACTACCTTGTAAAATCAAAGTATCCAGGTAGCACCTGGGGTTCTACACAGGCAACATTCCTTGCATTGAAATGTCTGTTAGCATCTCTAAAAGGAAGCACGGAGAATGTGGATGCAACCGTCAGGATCCTTATCAATGGGAAATCGAAAGAGACCATACGACTGGACAAGGATAATGCAGATATAATGTATCTTACTGACCTTACAAAAGAAACGAAAGAAGGTAAAAATGAAGTAACGGTTTCCATTGAAGGCAAGGGAAATCCAATGTATGAGATTGCATCACGGTACTATATTCCTTGGAAACTTGTTATGCCTGAAAAGAAAAAGGATATCCTTTCTATAGATGTTGATTATGATAAGACAACACTTACCCAGGATGATATTGTTACCTGTTCTGTGAAGATAAAAAACAATATCTTGGAATCTGCCAATATGGTTATTGTTGACCTTGGTATTCCGCCAGGATTCTCCGTTGAAACAGGTGATTTACAAAAGCTTGTTGGTAAGAAAATCGAGAAATATAGTCTGACTGCGAGACAGATTATTCTATACATAGAGAGGATAGATTTTAAGCACCCCATTGAGTTGTCTTACAGGATAAAGGCGAAGTTCCCGATAAAGGCAAAGACACCGACATCGAAGGTTTATAAATACTATGAACCCGAGGTGGAGACCATAGCAGAACCTATAGATATTGAGGTGAAGGGGTAAGAAGGAAGCCATCAAATGGATTGTAGGGGCAGTCCTGTGGTCTGCCCCTTTTACTTATTTAGAGTGCACTGTCTCCAACATTGTACCCCAAATGAAAAAAATCTTGACATAAACGTATATTTTGATATAATTATAAAGTGTAAAGAGCCAATACAAAATATAGTACAGAGGAATAATGCAGAATTATACAGAGATAGATAATTTTATTGAGCCATTATCACAGGATCCACAATTAAGTAAACGGGTTTCTCATATTGAAATAATAAAAGAAAAAGAAGCAGAATTTTCTGATTTTCCTTCTGATATGCATGAAACACTTATTGCAGCATTGAGGAATTCAGGAATTAAACAGTTATATAGTCACCAGATACAATCGTATTCACTGCTTAAAGAGGGGAAAAATATCGTCGTTGTTACACCGACTGCCTCAGGGAAAACACTCTGTTACAACATCCCTGTAATTAATACTATCCTTAAGGATGAGAGCGCAAGGGCACTCTATCTTTTTCCAACAAAAGCCCTCTCCTATGACCAGCTTGAAGGTCTTGAGAAATTACTTGAAGCACTAAAAAAAGGCATAGCGACATTCACATACGATGGCGACACCCCGAAGGATATAAGGAAAAGTGTAAGGGAGAAGTCAAAGATTGTCATCTCCAATCCTGATATGCTCCACAAGGCAATTCTTCCACATCATACAAAATGGATTGGACTTTTCTCAAATCTTCGATATGTCGTAATAGATGAACTGCACAACTATAGAGGTGTTTTTGGTAGCCAGGTCGCCAATGTTATAAGAAGGCTAAAAAGGGTTTCGAAACATTATGGTTCAAAACCACAGTACATTCTATCATCAGCAACTATTTCAAATCCAGCTGAACTTGCAGAGAAACTTATAGAAGAAGAGGTTGAACTAATTGATAAAAGTGGTTCTCCGCAGGGAAGGAAATATTTTATACTATGGAACCCACCCCTCATTGACAGGGAACTTGGCTTGAGGAGGAACTATATAACTGAAGCACAGTTTGCCACTGAGAAGTTGTTAAAACTCGGAATTCAGATAATTCTTTTTGCAAGGAGCAGGTTAAATGTTGAGATACTTACCACACGACTAAGGGAGAAATTCGAGAAAAATCCAAAAATGACCGGTAAAATAAGAGGATACAGAGGAGGGTATCTTCCAAACGAAAGAAGAGAGATAGAAAAAGCCTTGAGGGATGGGGAGGCAAGAGTAGTTGTAAGCACAAATGCACTTGAGCTGGGAATAGATATTGGTTCTCTTGATGGTGCAATACTTGCAGGATATCCTGGTTCGATTGCAAGCACCTGGCAACAGGCAGGGAGGGCAGGAAGAAAGGAGAAATCATCCATTGCTATTCTTGTTGCAAGTTCAGCACCATTAGACCAGTTCCTTATCAATAATCCTCAGTACTTATTCGGAGTATCACCTGAAAAGGGTCTTATAAACCCTGATAACCTTCTTATACTTCTTGCTCATATAAAATGTGCTGCATTTGAATTACCTTTCCGAGAAGGGGAACATTTTGGAAAGGAACCACTCGAAGAGGTTCTCTCGTACCTGGAAGAAAAGGGTGTTTTGCATAAAAGCAGTGGGCAGTGGTACTGGACAGAAGATTCCTATCCTGCTGACACATTCGGATTGAGAAACATCCCAAGTGAGAATTTTGTAATTGTTGACAGAACAGGAAGGAAACCAAGAAGCATAGGAAATGTAGACTATTGTTCTGCACCGATGCTGCTACATGAAAGCGCAATCTACATTCATGGAGGGGAGCAGTATCATGTTGATAAACTTGATTTTGAGGAGAGAAAAGCTTATGTAAAGAAGGTTTCTGCAAATTACTACACAGATGCAATAGAATACACAAAAGTGAAGGTTCTTGACAGCTTTGGTACTAAAGGTGAAGCGAGCTGGGGAGAGGTATGTGTAACAAAAAGGGTAGTAGGCTACAAGAAAATTAAACTTTCAACATTCGAAAATATTGGATTCGGTGATGTTAACCTACCTGAAAATGAGATGCATACAACCTGTTACTGGTTTACAATTGACAAAGAAAAATTAAAAAATCTTGGGTATACGGAGGAGGCAATTATTTACGGACTCTATGGTATTTTATATATAATCGGCAATATCGCGCCACTTTTTCTACTCTGTTCAAGGAGGGATATAGGAGTTCATCTTGGAGGTAAAGAGGGAGTGTGGTCTTATCAGGGTGAGTTAAGAAAGAAGGATACACAGACAATAGATGAATTTAAAAAGGGATTATATTCACCAACAATTTTTATATATGAGAACTACCCTGGTGGTGTTGGTTTTGCATATGAACTATTCTCCATTCATCCCGAACCTCTTATCAAGGCACGGGAAGAGATACAATCTTGTTCCTGCAACACAGGTTGCCCTTCCTGCATAGGACCGTTATTTATTACCAATGTCAATGTAAAGGAGATTTCATTGAAAATGCTTGATGTTATTCTTAAATGAGATAGAAGCATGGATTTAAGTAGCGTTGGAGCTTGTCCCCAACAGAAAAACTAATAACCAACAAAAAGGAGAAATATCATGGATGAAAACGTTGTGAAACCTGAGGAATTGATGACCATAGCAGAGATGGTAAAGAGAAACGCAGAGCTGTTTGGTGAAAAGACAGCACTTCAGATGAGAAGAGGAGACGTCTTTGAAAAAATATCATACAGAGAACTTTACCAAAAGGTGCGTGCAACAGCATCTGCACTTGTGTCAATCGGTTTTAGCAAAGGGGATAGAGCGGGTGTAATAGGAGAAAATCGACCTGAATGGCCGATTTCTTACCTTTCAATAGTTACTGCAGGAGGTATTGTAGTCCCTCTTGACCCGCAATTGAAATACAAGGAAATAGGGCATATACTTACGATTTCTGGAACAAAAATTGTATTTGCTTCTCCAAAGTATATTCCACTTCTTAATGAATGTCAGGAAAGCACAGGGTTACCTGAAACAATTATATCAATGGAGAGTAAATACCCGGAAGCCCTTTTTATATTAGATGATTTTATTAAAAAGGGACAGGAACTTATTGCGGAAGGAACTATTGACCTTGATGAAAGAAAGGCAAAACTGGATGATCTGCTTGCTATAATTTTTACATCAGGAACTACAGGAAAATCGAAGGGCGTAATGTTGACACACAGGGGTGTGATGTTCGATGCAATAGCCTCGAGCAAGGTAATAATTATTAATAGTACTGACCGATTAATATCAATACTCCCCCTTCATCATACATTCGAGGCAACAGCGGGTTTTATCTTCCCTCTTTATATAGGGGCAATGATTACGTATGCGAGAAGCCTGAAATCGAAAGAGATTATTGAGGATATAAAAGATACAAATTCAACAATAATACTTGGTGTACCACTGCTCTATGAAAAGATGCTTAAAGGTCTTAGAAAGGGAATTTCTGAACAGAAACCATTGATTAGATCACTTGTGCAAACAAACCTTGCGGTTGTTCATGGCTCCAGAAAGATATTACACTTAGATCCTGGCAGATTTCTTTTTAAAAGTTTAAGAAAGAAATCAGGACTGGGGTCCTTAAGATTGCTTATAGCTGGAGGTGCTGCTCTTCCCCTCTGGGTGTCAGAAGGATTCAGTGAATTTGGATTCAATATTATCCAGGGTTACGGACTGACTGAGACATCACCTATTACAAATATAAATCCAGTTGAAAAGGTGAAACCCGCATCTGTAGGACCACCTATTCCTGGTATTGAGATGAAGATCGTTAACCCTGATGAACATGGTATTGGAGAAATTGCTGTTAAAGGTCCAATAGTAATGCAAGGTTATTATAAGGATGAAGAAGAGACAAGTAAGGTTATAAAAGAAGGCTGGTTATACACAGGAGATTATGGAAGGGTTGATAAGGATAACTATTTCTATATCACGGGCAGAAAGAAGAGTCTGATTGTTTCGCAAGCTGGAAAAAACATCTATCCTGAAGAGGTTGAGGAAGAACTTCTTTTGAGTGACTTTATTGAGGAGGTTTTAGTTATTGGTAGACTCAATCCTAATACAAAAAGAGAAGAGGTTCATGCAATTGTTTATCCCAACTGGGAAAGCCTGGATGCGTACACAAAAGAGAAAGTTATCGACCAGACTGAAACCTGGATAAATTCCTTTTTCAAAGAAGAAATAGAGAAGTATTGTAAGGAGCTTGCCGATTATAAAAGGGTGAAATCATTCTCAATTAGAGAAGAAGAGTTTCCCAAGACAACAACGAAGAAGATAAAAAGATTCCTCTTCCAGGAAAAAACAATTCAGACAGAGAAATAGAAATTTATTATTTATCTGTCATTGCGAGTATTCTTCCATATTCACAATCGAAGCAATCCCATTTCTAATAGAAGTGGCGAGGCTTGCCGTCCTCGCATTCTATGGTAGGGGCAACCCTTGCGGTTGCCCATTATTTGGAGTGAATGAAACCCTAACATCGCCACCATTCTTCAACTTTCCCTATATCAAATTATCAAAGCCTAACCCCGCTGATAGCAGAGAAAAAACGCTTGACATTCGAGAGGATAAAGAGGTATAATTTAGGTGTAAAATGGAATGGTTTAACCTGAGAAGCGTCTGTTAAAAATCGCAAATATGATTGATT
>Ga0114925_10001137_pt1 | contig 12767 bp, 13 predicted proteins | sample SumtaG_2_FD_87287 | JGI IMG/M metagenome (GOLD analysis project Ga0114925, IMG submission 87287) | Deep subsurface microbial communities from Indian Ocean to uncover new lineages of life (NeLLi) - Sumatra_00607 metaG | ecosystem: Environmental > Aquatic > Marine > Oceanic > Sediment | place... | reverse complement strand
TAGAGAATCCTATTTGGTATTCCTATTCGAAACATTTTGTACAAATAGTAAAGCAATTCGAATTCTCCTCCTCCTGCACTCCAAGTTATAAGAATTTTTATGACTTCAGTGTAGTTCATTTTATTTCAACAAATTTCATTTAAACCGTGATTATTTTCTAATTTCACCAATTCGTTCTTCAGATAATTTTGGTTATCCGTTTTGTAATCGAATGAACAAACGTGGTTACTTTTGTGCTCGCTACAAAAAACTTTGTTACATTTGCAAGTATGAGTGAGCTTATACAGCTTATTTATCCTTCGTTTACATACTGAACATTTCATTTATTAAAAACAATATCTTATTTTCTAAATTCAATTTTCACATTCAACAACGACTAACTAGGGAGTTGCACGCTTTTCACGCTCCCTGTTTGAAACTCAACACGTGGTCAATTTCATCTCCGTCAAAGTCTGCATTAAATCCGCTTGTAGTTGCAAGGTTAAACCGAAATGTCTTGTGCTTCATTACTCTTACCGTTTTCGCAAGCATACTACCGCTCCAAAGTGTTGGCTGTCTATTGAGTAACACTATATCTCCGTCTACCAAGTGCCTTTCCACAATGTCTCCGGCTTTTATATCGTATTTTCTGTTTCCAGCTATTTTGATATCGGTTATTATTTTATCGCCTCTTTTTATTACATCTCCTACACGTAGCACTTCTCTTCCAGTTTGCACTTTTTCTTGTTTACTTTCAGCCCTCACTATTATATCCCCGTAATTTAGCTTTGTCTGCCTAGAATGCAAAGCGTATTTAAGGTTAATTCTAGTCTTACCGTTATTTTTTATCACGTAGTTTGCTTTTCCACTGTTTACAATTTTATACAAATATGATATATTCATATCGTTCACTCTAACGGGTATAGTGAGATTTTCAGCTACTTCTCTGGGAATAGCAAGTTCTCCCATTTTTAACGTAGGATCTGGCCCGATTACTGTTCTCCCGCTAAAGTTAACTCTTTTACCCATCAAATGACTCCGGATTTGACCTGACTTTCCTGTAAGTCGTTCTTTTATTCCTTTCATAGGTCTGCCGCTTGTAGTATGCTTGGCTCTACCATTTGAGTTATTGAGAAATGTGCTTATTCGGAACTTGAGACTTTGAAGTACCTTAGTTCGCTTTGTTTCAGATTTAATTACTTCAGGTTTTTTCAAATAATTGTTGCATTTCACGATTTCCAGTAACTGGTTGGTCAGGTCATCGTCGCAAATGTTGCCGTCGCCAGCTATTACATATGGTCGAGAACAAGGAGGCATTACTGGAAACACCTCCATTATGTAATTTCTTGGATGTGATAGCTCTTTGTTTACCCCAAGAACCTCTAAGTCCTCGTCCTTGACGCTGTCAAATATATTTTTTATTTCTGACGGATTTATCTCTACCACTATCTTTTTGTCCTCATCCTTCGATATCATATTTATAATTCCTTCATTTATATTTAGCTTGTAAGAAGGCTGTAACGTGCCGCAATGGGAACATTCATCAACCTTTCTTTCTAGTAGCTGCTTTTTCAATTTAATTTTGCTTAATCCTTTCAGCTGAATTAATTCCTGGGAAAGTAACAATCTGTTGCATTTTACACAGAAGTAGTACAACATGTCACAAACCTGCTTATAAAACATAGGACTGATTATTTTTTCATTTAATTTTATATGACCGAAATGTCCTACGCAGTCTTCGCTATTCTTGTTGCATGTAAGACATAATTTGTTATTTTCTAAAACACCCATTCTCTCGTCGTAAACACTATTTTTTTCATTGGTTAACTTGCTCGAATTAATTTCTACCACGCTCATTTTTAGTATTTCTTCGGTGGAATACACACCGAATGTTACACTTTCTATTTCCGCTTTCGGCCTGTCTTGTACATCAGTAATGAATTGCATATATTTTTCGCTTTTTTTCACTCGTTTTATTCAATTTTGATTTTTTAAAACAAAAGTCATAATAAAGCATATGAAGCATTCTGTTTTTAGAAAGGTACTAATGATGCGATATACGGCTATGCTTATGAGACAACAATACGAAGCCGATATGGCAAGGATTCTGTACTTATTGAGGATACACTACATTTTCAGACTAATACTAGAAGAGTATACACGAAACAATGGCTTCGGATTTTATGTATATTTTGGTACCGACAGCGACAGTACTCACTCATTTTCTTCATCAAGAAGTAGCGACACGTTCTCGGTGTCTTCTATAAGTAGCTGATCCAGTTTCGATTATTAATAATGCATAAAAACATTATTGATTGTTATAAATGCAAATAAACCGTCAAAAAAAAATTATTCAGCAAAAGCATTCTATCATAGCCAAAAACATACAACGGTTCATGTTTTGTATGAATGACATCGGAGAAGACTTTCAAGAATACAAATACAAGAGATCAGTTGTTGTACCAACACATACAAGTACAGTTACGAAGTTCAGCAAGTACAAGCAGACGATTAACCAACCATTATATAATGTAACAAGTGTTATTTAGAAAATATAATATAATTGGTATAATAAATGGGTGTAAAAGCTTTTGATGTATGGACAATAGGACACTTTGTATGTGGTATTATTATCACAGCCACCCTTATACCAAGTGATCCCACACTTTCCCTTATTGTTAGTAATATTTTTCACCTACTATTAGAGTTAGCGGAACAGGACATAAATCCAAAAAATGGAGAAATACTAGAATCAGGTGTTAACCACATGACAGATATTCTAGCTTTTTTTGTTGGAAGCGTAATAGGATTCTACTTCACTGACTACATGCTAGATCATCCTACTCTAAGATACATATTGCTCTTTATTGGTTTGCTGATAGGTGTTCAGGAATTTGGTCGTGAACTGTTCCCGGAAAGCTGGCCTATATGGTCGGCCTACAGTTGATGCTTCCGATATATTTATCGGAAAAATATATTTTTATTTTTTGAAATTGAAAAAAATATCAAAAAAACAATTATTTACCTGATGTGTTCCACAAATACCAATACTATGTCTACTATTAAACTTTGGAAAACTCCAATAGGCGAACTACTATGCAACGAAATGAAGCTTCTTCTAAAATCAGTAGGAAGCTACTATTCAGGGAACAAGGACAAACTAAAAAATCGACTATCCAATTACAGGTCAGTACTTGCTTTCCCTTGGAGAGAAGACCAAAAAAAATTCATGAAGAACTTTTTGCAGTTCAAACACGACCGCTACGTACTTCAAGGCGTCTATGGTGCTGGCAAAACCACGATGTTAATGGGGTGTTTCGTGTGTGGGTTAATTAAAGGATTATTTAAACCGACAGAGGTAATGTTTGTATCGTACAATATTTCAATAAAAAATGAACTAAAAAGTAGGTTAAAAAAGTTTGGTGTAAGTAGTAAGGTAATGGTAAGGACGTTTGATTCTCTCATATATGAGATTTGTAAAGAAGCGGAGTATAAGTACATAAAACTCCCAAACTTTGAAGGTAAAAGAAAATTTGCATACGAGAAAAGCTTCGAAGATGATTTCAAGTATTATCCTAGTTTCCAGCCTAAAGTCATTATCATAGACGAGTGTCAGGACCTCGAAAGAAATATGTTGGACATACTCTTTCGATTTTACCCAGACACTAAATTCGTGTTTACGGGAGATGTTTTCCAATCTATTCAAAAAGAACCGAGGGAAAGTCTTTTGTGGTATTTCTTGAATCTCCCGGAAGAAGAGAAAATATTCAAAATGAAAATGACCGTAACTCCACGTGTTCCGGGTCCTATACTAAACCGTCTTCAAACTAGTTTGAAGATATACTATCCAGAGTTCCGCGATGTTATAGACAGTTGGAGGACTGATAATAAAGTTTCCGATGCTGATATCAAATGGAAGCGTTTTAACTCTTACAAGCATATATACAGCGATTTGAAAGAGTATTTAGAAGACCCTTTGCATCGTCCAGATAATACGATGATACTGACGTTTTCTTCTGCAATTACAGTTCGCGGGGCAATGGGCGATATTGCCAGAATAAGAAGATTTATGTTTGAGAACAATTTGCCAGTAAACACAAATCATAAACGAATGGATGAGGATAAGTATTTCCTAACTACTTCGAATTCGTCCAAAGGTTTAGAAAGAGAGTATGTCATCATATTCTTGACTTTCCCTTTAGAAAGAGCTTTCGTTCATTTGTCTAATGATGTTGTAGTCAATTTAATATCCGTAGCTTTAACTAGAGCCAAAAAAGAGGTTTTGATGTATGTTCCAGCATTTGAGGATAAGTATAGCCAAGTTCTTAGTATATTTGAGACTTGTCCCATTCCAAATAAAAGTAAAATAAGAGAAGGTAAAACCTTGAAGGAATTTTCATTTCAGGACTATATAGATATTGAACACTCTGTCACAGAACTTATTAGGGCATCTGTGATTAAATATGATACTAGAATTTTGCTTACTGAACATACCAAATTATACCAGAAGAATAAGCTTTTCACTGAAGGTGTTAACCACCGACTATTACCTATATCTACTGAAGAAGAGCGTTGCTTCGTGGGAGTACTAATCGAGAATTTAATTACTTCAACCTGGAACAATAACTGGCCTTCGTCACCTGTTTCTAGTGTAAAAGATAATCCTATGTACATACACTTAATTAGAAGGTTAACTAATAGCGAAAAGAGGTATAACGCTTTTATAAGAACAAAGAGTTTGAGTACTCATCAGTTCGAAGGCATAATGTTGTACTCACAATTACATATAGCTATTTCTAACAAAATTTTCTTTACTTTGTCTGATACCATGAAATCTAACTTAAGACAATATTGGGTGAAGTTGAAACCGAAGGTCTTTAATATTAAACCAACTGAAACCAAACTGAAGATACAAGCAGGGGTACAGATGCCTTGGGTAACAGGCATCGCAGATGCCATAAGTTCAACAGATAAAGAGGTGAGACTGCACGAAATAAAAGCTTCGAAAAACAGAGAATGGAAGGAAGATGCTTTGTTACAAGTTCTGATTTATGCCTTAATGACAGGTAAAAGCTGGAGTAGATTGAATTTGTTAAATCCCTTTACTAATGATCACCTAGTATATTACTTTGACAGTAAGAAGATACTGACGCTAAGAGAAGAAGTTCTAAAAGACGTCTTAATTTATAATACAAATGCGATGATGGCAAAAATGTACCCTATGGTTCGGAACAAGAAGTTGCACAAATTATCAGTAGAAAAATTGATGTTTATTAGTGTTAACAGAGATGATAAAGGTAATATAAATCAGGTTAATTTGGTGAACATGCTATCCCCTATAAAATGCATGTTTCTTTACAACAAGTACAGCACAAGTGGAGTGAAAAAGGATAAAAAAATGAGCAGAACGGAGAAATTTCAGTCCGAAAGTGAACTGAGTTCAGAGGATTTGATAAGAGATATAAATGCTCTTCTGGATAAGAAGTTGTACAGAGACCACGTTGTGTATGGTTTTGAAGACCTAAAAGAGTTGAATAGACCCATTTTAAGTATAAAAGAGGAATTCAAACTTGAAAAGAAAGAGGATATGGTAGAATATCTTCAGTATAAGAAAAACAAAGACCTTACATACAGTTTGGATTTTAACAGCGCTTTTTCTTATAATATCATTAGTTTATCTTACGTGTTTTTCAATAGGTTATTCGTATAGTTTTTAGTTATTAACTAGGTTTTCTAAAACATTGGGTCCCATACATTCTTCGCACAAAGACTGTATAGTGAACTTCAGTGTTGTCTTATCTGCTTCATACACATTGTACAATTTCTTTTGCGGTACGTATTCTACCAAATCAAGTATTCCAGAGAACGAAAAGTCTAGATACAAGTCCGAATCATTGATCTTAATTAGCTTCTTGTTCTTTGTGTCGAATATGTAATTTCCATCCCATAGTTCGTTGCCCTTAATTGTGAAAAACAGACAGTCATTGCACAGAACATTTTTGGATTGTTCTAAAGCGACACACTTTTCACCGTTCCACTTCGTAGTATTAGGATCGCAATACTTGTCACCATCCTCTGTTATTCCTATGCACTTACTTCCGTTCCACGTGGTAGTTTGTTCATCACAGTATTTATCCCCTTCAATTGAATTAGCTACACACTTCTTACCATTCCAAGTAGTGTTTGTGTCGCAAAATCCCTTTCCATTACATTCGTTTTTTTTGTTACTATTGTAAGTCAAAAATAAAACTAAAAATAGAATAATCGCGATAGTGATTATAAATATGAAACTCATTTTTATTTATAATCAGAAAAATTAAGTAAATGTTTTTCTTCGGCAGTTAATGTACATTCTTCCATAGAAGCTATAGACTGCCTCATAAAATTCAAGGCCCTTTATTTTCTTTCGGTATTTACTGTTTAAAACCACTTCTCTTATTACTTCTTTGTATATCGCATCAGCGAATTCTAAAGTCGGGTGAGACCACCTAAGTATTGTTACGAATACCTGGTTCCTCTTTATTAAGTTCCTGTAGAACTGAATTTGAGATATTTCGTTTAACGGTCCTTCGTCAAATATAGAAACGTATGTACCATCATATTCGTAAATATGTCGGAGAATATCGTTTGGTAGCAAGTAAAGCATAACTATTATAAATTTAAGAAGTAACAGTTTAAGTATGAATTACTCAGTATGAGAATAGTAAGTATAGATATTGGATACAAAAATTTTTGTTTATATGTCGAAGATCATGATATATCAATTTATGAAGCAATGCAATGCCCGATGAAAACTCACGAATGCGATGGGAGTCCTTCGCCTGAAATGAAATGTATACTCAAAGAACTCTTCAGAAATGGTAAAACGGTATACCATGACAATGTAGACATATCACGAGACGCAGATTCTCTCAATGATATATGTTATAACATGCATAAGTATCTTACCAGTATAAAAAACATCCTAAAGGATTGTGAGTATGTAGTCATTGAACAACAATTATCACGAAATGTTAAGGCCTTCAAATTGGCTCAGACCTGTGCTTCTTTTTTCATCTTTGAATTCGAAAATAAAATGAATGTCGTTGATTTTCCTGCCTTCCATAAGACGTGTGTGTTAGGTGCCCCTAGAACACTAAAGGTTGCAAAAAACGGTAAAAGGAAATGGAAAACACTTTCAAAAAGTGAAAGAAAGAAATGGAGTGTTAAGAAAGCACTGGAAATACTACAATGCAGAGATGAAAAAGACACCTTAGATAATATTAAAACGAAAAGAAAAAAAGATGATTTAGCTGATACAATCACAATGTGTCAGGCTTTCAAATTCATATTCTTCGTAAAAAACAAACAGTAATGGTTTTGTTTTTAAAGATTACTTTAAAAACAATATACTTTATACTCAGTTTAGACTGGCGCGGCTGACTTCTTCTCATTGTAAGTTGCCAGATCTTTTTCCTCTAAAACAACACAGTTGCCTTCTGCGATATCATCCTTCATTGTACGAAGACGGTGTCCGTCCCATAGTATCTTTCCAGATCTTGGTTCTCCCCATAATTTAGTGAAATATTCCCTAACTTTATTCTTGTTGGGTAGTGTTCTACCTGGAAAGGAATCTTTAAACCATTCCTTGAACTGCGTATATAACTCTGAAATATTTATTCTTGCACTTTCCTCATCGACTATACACTGCTCGATAAATTGCCTGTTAATGTCATTTTGCTTTTTGTACATCGCAGTAGCCGACAATACCTTCGAAGGTATAATACTACTTTTAGGTTTCTTTCTATGTTCCAACAAGAAATACGCAAACGCCGGTAACAACTTAGGTATCTTGCTAGAATAATTAGGATCTACTGGGAAGCGCTTTTGTTTCAACTGTTCTTCATATGTCTCAGGTGCTGGATCTGAATCTTTACAGAAAGTAGACTCGAAGGGAACGACTCGTGTTCTGTTAAATGTCGCTTTGTCAGGATTATTAAAGTGAGGCAAGTCATTCGCTATTATTACAAGCTTGAACATGAATTTTACTTCCTTTGCTTGTTTACCACTTTGGTACAAATCTCTGACAAATTCTGTATCATTTCCAGAGAATTTCTTATACGGACCACAATTGATTTTTTCGTCATTATTCGGTTCATCAACAACAGCAAAACGAATACCATCGCCAGCTCGTGCGAGGTCTGCATTAGCCGAACCAGCACCAGGTTTCTTACCCGTTAAGATTGAAGAATTGAACTTGATTGCATATTCACCAAACATCATCTCTATTATACTTTGGGTTACAGACTTTGCGTTATCTCCTTCCCCTGTCCAGTGATGGACTAGCTTGTGTCGATTACCACCAACAAAAATATCACTGATTTGGTCCAAGAAGTATTCTCTTAGAGAAGAATCAGGAAACACCTTGGTAAAGTAGTCGTTGACTTCTGCTAAATCTTCATGATCATCTGGGTAAACTTTATAGCTAATAGGCATACATCTGCTTAGAAAGTCATCTGGTGTTCCTTTTCTAAATTCGTTTTTCTTCAAGTCGTAAACACCGTTTTTCATTGCAATTAAGTAAGGATCGCTATTGAGCTTCTTGAAGAAGTCTTTGTCGAAAAACAAATCACGCGCCTCTTTCATTATATTATTTTTGAAAGTGTTATTTTTCAAATTCTTCAGCATCCTTTTACATTCTTTAAAAGCAGCTTCTGCATTATGGTCTTTCTTTTCTGGATTATTTGTTAATGGGAACACCTCATTCAATAATGCAGTATACTTCAATCTAATATCTTCCGATATTTTCTTTCTCAATGTGTATCCTTCTTCTACTTCTTCCCATCTATGTCCAATAAACTCATACCATATATTACCAGTGATACTAGCACACACGTATTTGTCTCCGTATTCTTCTTTTAAAAGTTCAGCTATGTCCGCATGAGAACCTTCATCTAAAGACTTACGCATCCTCTTATCTGTAATCTTACTTTTTACTTTTTTGTACTCAACTTCATTATCGAGTTTGGCTAATCTTTGAATTGAACGAATAGTTTTGTTTTTTACTACCATTTTATCCCATTCGTTAACACATATTCCTTCATCGAATTTTTCGTTACTCCGTGATGAAAAGTCAATCCACAAGTCTAAAGCATCTTGACAACCGTTTCCAACACAGTATAGTGTCCAACCAACATCCATCCAAGTCTGGTAATTGGAAGCTGTTTCTTCCGACAAAAGGTTCAAGTATATTTTACACTTAATTAGATCTTCTTTTATGTCCGTTGAAACTTTACTACGACAAACACTTTTGCGTTCTCTTGCTTTTAGCAATGTAGGCAACCCTTTCCTTACTTCCTTAGTTTCTCTTCCAAATGGAATGATACTTAATATTCGCGGTAGCTGTTTCTCTACATCTTTACATATAGGAATAATCTTTTCTCTGTCATCATATATCAAATAAGACTTCAAACACTGATACAAGCTTACCTCTTCGCAATTAGAATCAAAGCACTTCGTCACTAAATAAGGAAACATTTCGGGGCTTTTCCTTCCTCCATATAACAACCAAGGGGTATGACAATATCCCGCATCTATAACACTACTTGAGTCTTCTATTTCTAAATTGCAGAATACATCCTGTTCTTTTATTGACTTCTTAACTCTTGGTAGCAGATTCACTTCGTGGTCAGATTTGTTTAGGAAAATATAAGGAAAGTGTAGATGAAATCCTCTTTTAACATACTCTACCTCTTTGTACACTTTCTTGTAAGCATCCTTTTCTAATAGTATACAACAAAGTTCCTCGTCAGTGTAATCCACCAAAATATTTCTCAAAACGTCTTGGTAGACTTTGACTACTTTTCTTACTTGATCCAGAGTATATATGGAACTCGGAATGTCATCATTAATATCCAAATCTTCGGTTTTAACCTTCATATCAACATCCACCAGAACAGGTAAGTACATCTGAGGTTTTTCAGCTACACCTATTTTAGATGTCTCTATAGTTCTCAATACATTATCGGCGTACTCGTCGAAGAATGTGTCCATATCTTTTCTGTTGAACTGGTAACGTCCTTTATTTATCAATCCGACGTGTGTAAAGAAAGCACCATCGACTGAATGTAGTTTCAATATATCAAATAGAGGCTGAGGAATTGTCATTTATAAATCCAAAAATATATTTTATTAATTTCATTTTTTAAATTCTAAAACGAAAGCAGCTTAAAAGAAAAAACAATTGTATCAAATGGAAACACAAAGTCCCGAAAACAACAATACCCTCGAACAAGGTTTGAAGCTTCCAGATACAGACGTTTCTCCTAAAGCCGCTGAGGATATGAATATTTTTAAAGTGCTCCCAACAAAAGAAGAGACCCCAGATAGCAGTGAAAATTTAGAAAAGGAAGACCTGAACGTAGAAATTGAAGACGCGCCGGACCTACATACAATTGACACTAAAGCAGAATATACAGCAGAAGTCAAATTTGAAAAGTATGCACTAGATAGTCCTTGTGAGAAAAGCGATAAATTAGATGGTGATTTCATTATCTTAGACAAAGCAAATGAACCCAAGACAGAAACAGAAACAAAACCAGAACCAGTCAAAGAGGAACCTCAACTAGTGAAACAGGAAGCAGAAAGAGAAGCAGAAGCTGCTAAAGTATCCCGTTTAACTAGAGAGGACATCTTGAGATTATATCACCAAGTGCGCAATGATAACTTAAGGAATCGCGCGTATGTATTTCAAAAAGACAGGCGAAGAATTCAGGAACAAACGGATAGGGCTTGTATAGGTTGCTTTTTGACAGTGTCTGTTGTAGCAATTGTCATTTACAATTTCTTCTAAGGATGCCCTTGTATTTAATACCAGCGGCTCGAAGCATTTTTTTACTTGCCTTTGTACTTAAGTTGTCTTTTCTATCCATATAATATACTTTACTAAGTTTCTTTTGTATAATGAGCTTCGTGCACTCGTGACACGGGAATAGAGTTGTATATATTTTGCAATTGTGGAGATCTCTGTTGGAGTTAATTATTGCGTTCATCTCCGCGTGACAAACGTAAAGCTTCTTGTTGTGAAGCCCTTCTCCTTTATCCCATGGAAACTCGTCATCTGAACAACCTCTGGGAAAACCATTATACCCTACGGATACTATTACGTTGTCAGAGTCTACAATCACAGCTCCAACTTGTGTCTTAGGGTCCTTGGACCTTTTCGAAATCAAAACAGCCATTTCTGTAAAACATTCCTTCCAGGTTAAATAATCAGTACGTTTCATTTTATTTTCTTTTTCTTTCTTTAAATAAAATGATACCAGAAGATGCTTTGATAAATAAACTTGCTGAGCAAGTTGTGTTACAGAACACGTCTACAGATGAAGATATAACGTTTGCAGCTCTTAATCTCATGAAGCTTATTGAACAACATCACCAATTTGGAGGAGAGAGGAAGAAATTCTTAGTCCTCCAGGTAATTAATAAAGTCACAGAACACGTAGCAGACGACGTTAAAAAATTTATACAGAACGATATCCCTTTCTTGATTGATATATTCGTTTCTTTAGATAAAAAACAACTTCGTATTAAAGGTTCAAAAATAATAAAAACTCTTAAGAAGTGCTGTATTAGTAACCATGCTTCTTAAGTTTCGTTATAATGAAACGTTCTATGTCGTTTACCTTAACTGTGTAAGGAACTTCAATTAGCTTGATGCCATTGCTACTGCATAGATTGCGCTTCATGTAGTCTCTATACTTCTGATTGTGGAAAGCTTCCTTGTTTTTGTGGAAATAAGGCGTGTATTCGTAGTGTTGTCTGCCATTGTATTCACATCCGACCTTTATTGACGGACAATAACAATCAATTTCAAGATTAAAGTTGGTGACCTCATTATTCATAAAATTGGGCCTGCACTTGGGAAATGGCTTCCTGAAATAGTTTTCCAGTACTCTTCTACATTCCCTTTCACCTTTACTTTCACGAACTACCTTGGTACCAGAGCCTTTTTTATCTTGGTCCTGAGATTTTTCTGGTTCCAAGTAAAAGAATGTTTTTGACCAGCTGCCTTCTTCTCCCTTTGCTAAATTGTATAAACCGTACAAAATCAAGAATATGATACTCATCACGAACAGTATTTCGAACGAGTAATTTTTTACGCTCTTTAAAAATAAAATAGTATTCATTTTATTTTAAAATATTTTTTTTTAAATTGTAACTCTGCATGTGGGACAGGTGTTTTTAATGTTTACCCAATTTTTTATACAATCTTTATGAAAGACATGACCGCAGTTCAGTAGACATACTTTGGAGTCACTGTCGAAGATATCTAAACAAATGGCACACTTGTCATCTTTTCTATCTTCTATATTGGAGTAAATAGTGTAAGGTAAGTCAACATCAACTCTACACTCCTCATGTATAGATTCTTGAGATTCTCTAAGTGACATATCCGATACGTATTCAGTTATTATTTCATCTAATTCATCCAAGAATCGTTGTCGAGTAGAGGTGAATATCGTATCCAATCCACTCACGAGTAAGTTCATCACTGGATTTTCGTTAGTATCTGGTGACTCTCTAGCTCTTACGCTTCTAGTCCTCATATTGGAATCAATATTATCGGGATCTGACATATGTACGGATTCACTTCTCATTCCTTCGATTATTCCCTCCATCATTAGCCTAGTCATTTCATTTACGAATTCGTTATATTGTTCTATATTTCTCCTATCGCTCATTTTATTATACTGTTTTTTATTTAAATGATATTCGATTATGGCCTGAAGTATACTCCCCTCAACTGG
>Ga0114925_10001136_pt1 | contig 12768 bp, 8 predicted proteins | sample SumtaG_2_FD_87287 | JGI IMG/M metagenome (GOLD analysis project Ga0114925, IMG submission 87287) | Deep subsurface microbial communities from Indian Ocean to uncover new lineages of life (NeLLi) - Sumatra_00607 metaG | ecosystem: Environmental > Aquatic > Marine > Oceanic > Sediment | place... | reverse complement strand
TAGAGGTAATTGACTCATGGAAAAACTGCATTTGGAAGTTATTACGCCTGAAAAGGTGATAGTAAACAAGGATGTGGAGTCTGTTGTTGCGCCCGGTTTTTTAGGTGAGTTTGGAGTGCTTCAAGAACACATACTTTTTCTCTCAGGAATTGTACCAGGCGAACTTCGATACACTACAGGCGATAAAACAGAATCCCTCGCCGTAACCAGCGGTTTTGCTGAGGTCTCCAATAATAAGGTTTCGGTTCTGGTGGACGCAGCCGAGAGGTCCCATGACATTGACCTTGAACGTTCACACCGGGCAATAGAAAGGGCCAAGGAAAGACTGGCAAAAGATCGAGGGACCGAGGATATTGACTTTCAAAGGGTAGAGGCATCCTTAAAAAGGGCGATTGCACGAATTAAGGTTGCTGAAAAGGCAAGATAACCATACTGATTCCCAAAAAATAGTGCAAAAAAGGCAAGTCTTACGGCTTGCCTTTTTTATTGTATTGACCTTTGGGGATTTCGGGGGTAGAATGTAAATAATTGATGGTTTCGTAAAAAGTCGTCACTCCGGTGAAAACCGGAGTCCGGAAACTTTGTAACCAATTGAATAAACTGGATTCCGGCTTTCGCCGGAATGACAATAAATGTTGTTTTTCGACTTTTTACGAGTTTATCATTATTTAGTAACGTATAAGATGTTTCGCACGTAGAAGGGAATGGGGTTCTCTCAGGCGGGCGGGAACGGTATTTTTTGTAAGACCAAAAGGATTCAACCAACATGAACACTGGAGAAGACATTGATCAATTTCAATTACTTGAAGACAAGATAGATAGTCTTATTGAATTGATAACAACACTAAGAAAAGAAAAAGAGTCTTTTGCTGAAAAAATTCAAATTCAAGAAAAAAAATTGGCCGACTTGGCAGAAAAATTCGAAAATCTAAAGACGGCAAGAGATAAGGCCAGGCAAAGGATTATCTTCCTTTTGGAGAAACTTGAACAAATTGATATTTAGCCAAGGGATAACAGTTGGGAAAGCCAGTCAGAGTGAAAATTTTTGATCATGAGTACCTGATCAGGGGTGATGAAGATGAAGAACAGATCCGAGAAATTGCAGAATTTGTGAACGATAAATTTAATGAGATTCGGGATAACACAGAGGAACTTTCAGAAAAGAAGACAGCAATATTGGCTGCTTTTCATATTGCCAGTGAATATTTCCAGCTACAAAAAGAGCGCGACAATATGATATTGGATATTCAGAGGCGGGCACAGTCACTGAATTTCCAAATTGATACTATCATTAGGTGAAAAACCCCAAACAACTTAGAAAATATTATAAGTTTAGGAAACAAAATATATTTTTAAGGATAAAAGAATAAAAGGGCTGATTTCACTAAGAGTGAACAATATAAAGTTTAATTGTAAGTCAAGAAATATAAAAAACTATCAATGGAGAGATCAAATTCATAAGACAAGCAAGATCAAGATAATTTAGTGCTGCACTTTTATGGGCCAAATTAATCTCCTTTTTTACCTCTCCTTGTAAGAATTAACCCACCTTTTATTCTTTCCCTTTTATTTGTCTGGACATAGGACTTTCAGACACTGGATCATTGCGATTCAGTTCTTGAGATTATTTTATTAAATAATAGTAACTGTTTAGCTCTTTGAAAATAAAGCAGGAAGAGGTATAGAGTTTTTTCAAGGCGCTAAATTTTTACAAATAATATAAGGAGCGTCGAATTATTATGAACGCAATTCAAATAATTGGGATAATTCTATCAGGCCTGGTAGTAGGCATACCTATTGGGTTTTTTATCCGCAAGAAAATAATGGAAAGCAGAGCTGATTCCATAGAGAAGTACTCTAAGAAAATACTTGTGGAAGCCCAACAAGAAGCCAGGACAATAAAAAAAGAGGCCTCGCTTCAAGCCAAGGATGCTCTTTATCAAATGAAAGTTGAATTTGATAAGGAGACCAAAGAAAAGCGAGATCAGTTATCAATCCAGGAAAAACGCCTATTTTACAAAGAGGAAAATTTAGATAAAAAAATTGAACAATTTGAAAAGAGAGAAGAAAACATTGCTGAAAGAGAAAGGAACATTAATAAAATTAATAAGGAGTTAAGGAGGAAAGAAAATGAATATGAACGTCTCATTGAAGATCAAAGAAAGCAGTTAGAAAAACTGGCAGGTATATCCAGTGAGGAGGCAAAACAGCTCCTAATTAAATCTATGGAACTGGAAGCAAAACATGATGCTGCAAGAATGATGCGAAAGATTGAAAACGAGACAAGGGCCGAGGCTGACAGGAAAAGCCAGGAAATAATTGCCTTATCCATAAAAAGATATGCTGGGGATTACGCGGCAGAAAAGACTGTTTCTGTTGTTAACCTTCCAAACGAAGAGATGAAAGGGAGGATCATTGGGAGGGAAGGCAGAAATATTCGTGCAATTGAAGCAGCCACAGGTATAGACCTTATTATTGATGATACACCGGAGGCTGTTATTTTATCTGGGTTCAATCCGGTGAGAAGAGAAGTCGCCAAGATCTCCTTGGAAAGGTTGATAGATGATGGTAGGATTCACCCTGCAAGGATAGAGGAAGTGGTTGCAAAAGTTAATAAGGAGATTGAATCAAGTATAAGAGAGGCAGGAGAACAAGCGACGTTTGATGTAGGAATCCACGGGATTAATCAAGAACTTGTTAACCTCATTGGTAGATTAAAATACCGTACAAGTTATGCACAAAATGTGCTTCAACACTCAAGAGAGGTCAGCTTTCTATGTGGCATTATGGCAGCTGAACTTGGATTAAATGTGAAACAGGCCAAGAGAGCTGGACTTCTCCACGATATTGGCAAGGCAGTAGATCATGAAGTTGAAGGGCCCCATGCGCTTATTGGGGCCGACCTGGCCAAGAAACATGGTGAGTCAAGACAAGTGGTTCATGCTATTCACGCTCATCATGAGGAGATCCAGCCTGAGTCAGTTTTGGACATCCTGGTTCAGGCAGCAGACACCTTGTCTGGTGCAAGGCCAGGAGCGCGCCAGGAAATGCTTGAGTCCTATATTAAGAGGCTGGAAGAACTCGAAAATATCGCCCAGTCTTTTCCTGGAGTCAATAAGTCCTATGCTATTCAGGCAGGTCGAGAGATACGTATTATGGTTGAAGGACAGATCGTTAATGACGACCAGTCCTTTATCCTTTGTAAGGATATCGCAAATAAAATAGAAAAAGACCTTAGCTATCCGGGTCAGATCAAAGTGACAGTAATTCGTGAAACTAGAGCTGTGGAATATGCCAAGTAATATTAGCTTTATTAGGCTTCCTGACTTTTTCAATTATGATTAGGTAGGCTATGTCTCAAGAGAAAAAAACTGTTTACCTTATAGACGGAAGTTCATACCTTCATCGGGCCTACCACGCCATAAGAAACCTCTCCAATTCTAAAGGTTTCCCAACAAACGCCATTTTAGGCTTCACTAAGATGATTATGAAGCTTCTGGCTGATAAAAATCCAAGATACCTTGCCATTGCCTTTGACACCAAAGAACCTACCTTCAGACATAAGATCTACGAAGATTACAAGGCCAATCGCCCTCCAATGCCTGAAGATATGGCTGTACAAATTCCTGTCATCAAATCCATTATAAAGAATCTTAATCTAAAAATAATAGAAAAAGAAGGATATGAGGCAGATGACGTTATTGGTACTTTAGCTAGGATCAGCGAAGAAAAGGGCTACAATGTAGTTATAGTGAGCGGAGACAAGGATTTCAGACAGGTGATTACGACCAAAACATCCTTATTGGATACCATGAAGAATACATTTACCGATTATGCATCCTTGAAACAAACCTATGGGTTCGGGCCAGAAAAGTTCATTGATGTTATGGGCCTTTCCGGCGATAGCACCGATAATATTCCTGGGGTTCCAGGAGTGGGAGAAAAGACAGCCATTGATCTCATCAGGGATTTTGGATCTTTTGAAAATGTCTTTGATCATGTAGAAGAAATAAAGAAAAAAAAACTAAAACAAAATCTACAAGAATTCAGGCATAACGCCCTTTTAAGTAAAAAACTGGTCACTATCGATAGCTTTGTGCCTCTTGAGGATGATGTTGAACAGCTCAAAGTAGGCACACCCCAAAGCGAAGAACTGGCAAAAACCTTCAGAAAGTATGAGTTCAGAGGATTGTGGGAGCAATTTGCTTTAAGAGAAGATGTCCCAAAAGAGTACAGACTGTGTCTTTCAAAAGATGCTTTAAGCACTTTAATTAAGCAGGTTAAGGAAAAAGGCATAACCTCAATCGATACGGAGACTACCAGCAAGAACCCCCTTCAAGCCAAACTGGTGGGCATATCGTTTTCCTGTGAGGAGCGAAAGGGGTATTATTTGCCCCTTGCCCATTCCTATTCAGGTGCCCCGCCTCAGTTAAACATGTCTGAATCTCTCGAAGCCTTACGGGAGGTCTTGGAAGATGAACGAATCGCCAAGGTTGGCCAGAATATCAAATATGACGCGGAAGTGCTGAAACTGCACGGAGTTACACTTAGAGGGATTCATTTTGATACAATGATTGCTTCCTATATTATCAATCCAAGTCTCAGGCAGCATAACCTTGATTATCTCGCACAACATTATCTAAACCACAAAATGATCAGTTATGAGGAGGTTGTTGGAAAAGGCAGAAATGCGTGCAATTTTTCAGAGATAGAAGTGGGAAAGGCTATGGCCTATTCCTGCGAAGATGCAGATGTAACCCTTAGATTGATGCAAATTCTCGATGACAAGATGAAATCTGACAAAAACGAGGATCTTTTTTATGGTCTGGAGATGAAATTATTACCTGTCCTGATGGATATGGAAATGACCGGCATAAAAATCGATATCCCGTTCTTTGAGCAGATATCTGTCCGCTTTGCTAATCGCATGAAAGAGATCGAAAGAGAAATCTTTGATGAGGCTGGCATGGAATTCAACATCAATTCTCCGCAACAGTTAGGTTATGTGCTTTTTGAAAAACTTCAGCTTCCAGTTCAGAAAAAGACCTCAAAGACCAAGAAATACTCTACAGATGTCAGAGTCCTAAAAAAACTTACTGCCTTTCCCAACAAAATGCCCAAACTGGTACTACGTTACAGGTCACTTTCAAAGCTGAAGTCCACTTATCTTGACGCCCTTGTAAAAATGGCGGAACCATCCACAGGTAGAGTCCACACCTCATACAACCAGACGGTTGCTGCAACTGGAAGACTAAGCAGCAGCGATCCAAATCTGCAGAACATTCCAATTCGTGGAGAAGACGGTCGAGAAATCCGTAAGGGCTTTATATCTGAAGACGGACATTACCTGGTGTCCGCAGATTACAGTCAAGTAGAACTCAGGGTCTTTGCTCACTTTTCTAAGGATGAGGCATTCATGAGGGCATTTAAGCAAAATGAAGATATTCACACCCGCACTGCCGCAGAAATCTTGGGGGTAGAAAGCCAGTCTGTAACTCCTGAAATGAGACGCATTGCTAAGGCTGTCAACTTTGGTATAATATATGGGATGGGCGCGCGGAAGCTTGGGGAGGAGTTAGGAATCGACCTCAAGACAGCTAAAAAATACATATCCCTCTATTATGAAAGATATCAGGGTGTGGCAAGATACAGGCAAGAAATGATTGCAACAGCCCACAAAAATGGATATGTATCAACGCTTTTTAACAGGAAACGGTATCTGCCGGATATAAACCATAGCAACCATGTTATTCGAGCTGAAGCAGAACGTATGGCCATTAATACACCCATCCAGGGTACGGCAGCTGACCTAATCAAAATGGCCATGATCAATATCTACCAACGATTAAATCAGGAATACTCCAGATCAAAGATGCTCCTTCAGGTTCATGACGAGCTTGTTTTTGAGATACCGGAGGAAGAATTAGATACCGTTGTTCTCATGATCAAGGATGAAATGGAAGGTGTCTACGCATTAAGAGTACCACTGAAGGTAGATATCAATATTGGTAAAAACTGGGATGAAGCCCATTGAGTTAAAGATTATTGGTTGATTAGTTGAGTAGTTGATTTGTCCTTTTAACCAACTCCTCAAAAGGATCTGTATTATGACATATGTCTTTGGACCTGTTCCCTCAAGAAGGTTAGGACTATCACTGGGGGTAGATTTAATTCCTCCAAAGACCTGCACTTTTGATTGTTTATATTGTCAGGTGGGAAGGACCACATCCAGGACCCTGGAGCCTAAAGCCTTTGTCCCTGTTCGCGAAGTGGTTGCGGAAATTAAAAGGAAAATTCTCAAAAACGTACCTGATGCTATTACCCTTGCAGGTTCAGGTGAACCTACACTCTACTCCGAAATCGATCAAGTTATTGCCTCTATTAAAAAGATGACCAAAATAAAGGTCGCTCTTTTGACAAACGGGGCACTTTTTTGGAAAGAAGAGATCAGGCAGCGTGTTCTTAAAGCCGATATCATCATGCCAACACTATCTTCTGCTTTTGATCACACCTTCAGGGAAATCCACAGGCCCCACCCAGGACTTGATCTTGCCACTATAATTAATGGCCTAAAGATGTTGCGACAGGATTATAAGGGCCAAATATTTCTTGAGGTGGTTTTTTTGGCGGGGGTCAATGACACAAAAAGGGAAGTGGAAGCTCTAAAAAATTTGGTCGAACAAATATCCCCTGAAAAAATACAGCTCAACACAGTTGTACGTCCGCCAGCAGATTCCAAGGCCATATCGCTTGACAGAAAAAGATTAGAAGAAATAAATCTGATTTTTGGCGAGAAATCTGAGATAGTAGCCGAGATTCCTATTAAAATCAAAACAAGGAAAGAGGAACACTTAATCAACAGCCTTTTGGATATGGTAAAAAGGAGACCTCTAAAGCAAATCGATATCATAAATGCTTTAGGGTTATCCACAGATGAAACAGAGGATCTCATCAAAGGCCTACTCATTAAAGGATATATTCGCAGGCAAAGCCATTCGGGAGACATTTATTTTTTAAGCAATGAATAAGCAATCCATCAAATTGGAAAATTTGCCATCAAATTCTGATCGGTTCTATGTTGGTATTGATGCAGGATCCGTTAGCCTGAATTGTATTGTCATCAATGATGAAAGGAAAATTGTCTATGAATCCCCTTACAATCGTCACCTTGGAAAAGTGGAAGAGGGGATCTTGGCCCTTATTCAGGGCCTGCATGAAAAACTCGGGGAGGACAGGATTCAGTCTATCTCCTTTACAGGAAACCACGGGGAAAAGTTCAGCAAGAAATCAGGGGCTTTTTTCGAATTCGAAACTATCAGCCAAGTCCTGGGCGTACTATTTACAAATCCGGACGTCAGAACGATCATCAGTATGGGAGGACAAGATACGGCCCTCTTACAGATCAATCACCACAATAATGACTGGGAACTGGAATACTTCAATACAAATGGTCCCTGTGCATCTGGCACCGGGTCCTTTATTGATCAGCAGGCTCAGAGATTAGCCACTGCTATATATGCCAGAAAAACGGACACATCACAGGATCAGCTTGACAATATATTAGCTGACTTTATTAAACTTGGTTTGAAGAGCCAGAAGCCCGCAAATGTGGCATGCAGATGCACCGTATTTACGAAGTCCGACATGATTCACCTCCAGAACAAGGGGGAGAAACTTGAGGATATCATTTATGGGCTGCACGTTGGAAACGCAAGGAACTACATGAGCACCATTGTTTCCAATCGTGTACTTAAAGAACCCATTATCTTTATCGGCGGGCTATCATTGAACGATCTCCAGGTGAAGGCATTTAAAAGCTATTTTCCAGGGTTGATTGTATCTCCATATAACACATCAATAGGCGCCTTAGGAGTTGCATTGCAATCCCTTGAATCAAGAAAAAAAGATCATTTGAATCTAAAAAGCTTAAGGTCCACAATATCAAACTACGAAGGTTCGATCCCAACAGCCCCGAAATTGGAACTTAAAAAAACGGCCTTTTTAGAGACCAACGAGATTTGCAAGAAATCCTTTCCTAAGAAGACCAATGTATATCTCGGTATCGACATAGGATCAACTACTACAAAATACGCCCTCATCAATGAAGACCGTGAAATTATTCATAAGAACTATGTGCCCACTCAGGGTAAGCCCATAGAAGTGACCCAAAGTCTTTTAAGGTATATGCGTGATAATGTGGGAAATAATATTGACATTTTAGGTACAGCTACCACTGGTTCGGGTAGAAACGTAGTGGGAGATTTTCTCAACATAGACCTGATCATCGATGAAATAACTGCCCATGCAAGAGGTGCAGTAGAGATAGACGCTAATGTAGACACCATCTTTGAAATCGGCGGTCAGGATTCGAAATACATCTATATTTCCAATACCTATCCTCTCGATTTTGACATGAATAAAGTCTGTGCTGCGGGCACGGGCAGTTTTTTACATGAATTAGCAAATAAATATGGGATCAATATTGTGGGGGAGTTTCAGGAAATTGCCCTCTCATCTTCTATGCCTGTCAAACTTGCTGAAAGATGCACAGTATTTATGGAATCAGATCTCGTCTCCTATCACCAAAAGGGAGCAGAAAAAAATGACTTGATAGCTGGATTGTGCTATGCCATCGTCTACAATTATCTAAATCGAGTAGTGGAAAAACGCAAAATTGGGAAAAGAGTTATGTTCTTAGGAGGCCCATCTCTAAATAAAGGAGTAGTAGCTGCCTTTGAAAATATCCTCGGACGTGATCTCATTGTTCCCATACACAGAGAAGTATTAGGCGCATATGGTGCTGCTATTAGCGTTCAGGAAAAAATGCGTTTGGAGAAAAAAAACAAAAGCATTTTTAGGGGCATGGAGAGTGCTATTGCTGACCAGATGCAATATGTCGAAAAGGTCTGTCGTGCAGACCCTAACTGCCATAATCAATGTAAACTGAAGATTTATGACTTTGACGGTCGTCATAGTATCTGGGGTGGGGAGTGTGGTCGATATGAACTGATGAAAATCAGGGGACTTAAGAAAAAAAACTTCTTTGAATCAAGAAAAAAGCTCTGGCAGACATATATGGAAGGCGTATATAAGGAGTTACATGATAAACCCATTATGGAGATGGACAAAAGACCTACTGTGGGCATGCAAAGTGCTCTTTATGGGCATCAGACTAGTATCTTATGGGCACATTTTTTTGACAAACTTGGATTCAGACTTATCCTGACTCCTCCCACCAATACCCGCATATCCAGGGTTGGGATAGAAACAATGACAGCAGAGACCTGTTATCCTGTGAAGGTTTCCCATGGGCACATCAAGGAACTGATGGGGAAGACAAAGTATCTTTTCATCCCCAGTATTATTACCATGCCTACGCCTGAACCTTCTGAAACTGGCTATTATTGTCCTATGGTCCAGGGCAATTCTTATATGGTCCGTATGGCCCTTAGTATAGATCCATCGTCCATTTTAAGTCCGGTTATTCATCTAAAATACGACCCAGATACCCTTGCTGGCGAGATCTCCAAGCAAATACAGTCGAAGCTTGGTGTGAGCAACACTGATATAAAAAAGGCCCTCCATCATGCCTTGGACATACAGAATCAGTTTACTATGGATCTTTATAAAAAAGGACGTGAGATCCTTAAAGACCAAAATCACGATGAACCAATTGTGGTTGTGACTGGTCGCCCCTATAATCTTTATGATGAGAGGTTAAATTTGAGACTTGGTCAGAACTTGGCCAAGATCGGTGTAATAGCCCTGCCAATGGATTTTTTTGACGTATCATCAGTGGATCTTTCAGATTTCCCTTCCATGTATTGGGGCCTCGGAGCTCAAATCTTGAGAACTGCTAAAATTATTAAAGATCACTCAAACTACTTTGGTCTCTACTTGACAAATTTTAGCTGTGGACCAGATTCCTTTATCGAACATTTTTACAAACACATTATGGGAGATAAGGCATACCTGATTCTGGAGTTGGACGAGCATAGCGCTGTTGCCGGTGTAATGACCAGGCTTGAGGCATATAAAAATGTAATAGAAAACACAATGCAAAAATTGCAGTCAAATTGGAAACCGGACTTAATGGTTGCTAATTAGAAGGAGAATATTTCCTAAAGAAATGGAATCAACTAAAGTTGCAAGCTTTCAATCCTTAACCGAAAATGTGGGCAGATTTGATCTCACAAATAAGAGCGTTCTAATTCCCGAGATGAACAGGATAGGGACACATCTTATTGCAGCAACATTTCGGGGATTTGGTATCAATGCAAAGGTCATGGATACCTGCAAAGGACTTGATCTTGGAAATGAATACACCTCTGGAAAAGAATGCTATCCTTGCCAGATTACTACTGGAGATATCCTCTACTTCCTAAAAACTGAAAAGGAGAAGCTGGGCAATTCCTTCAATGCGGAAGACTATGTGTACTTCATGCCTGAGGCGGATGGGCCATGCCGTTTTGGTATGTACAACAAATACCAGCGAATTGTCCTGGATTCCTTTCCTGAGATAAACAGAGTGAAAATCGGTTCTCTTACTACAAAGGATGGATATTCCTTGACAGGTATTATTGAAAAGGAACAGGTCAGGGATCTCAGAAAAACAGCTTATTTTTCCGTGGTAGTGGCCGATATACTTGATCGATTACTTTGGAGAATCAGACCTTATGAAAAAGAACCTGGGATGACCGATGAATTTATAGAAAAATCAATGCATTTCATGGAAAATTCCTTTGAAGCCAATGGGGGTAATCAGAAATTTGATAAAATCCTTGATAAACTGAATGAGATCATAGGTGAGGGGAAAGTAATTATTGACCCTAATATCCCTCCTAAACCTCTAATTGGGATTGTGGGCGAGATTTATCTTAGGACACACGTCCATGCAAATCAGGATGTGATCAGAATTTTGGAAAAATACGGGGCTGAGGTGGTGAATGCCTCTATTGCAGAATGGGTGAATTACACCACCTATGATAGACTGAGAGATGCTAAAATAGGATTTTATTTAAACCTAAAACAACTCCGCCTGGGTCCTATGATGAAGTATCTAAAACAAATCCTCAGTTTCAAGGGTGACTTATTCTATCAAGAAATAAAACAGAAGCAGGTCTACAAGAAAGTTAGATCCCTCATTGACCTGGCCGAGGACCATAAGGTGGCACATCTGGAAAATATACTTGAAAAAAAGGACATATTCTGTTTCGATGTGGGTACAGAGGCCTGTTTGAGCATTCCTGGGATTGTTGAATATGCCAGGGATGGATACAATGGCGTGGTGAATGTTTATCCTTTTACCTGCATACCAAGTACAATAACTTCAGCCATCGTAAGGCCACTTATGAATGAACTCAAAATTCCATATCTTGATACACCATACGACTCAAGCATCCAACCCGGAAGGGAAACTGCTATCCGAACTTTCATGTACCAGGCACATCAACATTTCAAACAGCATGGAAGAAAAAAACATTAATAAACATCAAATGACTATCAACGCAAGAAAGAGGATCTAAATTATAAAATGGCAACAAGAATGCTTATCAACGCTGTTGAGGCAGAGGAATATAGGGTAGCGATCATTAAAGATGGACTATTGGATGGATTTCATATTGAAACCTCCACAACAGAGCAAAAAATCGGAAACATCTACAAAGGGGTTATTGAACGAATAGAACCGAGCCTACAGGCCTGCTTTGTTAATTTCGGGAGTGACAAAAATGGGTTCTTGCAGGCAAGTGATATTCATCCAGAATATTATTTTGATAATCGTGAGACATCAAAGGATCAAACTCCACCTCCAATTCAAAAAGTCTTGAAAAAGAGACAGGAACTCCTTGTCCAGATTACAAAAGACATGCAGGGACATAAAGGGGCTCAATTGACCACATACCTGTCCTTAGCCAGCCGATATCTGGTTTTGATGCCAGGGAGCACAGGTGGCATCTCAAGAAAAATCGAAGATGAGAAAGAACGCCTCAGACTCAAGTCCATCATGAGTCAGCTCAAGCCCCCAGAAGGGATCGGATATATTGTCAGGACAGCCGCCCTAAAAAAGAACAAAAGGGATCTTTCCAGAGACCTCAATCGTCTTTTGAGGATATGGAAAGATATCAGGGAAAAGGTAGAAAAGGCACCCCCTCTTTCCCTTATTCATAAGGAACAGGACATTTGCCTTCGGACTCTCAGGGATTATTTTACCAGTGAAATTAGTGACGTACTCGTTGACGACAAGGATAACTTCGCTAAAGTAAAAGACTATATGAAAATCATTTCTCCCAGGCATCGGAGGAGAGTTAAACTCTATAAGGGTAAACAGCCTATTTTTGCAAAATATGAAATCGAGGAACAGATAGAAACAATATATAACAGCAAAGTGTTATTAAAATCAGGAGGTTCCATAGTAATTGACCCAACTGAAGCCGTAATAGCCATCGATGTAAATTCCGGCCGCGGAAGAATTGGAAGCAACGTCGAAAATACCGCCTTCAAAACAAATTTAGAGGCCGCATCAGAAATTGCCCGTCAGCTTCGTTTAAGAGATATGGGCGGTCTTGTGGTTATTGATTTTATCGACATGAGAGACAAAAAACACATAAAAGAAATAGAAAAATTGATACGTGAAGAAACCAAAAAGGACCGGGCCAAAATAGACACATCAAACATATCAAAATTTGGTATTCTCGAACTCTCACGACAGCGATTGCGACCTTCCATAGAGTCCAGAAGCTACCAGACATGCCATTACTGCCAAGGAAG
>Ga0114925_10001135_pt1 | contig 12774 bp, 10 predicted proteins | sample SumtaG_2_FD_87287 | JGI IMG/M metagenome (GOLD analysis project Ga0114925, IMG submission 87287) | Deep subsurface microbial communities from Indian Ocean to uncover new lineages of life (NeLLi) - Sumatra_00607 metaG | ecosystem: Environmental > Aquatic > Marine > Oceanic > Sediment | place... | reverse complement strand
CCATAGAGGAGCTAAACGAGACCGCAGAAAGGGAAGGATACATGGATTGGATGAAGCTTTTTCAAGCTAAGGGGGCCTGGTCGTCGGAGAATCCAGATTTGCCCACTGTTTACGCCTTTGCACTTAAGGAGGTGAGAGTGGATCATCGGGTATTCGAAAGGAATCCCTACTACTGGAAGGTCGATACCGCAGGTAATCAACTTCCGTATATTGACCAAATAGTGGTTTCATTAGTTCCTTCTATAGAAGTATATAACGGAAAGATAATAAGTGGAGAGGTCGATTATGCAGCGCATAACACAAAATTTGGGAACTATCCTCTGCTTAAAGAGAACGAAGAGAAAGGTAACTACCGGGTGCTTATCTATAAGAGGACTACTATGGGAGAAATGAACATTCAGGTCAATCAAACTGTTAAAGATCCTGTTCTACGCAAGATGTTCCGAGATAAGAGATTCCGAATAGCCCTATCTTTGGCTATTAATCGTGAGGAAATCAACAACATTCTCTATGGCGGATTGGCGATGCCTACTCAGGTAACAGTCGTTCCTGGTTCAAAGTATTTCGAGCCAGAGTTTGCCGAAGCCTATGCTGAATATGATCCTGAAGAGGCTAACCGGCTTCTAGATGAGATGGGTCTAAAGTGGGACGAAAACCATCAGTACCGTTTAAGGCCCGATGGTAAGCCTCTCCTTTTCACTCTTCAATACTGGGAAGCAGAGACCTCCAAAAGAGATAACTTGGAGTTAGTGAAAGAGCATTGGACAAAAATCGGAATTGGGGTATCGCTAAAGGAAGTAACTGGAAGCTATATCTCGACATTCCATACGTCAAATGAGGTTGAGATAGGGGTATGGCATGCAGATGGTGTGACAGATATTACCTTCCCTCTATGGCCTGGACACTTTATTCCTTGCCTAGCTGCCTGGTCGAATGCTTGGTCTCCGTTATGGGCCCAGTGGTATGTATCGGGAGGAAAGGGAGGCGAGGAACCTACTCCAGAGGTAATGAAAAACATAGAATTGTGGGAGAGAATGATTTCTACTCTTGATGAAGAGGAGAGAATTTCCCTGGGTAAAGAGATTTTGCGCTCACAAGCTGAAAACCTTTGGACATTTGGTACGGTAGGCGTTGCCCCTCATCCTATTGTGGTGAACAAGAATCTGCGAAATGTTCCGGAAACCGGTCTATTTGGTTGGGATACCTTGTGGATGGATGCTTATAGTCCAGAACAATTTTTCTTTAGACAGGAGTAGAACCTGTTTCCCCATACACAATGCTTTTCAAAGGATTAGACGGCTACTGTAATGACGTTGCCGCCAAAAGGGATTCTTACGAAAGACCAAGCTGAACGTAAGTGGAAAGAGATAGAAAAGATACATAACGCAACGGATTAGGTGGGGGGAGAGAAAAGGGGGTTCCTGCCAACAAGCCGACAGGGACCCCCTGAAAGCAAACAAAATTGTTTTACTATATTTGTCGTCGTTTTATGTATATGGTTGTTGTCTTAGTCTTAATCTCAATCGTATCGTTTATTATTATTCAACTTCCTCCCGGTGATTTCTTAACCATTTACATAACACATTTGGCAGCAAGTGGTGGACAGGTCAGTGAGGCTGAGATCATCTCATTGAGGAAACAATACGGTCTGGACTTACCGCTATACCTGCAGTATGTTAAATGGTTGTGGGAGTTATTTCATGGGAATCTTGGCTATTCTTTCGAGTGGAATAGACCAGTAAGGACTCTATTGGCTGAGCGGTTACCAATTACAGTGACCATATCCCTTCTAGCGCTTATTTTTACCTATAGTATGGCGATTCCTATCGGAATTTATTCAGCTACTCACCAATATTCCATTGGTGATTATATCTTTACTACCATTGGTTTCGTTGGTTTAGCTATTCCTAACTTCCTTCTTGCATTAATACTGATGTTTGTTTTTTACAAGTACTTTGGCCTTAGTATAGGTGGTCTTTTCTCAAAAGAATATCTATTAGCACCCTGGAGCTTGGCTAAATTTGTAGATATGGCAAGCCATTTGTGGGCTCCCATAATAGTCATTGGTACTGCTGGAACGGCCTGGCTGATCCGAGTTATGCGAGGATGTTTGTTGGATGAGCTTTTAAGGCAATATGTCATAACAGCTCGGGCGAAAGGAATGCCCGAAAGGAAGCTCTTGTTTAAATATCCAGTGAGAGTAGCTATTAATCCCATTATTAGTACAATAGGCTGGACGCTTCCTGCCATTATATCCGGACAAACTATTACAGCGATAGTATTGTGTTTGCCCACTATAGGACCCTTACTTTTTGGGGCCTTAAAGGCTCAGGATATGTATTTAGCTGGGAGCAGCGTTCTAATTGTGGGTTTTTTGACAATAGTAGGCACCTTTGTTTCTGACATATTATTGGTTCTAGTGGACCCCCGTATTCGGTACGAGAAATAAAGAAGTTTGAGATGGCAACGAAAAAAAGGAAGGAAATTACTCTAAAGAAAGAATCTTATTATGTAGCCTCACAATGGCAACTTATTCGTCTAAAACTCACCAAACATAAGCTAGCCATCCTCGGCGGCATTGTATTAGCCATTTTTTATCTTGTGGCTACATTTTGTGAATTTTTTTCTACTTACGATATCTACAGGTACGATGCAGGGTATATTTATCACCCACCTCAGAGGATTCGCTTCTTTGATGAGGAGGGATTTCACCTTTGGCCTTTTGTCTATGGACTAAAGGGTATTCGTAATCCGGTAACTTTTCGTATGGAATACAGCGTAGAAAAAACTAAGAAGTATCCTCTTTACTTTTTTATCCGTGGTGATGAGTATAAACTCTGGAATCTATTTCCTACAGATATCCACTTCTTTGGAGTAAAGGAACCGGGGAGAATGTTCTTATTCGGAGCGGATAAGTTAGGTAGAGATTTGTTCTCGCGCAATCTTTATGCCAGCCGTATTTCCTTATCCATAGGTTTGGTAGGAGTATTTTTAAGTTTTGTCTTAGGATTATTATTGGGGGGGATTTCTGGATATTATGGAGGAAGAATCGATATGTTTATTCAAAGAATTGTAGAATTTCTTACATCGATACCGGTAATTCCGCTTTGGATGGCTTTAAGTGCGGCCCTGCCACCCCACTGGTCAACAATAAAGGTCTATTTTGGAATTGTTATTATTCTTTCTCTATTAGGCTGGTGCCCTCTGGCTCGAGCAGTGAGAGGAAAGCTTTTGGAACTGAGGGAGGAGGATTTTGCTATGGCTGCCAAGATCACTGGGGCAAGTGAAAGACGGATAATAATTAGACATCTTCTTCCATCATTTTTCAGCTATCTCATGGTCAGTTTAACTCTAGCCATACCTGGTATGATTTTGGGAGAGACTGCCTTAAGCTTCCTTGGGTTGGGGATTCGTCCACCAGCAGTCAGCTGGGGAGTACTGTTAGGACAAGCACAAAACTTACAGGTTATTGTCATGTATCCCTGGTTCTTAATCACTGCACTTTTTGTCATCCTTACCGTGCTAGCCTTTAACTTTGTCGGGGATGGATTGCGCGATGCTGCTGATCCGTATAAGTAACCCGTGGGGGGATATCTTTTCGTAAAGTGTTGAATGATAATTTCTCTTTTTAGAAGTTTTCAGGGAAAAGAGTATCTCAAGCTAAAAGGAGATAGAACATCAAAGAACCAAATAAGTCAATAAATACTAACTTGCCACATGGCATAGCTAGCTTTTGACATTACTAAAAAAGGCGAGGAGACAACTATGAAATTAAAAGAATTAAGAAAAACAAAGGTCCCTTATGGGGATACTGAGCTTTTTCACTTCGGTCCCCAGAGAACTTTTGAAGGCGAGGCCTTATCCCAAATAGCCTTTCCTCTGGGTGGTATTGGGACGGGAACAATTTCTCTGGGAGGAAGGGGGCAATTAAAAAATTGGGAGATATTTAATCGTCCCAATAAAGGCTTTAGTTTGCCCTATTCTTTTTTCGCCATTAGGGCAAGAGAAAAAGGCAAAAACCCGGTAGCTAGAGTGCTTGAGTCAAAGCTTCTGCCACCTTTTGGGAGAGGCTCTGGGTTACCTCTCCATACAGTTCCAGGACTTCCCCGCATGCATGAAGCAAGATTTACCGGCTCTTACCCATTTGCTCATATTGAATTCTTTGACTCCACGCTTCCTGTTAAAATAAAGCTTAGAGCATTTAATCCCTTTATTCCCCTTAATGATCTGGATTCGGGGCTTCCCGTGGCTATATTTTATTTCTCCTTAGAGAACAATTCTGAAAAAGAGGTAGAAGTTTTACTGGCAGGGAGTCTTCTCAATGCGATAGGTTGTGATGGGAAGCCGGACTTCGGAGGTAAAAATCTGAATGAATTCGTAAAAGAGGTTTCTTTTACAGGCATTAAGATGACTGGCTCAAAATACCCTACAGATGATCCCAGATTCGGAAGTATGGCCGTAGTTACTACCGCAAAAGATATTACCTATCGTCTTCGCTGGTTAAGGGAGAGTGGGTGGGGGGAGCACCTGCAAGATTTCTGGAGAGAATTCAGGTATAAAGAACATCTGGGTGAAGAGACTAGTTCTGAGGCCAGTCCAGATGGAGGCACTGATATCGGTACTCTGGGGATAAACTTAAAGCTTTCTCCTCACGAGAGATGCAGAGTTCCTATCATCATTACCTGGTATTTTCCCAATATGCTTAAGTACTGGAAGCTTAACCCGGACGAGAAAACAGGACAGGTTTTTAGGCTATATTATGCTACCAAATTTAGTGACGCCTGGGATGTGGCTCGATACATCGTAGATAATCTATCCAGATTAGAGTTAGAAACTGAGAGGTTTCATACTGCTTTATTTTCCAGCAGCTTACCTTCTTATGTTCTGGATGCTTTATCAAGTCAGGTATCCACCATCAGGACCAACACCTGTTTTCGTCTTTCTGACGGTAACTTTTATGGTTTTGAAGGCAGTGGTGATAATAAAGGTTCTGCCCCTTTAAACTGTACTCACGTATGGAACTACGAGCAAACCCTGGCTTTTTTGTTTCCACAATTAGAGCGGACTATGAGAAAGGTGGATTTTCTGGCCAATACTGATGAGAAGGGAAAGATGGTCTTTAGAACCATACTTCCTCTGGGATCAGGGCGCTGGAATTCCAAGCCCGCTGCCGATGGACAGATGGGCACTATCATGAGACTTTACCGGGAGTGGAAATTTTCAGGAGATACTCAGTTTCTTTCTTCAATCTGGCCTAAAGCAAAAAAGGCGCTGGAGTTTGCCTGGCAGAGCTGGGACTCTAACAGAGACGGTCTTATAGAGGGAGAACAGCATAATACCTATGATATAGAATTCTATGGGCCCAATAGTATGGTGGGAACTCTTTACCTGGGAGCCTTGAAGGCAGCAGAAGAGATGGCTCGGGCGTTGGGTGAGGATGCGTTGGCTAGGAGCTACCGAGACCTTTTTGAAAAAGGAAAAGACCGTCTTGACAAAGAGTTATTCAATGGAGAATATTATATCCAGAAATATGATGCCCGAAAGATAACCAGAAACCAGTACGGGAAAGGTTGTCTTTCTGACCAGCTTCTGGGAGAGTGGCTGGCCCAAATAGCAGGATTGGGAGAACTTTTACCCCAAGAGCATATTAGATCGGCTTTACTGTCCATATTTAAGTATAACTGGCGAGAAGATTTTTTTACCCACTCTAACTGCTTCAGGACCTATGTTCTAAATGATGAAAAAGGACTTCTGCTTTGTTCCTGGCCCAGAGGAGAAAGACCAGAATTTCCTTTTGGTTTCTGTGATGAGGTATGGACAGGTATTGAATATCAAGTAGCGGCTCACTTAATATACGAAGGATTCTTAAAGGAAGGACTGAGCATGGTAAAAGGTCTCAGGGAACGTCACGATGGCCTGAGAAGAAATCCCTGGGATGAGCCTGAAGCTGGACACCACTACGTAAGAGCCATGGCAAGCTGGTCTCTTCTTCTTGCCCTTTCTGGATATAGTTTCAATGCTTTAAATAATAGTCTCGGATTTAACCCCCGGATAAACCGTGAGAATTTCAGATGTTTCTTCTCCATCAATACCGGTTGGGGAGAGTTTTCCCAGAGAATTGGTCAAAAGTCGTACACCGCCAGAATAAGGCTTCTGTGGGGAAGGGCAACGATTGAATCTCTCAATCTTAGAATTCGTGAGAAATATCGGGGACCTTGTGAGGCCAGTGTTACCACAAAAACAGGGAAGAGGAAAATTCCGCTCACGACAAAGAATGGCCAGTTTACGTTCTCAGAGGCGATAGAGTTACATGAGAATGACGAATTGATTTTAACGAGACATCAGTAGACTTCGGGGAGGAACCGCGCCTCCTTGTCTTGAGCCGCAGGCACCCAGTCCTGACCCATTTGAATCGATGAAAGATGATAATTCACTGGAGGCGGTGGAACATTACCTGAAAGAAAGCATCGATATCCTGCGAGCCATCGAAAAAGCAATATAAATCATGATGAAAACTTTCTCTGCTGAATATCTTAAAAAGGTTAGTATAAACATCTTTATCGCTCTAGGGTCTCCAGCGAGGGAAGCATCTATTGTTGCGGAGGAACTGGTTGAAGCCAGCCTTATGGGACTGGAGTCGCATGGCATCACACGTTGCATATGGTATTTCGATGAATGCCGCGCTGGGCGAATTAAGCCTGGAGCACCGATGAAAGTGGTGAATGAAACGCAAACAACTGCGGTAGTGGATGTGAATTTTAATTTTGGCCAGGTTGGTGCTCGCAAGATGGTTGAGATTGCAATAGCCAAAGCTCAAGCATCGGGGATTAGTTGCATAGTCAGCCGCCACTGCCATCACATTGGCCGGTTGGGTTCCTATACCCAGAGAATTGCCGAAAGCGATTTGATTGGTCTGGGCTCCGCCTGCAGCCACAAAGCCGGACATTTTGTAGTACCGTGGGGCGGCAAGCAGGCACGGCTTGCAACCAACCCAATTTCTTATGCAGCTCCAACAGGTAGAAATCCTGTAGTTCTTGATATGTCCACGAGTATGATTTCAGAAGGTAAGATCCGAGTATTAATGCACCAGGGCGAAGAAATCCCCCCGGATTGCGTTCTCAATGCTAAAGGTTATCCGACGACCAATCCTATGGAGTTCTATGGACCACCCCGAGGAACTATTCTTCCCTTTGGAGGCAAAATGGGTTACAAAGGTTTTGGTCTTAGTCTTATGACTATGATCCTCGGCGAAGCAATGGCGGGTGAGGAAATAACTGATGAGTATCACTACCTCAACGGGTTAGTCCTGATAGCGGTCAATCCTAATGTATTCGGAGCTCTTCGTGACTTCAAGAAAGGTATGGATGCGATGGTCCAATACATGAAAAATACCCCGCCTGCACCAGGTTTTAAGGAAGTACTCCTACCAGGAGAGCTCGATTTCCGAACTCGAGAGGAACGGTTGGGGAATGGTATCCCACTAGCCAAAAGAGCATGGGAACAGATTAAGGGGATTGCTACACAACTAAATGTCACCCTCGATATGGAGGATTAAGAGAGTCTCAACCTCCAAGATCGTCTATAAGCAACTAGACTGATAGGGGGCTAAGGTTATCAAATGTGATGTAATAGTTATATCTTCGACGAAGAAAAGGCCAAAAACAAGGCAGAGGGAGGTGAAAAGCAGGTAGGCTGTAGCTGGGAGAAGGAAAGCTCTTGAAAGAGAGAAGTGTCAAAAGATTACTTTCTTGTTCGAGAGTTTCCACAGAAAATTGAATCGAGTTAGAAAGGAAGCGTACAAATGAGATATTCCGTCTGTAATTGGATTTACGGCGATGAACCTCTCGAGGAGACCATGATGCGTCTATCTCGATTCGGTTATGACGGTATCGAGATTATGGGTGAGCCTAAGAAATATGATCCTCAGCAAGTCAAAAAACTTTTGGAAAGATACCACTTGGAAGTAACATCCATTACCTCCACTGCTTGTTGGCCCACTACCGAAAGAGATATGGCAAACCCAGATCCAGAGATCAGAAGGAAGGCCATCGCTTATGTAACGAATTGCCTTCGATTTGCTTGTGAGATTGGTGCCCCCCTCATTGGCGTTCTTCCCTCACCTGTTGGGAGAGTGAAACCGTTAGGCTCTTTTAAAAAGGAGTGGCAGTGGGCAGTGGAGTCCGTCAAGAGAGTAGTGCCCTATGCACAAGAGACAGGTGTGCTCTTGGGTCTTGAACCCCTCAATCGTTATGAGAGTTACCTCTTGAACAACGTGGATCAAGCCTTGAGATTTATTGAGGAGGTTGGTTCTAATTATGTGAGAATAGTCCTAGATTGCTTCCATATGAGCATTGAAGAATCAGATATTTCCACTGCTTTAAGAAAGGCCAAAGATTACCTTATCCTTGTCCATGTTGCTGACAGTAATCGACAGGGAGTAGGAAGGGGACATACTCCTTTTCTCTCCATTATGAGAACCTTAAAGGAAATAGATTATGAGGGAGCTATAACTTTGGAAGTAATGGCTCCGGGACCGGACCCTTTCAGGGCCATCAAGAATGAAACATCGAAGCAAACACTGAACTTCTATGTGAGAAAGTCAATTGAATTGCTACGGCTGTACGAGAAGATTTTGTCGTAGATTCAATCGGTCGTAACCCTTCTTTGACAAAAAGTAAGGGTCATGTCACAGTAGCCGCGCAATAACTATGAAGTTGGATCTTATTCTCAAAAAAGGAGAGTTTATAAATGAGCTCAAAGAAGATGAAATTTGACAAGGTGACAATTGTTACTGGGGGAAGCAAAGGTATTGGTGAGGGTTGTGCTCGTGTCTTTTGTCAAGCGGGTGCAAAGGTTGTGATTTGTGCCAGAGGAAAAGAAGCAGGAAAGGCAACAGCGAAGGTACTTAACCAGAAAGGACCTGGTAGCTGCCTATTTATTCAGTGCGATGTCAGCATACCCGATCAGATTCAAGAACTTATTAACCAGACAGTTAAACAATTTGGAAGGATTGACTGCCTAATTAACAACGCTGGTTGGCATCCTCCTTTTGTCCCCATTGACGAATTCTCTATTGCCGATTTTAACGGTCTTCTCCAGACGAACTTAGTGAGCGTCTTTGCTGCCTGTAAATTTGCTTTGCCCCATTTAAGGAAAACCAGGGGAAGTATTATCAATGTAAGCAGTTTGGTAGGCATAGTTGGTGATGGTGGAGCATGTACTTATGTGGCAACCAAAGCAGGCATTATCGGACTCACTCAGAGTCTAGCTATCGACGAGGCTAAGTATAATGTACGTGTAAACGCAATCTGTCCGGCATCAGTGGGAACACAATTGACCTATAATCACATTGAGCGTTCCGAGAATCCCAAGGAAATGCGGAAAATTCTTGAGCGCTGGCATTGGCTTAACCGCCTGGCTACAATTGAGGAAATCGGCCAAGCTTGCCTATTTCTGGCCAGCGATCAGGCTAGCTTTATTACTGGAGTTGCACTGCCAGTAAGCGGAGGAGCGGAACTCGGATACGGTCAAAAAGCGACAGGATAAGGATTCAACCGAATTTGAGCTAAGAGAGATAAATTATTATATAAGTGACGTTTGCATTTAAGCATAGTGTACTGAGGAGGAAGGGTTGCGAGTTAATATAGCAAAACGGCGTATGTTGGAAGGTAAGGCGGCCTTTGGAGTTGAAGTCTCCCTTGGCTCATCTTTGGCTGCCGAGATGCTTTCACTGTTAGATTTTGATTTTGTGCAAGTAGATAACCAACATGGCGCCTGGAGCCAAGAGAGTACGATGTCAGCTTCTAGGAGTATTTCTTTAGGCTCAGCAGTGCCCATGGTTCGAGTTCAGCAGAACGACTTTTATGCAATTGGAAGTCTACTTGATAGAGGAGCTTTAGGTATTATTGTGCCTATGGTAGAAACAATAGAACAGGCCAGAGCTGCTGCCTTTGCCGTGCGATATCCACCCCGAGGAGGCCGTTCCAGCGGTGCCTTTGGCGCAGGGTTTCATGGCTCGGACTACGAGAGTTGGATTGACGAGGAGGTTTTCCTAGCTGTTCAGATTGAAACAAAGCTGGCTGTTGAACGTGTCGAGGAGATTATGGCAGTTGATGGTATAGATGGCTGTTGGATTGGACCGACTGATCTAGCTAAATCTATGGGTATTGAACTTAACACCCAGGAAGGGAAAGAAGCACACGAGGCAGCTATTCTTAAAGTACTAGCCGGCTGCCAAAAGACCAACAAGATTCCTGGTATCTGGGCTGGTGGTGGCAATGCCCAGCGTCGGATAGAGCAAGGGTTTCTCTTTTTGGTAGTAGGCGGTGATCAAGAATTCGTGGCTAACGGGGCCCGGCAGATATTGCAGAAACTGGGACGACTGCGCTAAGTTGGCAAGTATATGCTCTGCGAGAAACCAATGACTAGAATATTCCAGGGAACTGATCGAATGATTGAAAGAGCAAGAAAGGTAAATGTAAAACTAACAATAATGGAGATAAAAGAATTTGATCCGGGATTCCGCGAAAGTGAGGAAATTCTTGATAGGTAGGTGATATAGATATAGGTATAGGTATAGGTATAGGACCATTGAAAGACATTATGGGAGAAATGTAATTATTATCACTGACCCACAAAATTTTACTTGTAAGGAAACAAAACAGATTTTTTTGTCCATTGATAGTATCTAGATTGGTTTTGAGTATCCTAGTCTGTAGATGGTGACTATGCCGGTGAGCAGGAAAAATGATAAAAAGTAGCAAAGTGCTTATTGATGCACATGTCCACAGTTTCGATAGTTTTCTGGGGTTGGTAGGAAGGGGAGAGGTTCGATCCTTAAAATTTGGAAAGGTCAGGTATGGTACTGGTGAGAAGTTCCGTATGTTGCCGCCTTCTTTTGTGGATACCAATTTCCCTGGAGAAGTTCTTGTTGAATACATGAATTGGCTGGGTGTCGACAAAGCTGTGCTATGTCAGGGAAATCTGTACGGGTTCCATAATGAATATACCGCTTCTCTAGTGCGAAGATGGCCCCAGCACTTCACCGCGTGTGCCCTTGTTGATCCCCTACTTGAGAATAGCACGGAGGTCTTAAAGTACGTCGTAGAGGAGCTAGGGTTTAAAGCATTAAAACTGGAACTCAGTCAACTTTGTGGACTTTTAGGACTACATCCTCAGATGAGGCTTAATGACTCTAAGTTGAAAGGTTTTTGGGAATCCTTTGCCAAATATGACTTACCTCTTGTTCTTGATCTGGGACCGGTAGGAGGCAAAGGTTATCAATTAGAAGAATTGGAAGCGATGCTCTCTGTACATTCTCAATTAAGGACCGTAGTTATTTGTCATCTAGGAGGCGCCTCTAAGAAGAATGAAACTTGCCAATATACTCAGGAACGGTGGCGAGAATTCTTGTCCATAGCCCGGAATCACAACTTCTATGTGGACCTATCTGCCTTAGCTAGTTGGTTTGACGAGGAGTATCCTTGTCCAACTGCTCAGAAGTATATTAGGTTTACGTTTGAGGTTTTAGGCGCCGACAGGCTTCTTTGGGGATCGGATTTACCTACTATCCTCCCCAGGATTACCTATCAACAGGCTCTGAATATAGTCAAAGAACATTGTGGATACCTCACCCCTGCCGAAAAGAGTTTAATTTTGGGGGAAAACGCACTCAGGGCATACCGATTCTGAACACAAAATTGCTTATTCCAAAAGTAAGTGAAAACTAAGTAGGAAGTCATGTTTCCCAAAACTCAGATTTTAAAAAACTTTATCATTCTTCATGTGAATGCTCTGCGTTTTTAGTCACGGGGCCCTGGCCTAATGATTATGCTGTATAGAAAGAGTTTCTCAAACTATCTAAGAAATAAAGACGAAGTCAAGTCCAAAAATGGAAGAAATTCAGACAGTTAATTAATTTTTTCGCTGGTTGGGAGCCAAGAATTAATCATAGAAAATTACTGTCGTTTTTGATACTGCCGCTAGGATCACAAAGTGGCCCAAAATGATATTACCAGAAACGAACTTACTGTAATGGGTAGCTTCATTGCCAGATTTACCTTTCCTTTTGCCATTAAGGTAATAGAAAGCAAGGTCTTGAATTTAGAAAAGCTCATCACTCATAAACTTCCCTTAGAAGACGTTCATAAGGGAATAGAGATAATGAGAAAGGGTGAGGCTATTAAAGTTATCATAACACCATAAGGAGAGAAAAGTGTCTGATGAAAAAGAGAAAAACAAGATGTGGTTAACCACAGAAAACCCGGCTATTATGTTTGAAAATACAGATGTGGGCAGGTTGAAAAAAGAAGTATGGGATGCATCAGAGGAAGAGATTGAAAGAATCTTAGCCGAATATGAGGTACCCTTACTTCCAGAGCTAGGAAAACCAGGAAGTTATATCCAGACTACGGTCCGCCAGAGACTCATTGAAAATCGCCGCAAAAATGATATTGTTATTATTCCAGTAGGATGTACAGAGAACCATGGCAGGCATACTATCTCTGGCCTGGATACCTTTATGGTGACTCAGATTGCCGAGGCACTACGCAGATACACAGCTAAAAAGGGTCGAGCAGTCAATCTTGTTCTGCCTCCTCTCAATTATGGAGCACATCCCTATCACCACATTGGAATGCCCGGTACGGTGAATATACCCCAGGATGCGGTACAGGAAATTCTGATCTACGTGATGCTTGGTCTGTGGAACGATGGTTTTCGAAAGCAGATTATCATTAACAACCACGGCCAACTCTGGGTTCTGGAATCAGCCTT
>Ga0114925_10001134_pt1 | contig 12775 bp, 8 predicted proteins | sample SumtaG_2_FD_87287 | JGI IMG/M metagenome (GOLD analysis project Ga0114925, IMG submission 87287) | Deep subsurface microbial communities from Indian Ocean to uncover new lineages of life (NeLLi) - Sumatra_00607 metaG | ecosystem: Environmental > Aquatic > Marine > Oceanic > Sediment | place... | reverse complement strand
TGCAGCAGATGCAGGTCTCACCTTCCGAGCGGTGAACTGGTTGATGGATCAACATCGAAGTGAAACCATTGAAGGCAGCCGGCGGATTGATGAATGTCTTTTTGAGGTAGCGCCGGCGTATCGCACCTTGGAAGCTGGTCACCAGTTGGTGCTTGTCAGTCACGCTCTCAGTCTTTTATTAAATCTTGAGCGTTGGGAGTCGCAATCGCTTCAGGGAAGAACTGATCATCCACGGCAGTGGGATCTCATCGACGAAGTGTTCCAGCTGACTCGTCTCAGGCTCAGGGAGGCTGGAGTTGAACAAGCCATTGTCAGTCAAATTGACGCTGTGCGTTGGTCCGATGCCGCCAAAGAAGTAGCTCGACGAATTAGTCAGCGGCGATCGAATCGAGATACCAGTGTGACTGCAGCTCGTGAATTACGTGAGATGTGCGATGCGATGAAGGTGGTGATGCATACGATGCAACCAGTGATGCAACAGGCCCGGGCGGTCATCGCCCAGTATGCTCCGTCTATCCCAGATCTTGCTCACCAGGCTGCCGAACACGTGCGCGCATTGGAAGATGCCACGCTTGCGTCTGCTGACGGGGCGGAGCGGAGTAGTCAGGAAGAACAGCAGCAGCACCTTGCAGACCTTTCGCAGCAGCAGGAGGAGGTGAATCAGGACATCGAAGACTTGTTCGATGCATTAGTGGAAGATGCCAATGTGCAGGACATTCTTGATAACAAGCAGCGACAACGGGCGCAGGATGCCGATCGCAGCATCGAGGCTGTCGGAGAGTTGGCTGCAAAAATGAATCAGGACTTGGCCGATGCTCAGAAGATTGATGATGCAAAACAGCAGTCGCAGGAGTTATCCGAGGCAGCTGAACAGCAGGAAAAGACGGCGCAGGCATTAGATGTCGTGGCAGAGCATTTTTCACGTCTGGATGAGGGATTGGATGCCGAGGAAACACGGACCCAGCTTGCGAACATGGAACAAACGCCACAACGTCTGGCCAATCGGGATGATCTGAAGATGGACGAGCAGCGCAAGAATGCTGAAGATCTGGCTGCGATTGCAAACCAGGACACCAGCGAAGCCCTTGCTGCATTAGAGGAGGAATTGCAGCGGAATCCAGCCATGCAGCAGGCCCTGTCAGAGATTTCTCAGAACGCGCTGGCCGATGCAAAGAATGCACTGAATCTGGCCGCCGAGGAGGATCATCGTCTCCAGCAGGATAACGAACGATCCGACAACGACTATCGTGAAAAGAAAAAAGAGCTTGCGGATGCCTTGAGCACCATGGCCGCCGAGGCTTCTCAGCTTGCCAACACAGTTGTGGAGCAGGCCCGGCAGATGTCTGATCGTGGAAAGACGACGGAAGCACAAAAGCGGTTGGATGAGTCAAAACAAAAACTCAATGAGGCAGCATCGCAGGCAAAGACAGCTCGTGAAGAACAGTTGCTCTCTGATTTGGTGAACAATGCTGTGAACACACATGCTGTGCTGCAGGAAGCAATGGACGCACTCAAGCAAGCAAAAGATCAAACACAGTCTGGGAAGGATGAAAACATTCATCCAGACGATAATGCAAAAAGTGCTGCCAAGCAGGATGCGGAAGCGCAGGCAAAACAATTTCGTGATCAGCAAAAACGTCAGGCTGAAACGCAATCGAGACAGGCAGACGCAGCGCAGCGTCGTGCTGACCAGAACGTCAAGAACGCCGAAAATCAACTTCGTAACATCGACCGACAGATTCAACAGATAGAGAATACACTCAAGAAAAACCCTGAGAGCAATGGCCTCCAGCAGACTCTCGCCCGAAAGCATCAGCAACAGGCTGCAGCACAAGAAAAACTGTCAGAGGGACAAGAGACGCAGCAGGCTGCAGCCGACGCTGCTCGAGCAGTACGACAGGAAAGAGATCGTCTGAACCAGTCCTCCATACCACCACTCAATGCCGCCAATCCTGCTACAGAATTGGCGGATCGATATACCGATGAGGCCATGCAGGCGGCCCAGAGTCTTGAAAGGAAAGCGGACGAATTGGCTCAGGCAATCGACTTTGATAAGGACCTCACGCCCACACAAAATCAACTTGCCCAATCAGAGACCAAACAAGGCCGTATCGTTGAAGATGTGCAGCAGGCTGCTGACGATGTTGCCCGTGCTGCTCGACATGAGACAAGACTCAATAATCCGTCTGTCGCGCAGCCGCTGCAGCAACAGGCTGACAGGATTGAGGAGGTTGCCAATCAGGAAGTAACACACGCGGAACAACAACTCGGGGAAGCGGTGAGTGAAGCTGAAGAGAATGTTCAAAACCCTCAGCAGTCTCAGAATGTCGAAGCACTGCAGGCACAAACGGCCCTTGCCAGTGCGGAAACTGCACTGGCCGAGCAGGCAGACCGTGTTGGAGAACAGGTAGCAGCACTGATGGCAGCAGCAGAAGATGGACAACTGTCTAGCGAGAATGGTATGGCTGATGTGTCAACGGCATCGGGTGAGTCGCAGGGGATGTCAGAACAACCGGCGACAAATGGTCAGCAAGGTGATCAGCCATTGACGTCAGCGGAAGTTGATCGTGGTCGTCAACTTGCTCAGGCACTCGATGAACTCGACCGTCAGATGGTGAAACCTACGCACGATCCACCTCGTTCTCTTGATTCACTTGCCCAGGCAGCCCAGGCCCAGCAGGCAACAATGGCAGCCATGCGAGCGGAAAGTCAGCAAGCAGCAGTCGAATCATTGAGTGACACAGGAGTCAATAGCAATGGCGTTCCTGCTGGGACAGGTGCTGCACAAGACTTCAACGTCATGTTCGTTCCTCGTCAGGAAGACAAGGATTGGGGAAAGCTTCGTGAGAGTTCGGCCAAAGACGCGACGGTTGGAAGTTCGCAGGCGATTGCAGAAGAGTATCGAAAAAACGTTGAAGCCTATTTTAAGGTTTTAGCAGAACGGGCGCGGAAATAATCATGATGGAGTGGTATGTGTTCGGTGTCCGGCTCGTGGTGGGTGTTGCCATGTTGCATGCCACCATGCTCTTCGCACAAGAACGTGTGGAATCACCAGAACCATCAGTCTTTTTGCAGAAAGATGAAGTCGATGAGGCTGTCGATCGAGCCGTTACGTATCTGTTGAGCAAGCAACGCGATGATGGTGCGGTGCTCGACAAAGGTCACGATACAACGATGACGGCTCTTGCACTGATGGCCATGGCAAGTGTTGGTGTTCAGCCCGTTGAAGAAAGCCCTGAAGGGCAATGCATGCGGAAGGCGATTGCATTTATCTTGCGGGATGATCGAGTTGACGAGCAGGGGTATTTTGGGAGTCGAGATGGATCGCGAATGTATGGGCATGGGATTATCACACTGATGCTGACAGAGATGTTGGGGATGGGGAGCGATGACGAACAAGACGCCCAGATACACGCACGTGCACAGAAGGCAATTGATGTCATATTAAGCGCGCAGAAGATGAAAAAGGCAGTCGAGGATCGGGGTGGCTGGCGTTACCTGCCCAATGCAACGGATTCCGATCTCTCCGTCACGATTTGGCAACTCCTAGCACTTCGTTCTGCCAAGAATGATGGTTTGGACGTACCGGCAAGTGCGATTGTCGATGCGATCGCATACCTCAAACGGTCGTATTCGGTGCCACTTGATCGCAATGGACTTCCGAAGGAGAAGGCGGGTGGGTTTTCCTATGAACCACATGGCAAGCATGCAACCTTTCCGATGACAGCTGCCGGTCTTCTTGCCATGCAGGTCTGCGGTGAGTATGAATCGCCATTGGTCCATGGGGCAGCAGACTGGTTGCTTGAGCATCCGCCAGAGTGGAAGGAACGGTTCTGTTCCTATGGGACCTATTACTATGCCCAAGGGATGTATCAACGAGGTGGCGAACATCACCAGACAGCCCAGCGGATCGTTCAGAAAATGTTACTTGAAAAACAATCGAACGATGGCGCGTGGCGGGCAGAAAACGCTTCTGAGAAAGACCATGGCGCGGTGTATGCCACTACCATGGCTGTGTTGAGCCTCTCTGTGAAGTACCACTACCTGCCAATTTATCAGAAGTAAATAGTATGCCCCTGTGAGGCTGAGGTCTGTCAGTCCTCTGAACAACCTGTGCGGATCACTCTTCTCAGTCGTATCACCAGTGCATGAAAAACCCCACGGTCGCATTGTTGTGTGACCGTGGGGAACAAGTGGCGGGGGCAGGATTCGAACCTGCGACCTCGAGGTTATGAGCCTCGCGAGCTACCGGGCTGCTCCACCCCGCGACAATAGCTCTCAAGCCTTCGTTGGAAGGAATGAAAGTAAAATATGCCATAGTGGCCGTGAGAATCGAGGTATCGATCGATCCCGTTAGAGCCGATAATAGAAGTAATGTTTCAGAAAAAGAAGCCCCCGCCGATATCTCCCGAGTTTCCGTCAGTGTCAATGGATCGACGGCAGGATGAAAACAATAACAGGGGAGTGGGTAAGAGGACACACAGTGGGACGTTGGGCCGATTACCAGCCGGTCCCGTTGTGAGTGATCCACCTGAATCAGCAGAACGGTGGTTTCATCAGGCCCAATCATTTGTCTGCAGCCTCTCGGTGCATGTTCTGGTGTTGCTTGTGCTAGCGCTGTGCATCATTCAGCAACCGCATGCCGAGCGGTTGCGTCTGGATCTTACGTTTGGTGAGACTCCCGGTGTTGGAGAGTCGGCAGAAGCACTCTCGATCCAGCCGCAGGATGATACGCCGGATGACTCGGAACCTGCTGAAGAAACACAGCCGGAAACAGAGATGGTGGTCGAAACAAAGCCAGATCCACCAGAGGAAACAATGGTGCCACCGGTTGTGAACGAAGTGAGTGTGATTCCTTTCGAGCCAGTCACACCTGCCGCGCCTGAGGCGATTGCAGACATCACAGTGGTTCCGTCTGTGCGGATGTCACTTTCAGGTCGTGCTGATGGCAGAAGACAAAACCTGCTGGAGTCCGGCGGAGGCGGTGATGAAACTGAGATGGCTGTCGCCTTGGCGCTCCAGTGGTTGATCAAACAACAGGAGAAGACCGGTCTCTGGAGTCTTCGAGGACCCTACCTCGATGGGAGCCGGCAGGAAAATCGTCTCGCAGCAACAGCGATGGCGCTGTTGGCATTACAAGGCGCTGGGAATATACCCACGCAAGGGATCTATCAGAGCGAGGTGAAGCAGGCCTGGAAAGCAGTCCTCATGCGGCAGTTGAATGATGGTACCTTTGACCTTGGTCCCATCAATGAACAACAAAGCATGTATTCCCATGCGCAGATTACGATTGCCCTTTGCGAACTCTCCGGCATGACACAGGATGCACGTGTGCAGGCTGCAGCACAGAAAGCGGTGGCCTACTGCATTGCATCGCAGATGCCAGATGGCGGATGGAAATATCACCCACCACAGCCCAATCATCCCAATCGTGGAGATATGTCAGTCACAGGGTGGTACATGATGGCTCTGAAAAGTGCAGAAATGGCCAGTCTGAACGTGCCGCAGGAAACGTATGAGCAGTTGGAGAGCTTCCTTGATCGAGTGTTTGTATCTGATCAGAAAGGATATGGATATGAAATTATCGAAAATCAAAACCCAAATAATTTTCAGGTGCGTTTAGCGCTCACTGCCGAAGCCCTGCTGTGTCGACTCTACCTTGGATGGCAGCCAGACAACAGGCAGTTAGGGGCCGGTGTCGATCTTCTGTTTCGTGAGGTGCCGCGGGATTTTCAGTACCCCGACGTCTATTCCTGGTATTACATGACGCAAGTCTGCCGCCATATGGAGGGACCTCATTGGAACGAATGGAATACATGGATGAAGACGACGCTGCCGGCAGCTCAGGTGCGCAAGGGCCGTGAGACAGGCAGTTGGAATCCCTCGCACGACAAATGGGGTTATATGGCGGGCCGCCTTTTCATGACGTCTCTGTGCACATGTATGCTTGAGTCCTATTACCGCCATATCCCCCTCTTTTCTGCTGAAAAAGGGATAAAGCGATAGGTGATGGTGGGATCACGGGATGTCGTACCCTCCTGAGTGATCAGGGCTGGTTTGTTCACCTGACGTCATGACGGTATTCTCACCCTTCGTGCATATCGCCCTCTGGAGAAAGTCATGAAGAATTCACGTCGCGGTTTCTTGACAACATGTGGTTCGGCAGCAGTTGCCTCTGGGTTTATTCCTTACGTTTCGTCTCAACCAAAGACACTGGCGGATGAAACGCAATCAAAGAATGACCGTATTGCCATTGGTTTGATTGGCGCCGGAGGCATGGGACGAGGGAATATCAATGCAGCAAAGCAATGGGTGGACCTTGTTGCGGTGGCGGATGTAGATGCTGGTCGAGCAGCCAGTGCAAGTCAGTCACTTGGAGGCGGAAAAGCCGATACGTATGACGATTATCGTCGCATTCTGGATCGACAAGACATTGATGTGTTGCATATTGCGACTCCTGACCACTGGCATACCAAGCCACTCATTGAAGCGATGCTCGCTGGCAAGGATGTGTACTGCGAGAAGCCACTGACCTTGACCATTGATGAAGGGAAGCTTATTCGTAAGGTTCAAAAGGAAACCGGCCGAATCGTTCAGGTCGGTACCCAGCAGCGAAGTACATTTGGACTCTTCGTCAAGGCGATGGCCATTGTCGCTGATGGGCGACTTGGACGGCTCAAAAAGGTTCAGGCAGCAATTGGTGGTGCGCCAACGAGCCCATCGATCCCGGTTGCCGATGTTCCAGACGCACTTGATTGGGATCGATGGCTTGGTCCAGCACCTGTTGTCGATTATCGATTCTTTCAGGGGCCAGCAACACGGGATAACAAGGGCAAGGAGAGACGCCCGAAGGCAAATACAAACTGCCATTATGAATTCCGATGGTGGTATGAGTATTCGGGTGGCAAGCTTACCGACTGGGGGGCACATCATGTCGACATTGCCTCCTGGGCGCTTCAGATGAACGGGCAGGCTGTCGCTCCAACGTCAATTGCTGGCACGGCAAAGCATCCCGTGTCATTCAAAAATGGGATGCCAGTGAAACGGGATTGTTACAACACGGCAACAGAGTTCCTGTTTAATGTTGCGTTTCCTGGTGGAACGGAGATGGTCATCAGAAATGACACTGATAACGGTGTGTTGATTGAAGGTGAGAAGGGAACGATTTTCGTAAATCGTGGGAAACTCACGGGTGCACCAGTGGAAGCACTCAAGGATGATCCACTTCCTGAAGACGCGATTGCCAAGGCATATAACAACATGCCGATGGAATCAAATGGGCGAGCGGCGCACTGGGCGAACTTCCTGTATTGTGCAAAGGAGCGGAAAGATCCAATTTCTGATGTGCATACACATATGAAGGCATTGAATATCTGTCATCTTGCTGGCATTAGCGCGAGGCTTGGAAGGCGTCTTCGTTGGGATGCTCAGCAAGAGCAGATTGTTGGGGATGACCAAGCCAACAGCATGCTTGCACGGCCGTATCGCGCGGGCTATGAAATTGATATGGGATGACCCCATTGCCGCATGGCTTCATAGGCAACGATTGCGGCAGTGTTTGCGAGGTTGAGGCTTCGAACCTGCGGTCGACTTGGGAGCGACAGGACGTGGTCCGCATGTGCTTTCAAAAGACTGTCGGGAAGTCCAGAAGACTCGCTGCCAAACACGAGCACATCCCCTTTTTGGTAAGAGACGTCTGTGTGGCTCCGCTGGCTGCCCACCTCAAAAAACCAGTTGGGGTGCCTGCCAATGCGGCCGAGTTTCTCGATGAGATCATCCCATGAATCGGCAACTTCCCATTCGAGGTGCTCCCAGTAGTCAAGGCCGGCCCGACGAAGGTAGTAATCGTCAAGTTTAAAGCCTATGGGACGGACCAGCCACATTTTCGCTCCAATGGCCACACACGTCCGTCCAACATTTCCAGCATTGGGTGGAATCTCTGGTTCATGCAGGACAATATGAAGGATTGGGTCATAACGCATGGGACTATCCCCGAATAGTGGCGAGTCTGCTATCTTTTGAAGATCCCTAATCATACTCATGAGCCATAATATTTCTTGGAGGAGATAGTTGCGTGGTTGATATTAAGCGGAATCCAACGCGGCCGGTAGCTATTGGAACTGTCATCATTGGTGACGGTCATCCGATTGCAGCGCAGAGTATGACAGCGACGCATACGCGTGATATTGAAGCCACGCTTGAGCAGGTTGAGGATTTATATCAGGCAGGGGCTGCCGTCGTGCGTATCGCTGTTGACAGTAAAAAAGATGCTGCGGCGCTCGAAGCGATTCGTGCTGGGACATCCGCCAATCTTGCAGTTGACCTTCAGGAAAATTATCGATTGGCTTCTGCAGTGGCACCGTATGTCAACAAACTCAGGTACAACCCGGGGCATCTGTATCATCACGAACCAACAAAGCCGTGGCAGGATAAGGTGAAGTACATTGTTGATGTGGCATCATCACAGGACTGCGCCATCCGAGTAGGAGTCAATTGTGGGAGTGTCGATCCCGCCAAGAAAGAACAGTTTTCAGAGGATGACTCGATTGGTCCAATGCTCGCTAGTGCTTTGGAGCATTGCGAACTCCTCGATTCGATAGGATTCACTCGCTACTGTGTTTCTTTAAAGGATTCAGATCCGCAGAAAGTCATCGATGTTAATTGTCGCTTTGCGGAACAGCGGCCTGATATACCAATTCATCTTGGTGTCACGGAAGCTGGTATGCCACCCGATGGGATCATCAAGACTCGCATTGCTTTTGAACAACTTGTTTCCCGAGGCATTGGGGATACGGTTCGAGTGTCTCTGACTGTGCCAAATGCTGATAAGCCACAAGAGATTGCCGCCGCACATGATATTTTGGCAGATATCGCAGTTGGTCGAGTACGGAGTGTTGTCGATTACGGACTTGCGTCTCTTAACATCATTTCATGTCCGAGTTGTTCACGTGTTGAGAATGAGGCATTCATCGAATTGGCAAAACAGGTCAAAGAGATGACCGGCTATGCCAGAGAGCATGCCATCACCATTGCTGTCATGGGGTGTCGCGTGAACGGGCCAGGAGAAACGGATGATGCAGATTTAGGCCTTTGGTGTGGCCCATCGCATGTGAATCTGAAGAAGAAAAGTGAAGAGCTCGGACGCTATTCCTACGATGCAATCCTTCCGAAGCTTCGAGAAGAACTTGACCGTCTTATTGCGGCCCGAACGTAGGACGATGAGGGGTTTGTATGCAACCATTGCAGATTATCACGTCGGGCGCAGAGAATGAATGCCAGGCTGGTGCGTCCGTGTTGTCCTCTCCGGAACCCATTGATCCAGAAACGTGTCGTGGCACGTTCTCGATGGTGAGTCTCGGCTGCCCCAAAAACCTTGTGGATACAGAACGCATGCTCGGGCTACTCCGCAAAGATGGCTGGCAACTGGTGAGCGAGCCCAAAGGGTCTGACTTGGTGATTGTGAATACCTGCGCCTTTATCGATGCGTCGAGAGACGAATCCTATGCGGCGATCAATGAAATGCTGGACCTGAAGAAGTCTGGTGACACTCGAGGCGTGATTGTTGCTGGATGTCTGGCGGAACGTCAGAAGGAGAAACTTCTTGATGAACTCCCTGGCGTGGACTCGGTCATCGGTGTTTTTTCTCGAGATGAGGTTGCTCGTTCAGCAGAACGGCTTATCGGTCGGCTTGGAGAACAACGAAGTGTTTTCCGACCAGCGCCTGCGAAAGCTCTGGACGACTCAGGGCGTATGCGGGTGACGCCACGGCATATGGCGTATCTCAAGATATCTGAAGGTTGCGATCGCACCTGTACTTTTTGTGCCATTCCAAAAATGCGTGGCAAGCATGCAAGCAAGCCGTTAGAAGAGGTGGTTCGTGAGGCTCAGGAACTGGCAGACGATGGCGTCAAGGAACTTATCATTGTTGCTCAGGATACAACGTACTATGGGCGGGATCTCTACGGGGAACCAAGGCTCGTAGAACTCCTTACCGCCCTTGAGGATATTTCAGGTATTCAGTGGATTCGCCTGATGTATCTGTATCCAATGTATTTCACAGATGAACTTATTCGCACCATTGCCGCAAGTGCCAAGGTCATTCCGTATCTAGACATGCCTCTGCAGCATGCAAGTGATCCGGTTCTCAAGCGCATGCAGCGTCGAGTCTCAAAGCAGCCGACGGAAGAACTTCTTGCGAAACTTCGAGACCAGATCTCTGATCTCGTCCTTCGCACGACCTTGATTACTGGTTTCCCTGGTGAAACAGAGGCGCAACATGAAGAAGTCCTTCATTTTCTTCAGCGTTGGCGATTTGAGCGTCTCGGTGTCTTTCCGTACTCGTTAGAGCCGGACACGCCTGCTGCCAAACTGGATGGTCATCTTCCAGATGATGTGAAGCAGCAACGCCGTGATCAGCTTATGCGCGAGCAACAGAAAATTGCCCATGCCCATGCCAAGGGCCAGATTGGAAAAGTTGTGGATGTGATCATCGATCGTCAAAGTAGTGAGCGAGAGGATGTGTGGATCGGTCGTACGCATGCCGATGCCCCCGATATTGACTGTGTCGTGTATGTGACGGCACCGGGTACGTCGGCCGACAGCGCACTTCCTGGCAAGATTCTGTCCGTTGAAATAGTGGCATCGAGTGGATATGACCTTGCTGGAGTGATCGTTGAATGACAGAGTCACAGAATCTTGATCGCGTCTGGACGGTCCCGAATGTACTGTCAGCCCTGCGGTTTCTGTTGTCGATTGTGTTCTTTGTTGCTGTCGGGCAGGGTTGGAATAGCACGGCGGTACTGATTTTTGTCATTGCGGTATCCACTGACTGGATTGATGGATGGTGGGCACGACGCTTCAATCAGATGAGTCGTCTTGGGCGCATGTTTGACCCACTCGTTGACAAGGTCATTATTTGCGGGGCATACGTCTTACTCTCGGCCGCTCCCGAGTCTGTCATCCCGCCGTGGATGGCTGTTGTTGTCGTTGTGCGAGAACTTGTGGTGACAGCCATCCGTTCAGAGATGGAGCGAACAGGTCATGACTTTTCAGCAGGTCAGTCAGGTAAATTCAAGATGGTCTTGCAGTGTCTTGCAGTGACATTGGAATTATCGTCGCGTGCATGGGTATTTCCTGAAGGCGGTGTGGTTGATATCAGGTCAATCGCGACTGTTGTGGCATGGGCAGCTGTGATAGCGACGGTTTGGTCTGGACTTGAATATGTGTTCGCTGCCAGAAAACTGATTGTGGGAGACGATTCAGACGCATGATCGAGAGCCTCAGTACACCCGTGATCATGCTTGCTATTGCTATTCTTGGGGCCTGGGTGGGAAGTGTCTGGATGGCAGGGATTCTCGTGCGCCGGTGGTTGGCTGGTCGTCCGCTGGTTCCTGAGCGTCCGCATCAAACAGTGGTGCCCTGGAAGGGGCGACATGTCCTTGCAGTGATCATGATCATGCTCATGGCGAGACTCATTGGCCAGACGGCTGTGTCGCAGCCTGATACTATGACATCCCAGCTGATAGGAGGATTGCTTGGAATGATCATAGGCACAGCGGCATCAATAGTGATGCTGTTGAGTCAGGGGGCCTCATGGTCTGATCTTGGTCTCTGGCCTGTTCGCGGCAAAGCCGACGTGTGCCTTGCAGGCGGAAGTCTCATTCTTGTTCTTGCCCCATTACTTGCGATTGCTGCCATGTTGGATCATATCGTGCCATACGAGCATCCCATTATTGATTTTCTGACAGAGCAGCGTGATGTGTACGCCATTGTCATCGTCGTGGTCACAGCCATCGGCGCTGCGCCCATTGCTGAGGAGATCCTGTTTCGTAGAGTTTTGCAGGGCTGGCTTGAATCACTCCCGCTGCCAAACGGCCCCACTCTTGCAGTGAGCCTTTCCGCACTTGCCTTTGGTGCGGCACATATTGGTCAGGGTTTGGCGTGGCTGCCACTCGTGATTCTTGGAGTGGTACTTGGTGTCCTTGTCAAGCAAACCGGTTCACTTGTTCCAGCAATTCTCCTTCATGCGATGTTTAATGCCGTAAGCGTTGGGCTTCTGCTATTGCAGTTATCCGGACTGATCCCTGAAGGATGATCAATTGACGTCACAGAGATCACTTTTTGTGACGAGACATCGCTTGAGAAAATCAGTCTGGTGATGGAACGCATGAATTGTGCAGAATTGACCCATGAGAGCCTTGGGATAAAACTCTGTGCAACGTTCAATCATAACGCGTATTGTCGATCGAATGGTCTATATCGCTGTGCGCGTGGCCATCTGTGTTCTTCAGTCATTACCCCGTGAGACGTGTGAACGACTTGCCCGCACGTCAGCCAATATTCTGGCAACTCGATTGCGTATCCGACGGAGTGTCGTTCGCGAAAACATCCGCAGAGCCTTCCCAGAGCTGTCTGCGGGAGAATGTCGCCAAATTGCCTGTGGGATGTGGGAGCATCTCTTACTCATGGTTGTTGAGATTGCACACGCACCCCGCGTCATCCGAAGATCAACATGGCGAAAATACCTGCGTATCCATGATATGGAAACGATCGTTCGTACCATGTGGCAGGAACGACCAAAGGTCGTGCTTTCAGGTCACTTCGGCAATTTTGAACTGGCTTCTTTCCTCCTCGGTGTGTTTGGCTTTAAGACCTTTTCTGTTGCGAGAGAGCTTGATAATCCTCTTTTGAATACGTTCGTGAATGATTTTCGAGAGTCACGTGGGCAGGAGATTCTTCCCAAGAAAGGAAGTGCTCCAGATGTTGCGATTGCCAT
>Ga0114925_10001132_pt1 | contig 12784 bp, 11 predicted proteins | sample SumtaG_2_FD_87287 | JGI IMG/M metagenome (GOLD analysis project Ga0114925, IMG submission 87287) | Deep subsurface microbial communities from Indian Ocean to uncover new lineages of life (NeLLi) - Sumatra_00607 metaG | ecosystem: Environmental > Aquatic > Marine > Oceanic > Sediment | place... | reverse complement strand
ACTTCCGTAGTTACACCCTGCCTAATTTTACTTTCTGCTTTAGGATTTGCTATTAGATAATTATCTGAATGACTATGGATATCAATAAAACCAGGAGATATTACCAAATTTGTAGCGTCTATCGTTTCTTTTGCTTCTGAAAATTCAAGGTCACCAATTTTAACTATCCGATCATCTTTTATCCCTATATCCAGTTTATCCCAAGATCTATAAGAATTAGAATTGTCCAGTAGATTGATTACATTTCCGTTTTTAATCAATAAATCATATTTCAATATAAGCGTTCCCTCCAGCCTTATTTTAGACTCCTAAATATTTTTTCTAACCTCTTTACTTTCTAAGTACTCTTTAATTAAGCCCTCCAAAACAAAATTGCCCCTTATATATTTTACTTTTCTAAATCATATTTATTAATCACCTCTTTTTATAAATATTTTTAGCTAAATGGCTTTAGCATTCAAAAGGCTTCAAAGTGTCTTCTTTTGTCACCTGTCTTAAATTATTTTTCCTTATTTAAGGCCTAAATAATAAGACAATCAATTTTATTTTTCTCTACTCTCTAGCTTGATTACGGATTAGTCTAAATTATTCCACAAAAATAGCCAGGTCAAGACAGGTTAGTTCGCAAAGTCTACATTGATATTTATATTCCCACTTTCTGTTTGAATTATCTCGCATGCAGGCTCTGCTTTTTCGAGATTACAACAAGCTATGATTAGAGTAGCACCTTTTTCGCCAAAACTTTGGTGGTTTCTTTGCCAATACCACTAGTTGCCCCTGTTATCAGGACTACTCTATCTTTTATAATAGTCTCCGAACATCATTCAGATTCAAGTGGTTCTTTTCTTTTCGATTATATATTCTGTCGGGAGCTCCGCAAGTAAACGGTGAAAAATTGCAATTTCTTCGTTTTAACATTCAAACTCTAAATCAAATATATCAGACGTAGAATCCATATCAGTCAATAAGGTTAAATTTCATTTTATGAGCTTTATCTTGTTTATTCTCTAAAAAGTAAAGTATAGAAAATAGAATGAAGCTAATAAATGAAGGAACAGCAGCCAAACGATAAGCCCAAACTAAACCGCTTTGATCTGCAATCCATCCATAGAGAGTAGGGGCAATTGTGGCAGAAAGGCCTTCAATAAAAAAACCTATGCCAAAAATTTTTCCCAGATGGTTAACTGGGCAAATAAAGGTTAGCCAGGTATTTTGAGAGGGGAAATATATTCCTTGTAAAATACCTAAAGTTCCAATAAGCAAGACAATGGATATAGGTTGGACAATAAAAGTAATACCCAGGATTAGAAAAGTAGTGATAATTGTTGTTGATAAAAGTAAGACAAGTGAATGGCTTTTATCTATAATTCTACTAGAAATTACGTTACCTAAAAATACTCCGGTAAAAATTACACTGATAATCCAAGCAGAAATCTCGGGCTTTAAACCGATATAATCTGTAGCGTAAAGAGGGAGAAACGAAAGAATAGCCCAATGTCCCAGGCTTCGAATACCCTTGCCAATAAAAAATAAATAAATATAACCTTGCTTGATTTTCTTCTCTACTTCTGCTTTGAGATTTTTTTTACTCCTTTTTGATTTCAGATATGCATAAGCCAGGAAATAACCAGGCAAAGAGAGTAATAAGCAGGTAGTTTTCCATCCCCATATTTGGACAAAAAAACCGAATAACAGACTTGCAACAATTATTCCTGCTACTCCCACAGCTGAAAATAGACTTAAATTACGTCCTCTCTGGTTTGGTTTAGAATTTTCTCCAACAATAGAAGTTGCTAATGGATGAAAAGTTGAAACACCGATAGCTAATAAAAGTAAAAAAATAACAATAGTGTGGATATTATTTATCCAGATTAAACCTCCTAAAAAAATAGAAGAGAAGATAAAGCCACTGGCTATAATCACTCTTTTCTCATATTTATCTCCAAGGTATCCGAATACTAAGGAAAAGATAGATCTTAAAGCTACGTGAATAGTTAAGATTAGCCCTGCTTGAACATAATTAATCTGGAACTCTTCTCTAAAAAGGGGTAAAAGAAGAGGTATAATAAAAAGATAAACATCATTATAGGCATGTCCTAATGCATTTAATTTTAGTTTTGACTTTATTTCTTTTTTATTAGACATTTTTTCCTTTGCCCCTAAATTAATACAAATAATTAATAAAATCTCTCAATCTTTAAATTATAAGAAAGGCTAATAGATTCATACCTTTTTATATTTTTTAAAATCTTTTTTATTCTAACAGTGGTGCATATGTATCTGAACTTATTCAAACAATACCTAACAATTATTTATATTGGATGAAGAAAAAAAACAAAAACAATAGAAAAGAAAGTCCTTTTTAAATAAGTATCAATTCTTTATTATAATGACAAATTGTAAATTATTAATTTGCAAATTCTTCAGCGAGTTTGTCTGTTACAAACATATGGGCTGGGCAATGGGTAATCATAAATGGTATTTTGCTCTCCACTGCCACTGCCTGCGGTGTAATCCCACATCCCCAATACATCATAATTTCATCTTTGCCTGGAGAAGCAACATTTGGGCGATAAGGATTGAACGAACCAGGCTTACCCAATTCTTTGATTCCAATCTTCTCAGGAGCCCCAATATAAACCGGTGGTCCATGCATTAGCAAATGACGCGAAGATATCTGAATCGCCCTGGTTGCTTCAAAAGGAGTTTTAAAAGATCTTACACTTACCCATAATGGGCCATGGAAAAAACCTGCTGGTTTACAATTTATAGTTGTTTCATATGCTCCATATCGTGTCCATGGAACATTGGCTGCTCTCAATGCCCATAAAAAACTCCGACTACACCCCAAAAAGAAAGTAACCAGATCCTCTCGCCAATAATTCAAAATATTATATGGTTCATCAATCATTTTCCCATTTTTAAATATTCTATACTGAGGTAAGGCAGTCCGAATATCTGCTTCTGGGGCTAAAACCTTGGGACAAGTTTCACCAGGATCAAGCACCTCTAAAACCGGACAAGGTCTTGGATTTCGAGTGCAAAACAGTAAAAAATCATAGGCATATTCCTTGGGAACAATGGCTAAATTCGTTTGTGCATATCCCTGACAGGCTTCCATTGTGATATCTGCCCATTCTTCATTCTGAACTAATATTCTAAATTCTTTGGGTTTCATATGAAGTGGATTGATTTTATCTTTATTATTATTTTTCATATCATAACCTCCTTTTATAAAATCTTGAGTTTTATATCTATAATTTTTAAGTTAATTAATACATATAGTCTCTTCAATGTTTCCATCTTATGTCTTAAACTTGCCACTTGCAGTTGGCAATTTAAATGTGGCTAACTGATAGCTTAAGAAAATTAATAATCCTCAATCCCACCATATAAGATCATTTCTCTCAATTATTGAAATTTCAACACAATGGTGAAATTTTTACTAAACTTGGTTGTCTATAAATTTATACTATTACTACCAATTCTTTAATTATTCTTTCTGAAGATTCGCCATGCTTTTCATCTTTAAAAAATGAATAAAAAGTACTGATAATGCAATAATAATTCCAGTAATATCTGACCATGTCGCAGAATACATAATTAATATTGCGCTAATAAATAAAGGAATACGAGAAAAATATCCTATTTTATCAAAGATAAAACCTTGTAATGAGGCTGCCATTGCTACCACCATTATTATGCCTCTAAATAGACCAAATAATATTCCTTCAATAGTAACATCAAATAACATAAGAGAGGGTGAACTGATAAAAACAAATGGAATAATATAAGCTGGGGCCCCTAATCTGAACGCTTCCCAACCTACTTTATAGGGGCTTTCTCCCACCAACCCTGCTGCTGTAAAAGAAGCTAATGCAACCGGTGGCGTGATTACCGCAAGCATGCCATAATAATAAACAAATAGATGCGCCATTAAAGGTCGTATTTCCATTAATCTAACAAGAATGGGAGCAGCAATAACCGCTACAACAATATAACAAGCAGTAGGAGGAAGACCCATTCCCAAAATTAGAGAGCTAATTGCTATTAAAATGAGACCAATAAATTTACTATCTCCGGCCAAACCAATAATCCACTGACCTAAAACCGATCCAAGCCCGGTTGCCCCTACCATACCCACTGTAAATCCCACCACTGCACATGCTGTTGCTATTGGTAATGCCTTTTGGGCTCCCTCTACTAATGAATATATAAACTCTTTCAAGGATATTCGTGTCTTTTTATTTATTAGTGAAATACCCATTGTAGCCACGATTGAATAGAAAACAGAAAAAAGAGGAGAGAAACCTCGAACTAATAAGGCTACTAAGAGTATTATGGGTATTAACATATGGCCTCTCTCTAAAATAGCTTTCTTGATTGAAGGCAATTCTTCTTTTTTTAAACCTTTCAATCCTATTGCTAAAGCCCTGAGATCGACTGCCAAAAATAAAGCAAAATAGTATAACAAAGCTGGAATGAACGCTGCTTTGATAACGCTAAAATAAGGTATTCCCAAAATCCCTGCCATAATAAAAGCCGAAGCTCCCATTACAGGTGGCATTAGTTGTCCCCCCGTGCTGGCTACCGCCTCAACTGCAGCAGCAAAAGACGGAGCATAACCGACTTTTTTCATCAACGGAATAGTAAAACTACCGGTAGTCGCCACATTTGCCACTGCAATACCTGAAATGGTACCCATTGCTCCACTGGCAACAACTGCGACTTTTGCCCCCCCTCCTCGGGTACGTCCAAAAAGTGACACCGCTAAATCATTGAATAAATCACCAATTCCTGTCTTTGATATAAGAACTCCAAAATAAATAAATGTAAATATATAGCTAGCAGAAACCTGTAACACTATGCCATATGGGCCATCAGTTGTCCACGCCATATATTCCACTAATCGTATAAGGCTCATTCCCCTATATCTGAAAACGCCCGGGAACAGGTGGCCAAAAAGCATGTAAAGAATAGAAGTAACACACAGAATTACTAATTCTTTCCCCACAGCTCTCCGGGTAGCTTCAATAATAAGTAAAAGAGCAACCATCCCTATCAAAAAGTTGGTAAAGGAAATTGAAATATCAAACCTAAAAGCAACATAGTCGAAAACAAAAAATATATAAAAATTACTTGCAAGAGCGGCAATCGCCAGGATAATATCATACCATGGTACTCTATCTTTGGGGGCTTTAGATGTAGCAGGGAAAAGAAGAAATACTAAAAATAAAATAAAAGCCAAATGAAATACTCTCTGCTTCATAGGCGGTAACAGACCAAAACCTGCTGTATATAAATGGAATAGTGACAATATAATACATACAGTTATTAATACTTTCTTTACAAAACCTTCCCTGATATTTCTAATCTTCATATTCTTATTTATTCCTTTCAATAAGAAATATAATTCAATAACTAGTTATTGGTGTTGGTGGAAAGATTAGCCCATTTAAATAAAAAGATGGTCACTTATACCCACACTACAACAAATTATGTGTAGTGTGGGTATAAGTGAATACAGTACCGGCTATTCAATCTTTACTACTTCCCTGCAACTTCCTGATAATATTTTTCTGCTCCAGGATGTAATGGAATACCCAAACCTCCGGCTGCGTTCTCTACGGAAAGATCGCTTAGTCCGACATGAAGTTCTCTGACCTCATCAATATTATCGTGGATCACTTTAGCTATTTTATAAGCAATCTCTTCTGACATGCTAACATCACACCAAATTGCAGCTACCGTATCTATGGTCTCTATATCTCTGTCAATTCCTTTGTAGGTTCCTGCAGGAATGGTCCGGGGAAAATAATAAGGAATTGCTTCTAACATCTTTTCTCTTAACTCGCCACCTACTTCAAGCAAATCAATATCCCGCGTAAAAGCTATCTCGGTAACATTTGCCTCGGGAACACTACCGGATGCCAAAAACCAGTCAATGTGTCCATCCCGAAATAGATCACGAGCTTGCACATAATTAACATTCGTTTGAGCCATTTTATTCTCATCTACACCAGCAAATTCACAGATATCTGCATGAATTAATCTAGGTGTGCCTCCCACTACATCAGTATTTCCCCTTGTTCCAATTAAATCTTCAAATGTTTTTATTCCTGAATCCTTTCTTACAACATAATGTATTGAAGCAGCATGGGTTCTTGTAATAGCTCTGAGATTATCTTGTGGTTTTCCTTCCCATAATTTTTCCCCTTTTGCAGCAAGATATAGAGATAAGCTATTAGCTAATCCAAAATCAATCTCTCCTTCGCTAAGCAAACGAATATTAGCATTACTACCTCCCGTAGTTATTGCCCGTATATCTATATCCTCAAGCTTTTCAGAAATAAAATTGGCTAATGCAGAACCAATATAATTAAAGGTTCCACCGGCACCCGCAGTTCCCAATACAAACATTTGCTCCTGGCTAAAACCAATTCCACTGAAACTTATCAGAAAAATAACTAAACTAATAATAAGTATTGTAATTCTTTTCATCAAAAGTATCCTCCTTATTTGAATTTTTTCAAAATATTTTTTAAACGCATTCTACTAAAAATATCTTAATCTTCCATCTATTTAATAATTTATCACCTCCTTTTCAAGTAATTAACGCTATTATCCAATCAACCTAATAAGCGTCTTTTAGTAATTCAATTCAAACTTCAAATACCCTGTATCCCGGTAAATCGGCTCGGATATCTGCTTCTATTGACAATTCTATGGAACAAGGGTCTCCTGGTTCCTTTACTGCTAAAATAGGACAGGATCCGAGATTCTTAGTACAAAATAAAAAAACTACAGTCATATTCCTTGCCTCAAGAGACTATCTTTCCCCGTATATAATCCCAGCAAGTTCTTACACTAATATCATCCTATTTTCTTGTCGAAATAATTCTCTATTCTCTCCCGGTTTCATGTTAAGCGGATTAATGTTTTTTCTTTGATCACCTTTCATAGTTTTACCACTTTCGCCTTTTCTCTGGCAAACTGATTTAATCAATAATACCTTTTAATCCTAATTTAATCAATGTCTCCTCTTTGGGAATTCCCTGAACCGTCCATCCATGCAGTTGATAGTTTTCATCTAACATCTTATCAAATTTTTTTCTGTCCATGTATTCCCCCTTATAGGGACCATTCATGATTTTTTCTTCCATAAATCTAAGGGGAGGATAGTCGTCTTTTCGATCCAATCCGGCATGCTTATAATTAAACATTCTCTCCAGATTATGAATCCTTTCTCCAATATTCAATAATTCAAAACGGTCTAAATCCCATCCTGTGGCAGCGTTAACCAGCTGAACTATATCATGTTCATCCAGCAATTCATAACCTTCCCAAATACTGTTAAAAAAGCAAATTCCCAGACTATTTAATACAGCATGTAATTGTTCATGATAAGCTACTAATTTTCCTTTCCCTTTATAAGTAGCCGGATCAGTTGCAGTGGCAACTCCGTATAATTTTTGTGCTAATTCGGGGGATAATATCTCTGCACTTGATTTACCGGCTGCAAATTCTACAATCGGTGCTCCGCTACAATGTCCTCCTCCGCGTGTTGATAAAGCTATTCCTAATGCCCAACCTTTGGGCATACGCATATCTTCATATAAATCTTGACCTTTCATTGCCATTGCATATTTTTTTGTTCCTCTTCCAATTGTCTCGGATGCTCTGACAACACCTTCAGCCAAAATATTTCCAAAGCCCTTTCGATAAACAATTCGATTAATCAGTTTCATTAATGATTGATGGTTCCCCCAATTCAATTCCAATCCGTCGGTATCTGCACGATTAATTAAACCTCGGGCAAAACACTCATAAGCCCAGGCAATTGTCTCTGCTGCAGTATCAATATCTATCCCATAATCATTACAGAGAACATGGGCTTTTATAATGGCAGTCGGTTCTCTGATATCCAATTTTAATCCAAAATCTTGGACTGTATTTGACTGAACTGCTTCTCCTTTCAAGCCGGCATATGGGCCATCTGTGACTTGATAGATTTGCCTGCAACTGATAGGACAATTTGCAATTCCAAATCTTTTCAATTCATATTTCGAGAAAGCCTTTTCATCCCAACCCTCTAAATTATCAACATAACCATCTTGAAAATGCTTATAAGGAACCGAACCAACTTTATTTTTAGCTTTCACTGCACTCTTGGCACCCCACTTACTCATCCTCTGAGCAGTCCCTGAATCCAATACTTTCTTCCGAGCTCTAACTATGAGTTGATTAAACTTTTCTTCATTCCATATTTTGGGAATTTGACTACCGCGAACAGCAATGGCTTTGAGATTTTTAGATCCAAGAATGGCTCCCATACCACATTTTGCTGCAGCTCTGCTCTTGTTGATAATCACGCATGCACCCCTAACCAGATTTTCTCCTGCTGGACCAATACAGGCGACATGAAAATCATTACCATGTTTATTTCTAATTATATCAACAGTTTGGGAGGTCGTTTTACCCCATATTTCTTGAGCATCTTCTAATGATATTTGCCCATCATCAATTAATAAATAGACGGGTTTTACAGATTTTCCCGTGATTCGTAAATGTCCATAACCAGAGTATTTCATAGCAACAGCAAAATATTCACCACCATTTGTGGAGCCAACGCCATTTGAAAAAAAATTCTTAGAATCAATATTGGTTCTAGTCGCTCCCGGTGTTTTGGTTCCAACTAATAAACCAGATCCGAAAATAATATAATTTTGAGGTTCCAAAGGAAGGTCCTGTGGTCTTAAAAGTTGGTATAAATAATACTGACTTAATCCTCTTGCACTCAGAAACTTTTTATGAATGGATTCTTTTTCTACCCAAGACTGCCAATTCCGCTCAGACAAATTAATTTCCAAAATCTTTCCGGTTAAAGAAGTAATGTCTCCCAAAAAATTATTCCTCCATTATTTAATTCAATATAATTTATTTAACTTTCAGCCTGAATTCAAAGCACAGAGCACCGGTCGGATGTAAAAAAGGTCCGTGTTTCATTCCCGGGGGACGGCAGGCATAATATCCTGCTTTATAGGTTTTGTTATTAAAAGTCTTATTGAGGCTTGTTCCAAAACCCGTACCACTAATGATAAAAAGTTCTTCCCACATATCATCATGAGAAATAATCCTGCCTGGAGATCTGCCTTCACTTGAAAGACATTTCTCCAAATCCGGTTCTGAAAGCAACAAACGGGTATGTGAGCCGGTTTCCGGATCCATACTTAATATCTTTTCATATTGTCCCGGAGAGTTCTTGATCGGTTCCCATGGAATTACTTCAGTATTGAAAAATTCTAACTTTGGTTTAGCCATTTTGGCTCTCCTTCTTTTGAGTATTAATAATTATCCCAATCCTAATAATCTAATAGGATTATCTTTCATCATATAGTGAATCTTGTATTCTTCCATCCCTTCATCCAATAACATGCCCACAAAAAGTCTCAGAGCTTCGGCAGGGGCAGGTACTCGCAATTGACCACAATCTGAACCAATCAGAACATTTTTATAACCAACACCATCCATCATCTCTTTCACCTCTTTGGGTGAGAATAAATATCTGTTTTCCATGCAATAAAGGGCAACATGTTCGATGGTCGCTCCCATATCAACCAATTCTTTCTGTTCCTGAATAGACCATTTCCATAATTCACTAAAGGTAATATGGGTAATGATAATTTTACTGATGCCCATCTTTTGGGCTTCTTTCACCAATATCTTTATCTCTTCTTTGGTTAAATGAGAAGTTGCCAAAGCGACATCTGCATCTTTTATGATCTGTAAAACTTGCTTTGTCTCTAAAGTAAGTTCCCCGTTTTTATCCAAAACACCTATGCCTTTCATGGGCAAATACTCTGCTTTTGATTTTATTTGTTTCATATGCTTATATTGAGCAGCGCCAAAGGTATCTTCTATATGATGCTTCGCCCACTGTGTCGGCATCCAAATGATCTTGGCTCCCAAGCGAACAGCAATTTCCACTGCATAGGGATTAATACCTCCTACATAACGGTTAAGAACCAATCCTCCGTAGACATCCACACCTGAAACCATTTTATTTACCAGGGTTGCGGTATCCGCTGTAAGTCCCTGATGATTTTTTAATACGATCCCTCTAATTCCATATGCTCTGGCCTGATTTGCAAAATCTATAGCATCTCCTACTCGAGCAAAGATGCCAGGGCCAGCGTGAACATGGCAGTCAATAGAGCCGGTTAAAATTCGGTTTACAATATCAGCTTGATTCATTTTTATCTTGATACCTCCAATAAATTATAATAAATTTATACTAATTATATTAAACATTAATCCATTTCTAAAAACTTCAAAATCTAAATGATATAGTATCAATTTTATTTATATTTATCTTTACCTCCAATACATTTTATTTTAAATTTTAAATCTAGACAATTATCTAAAGCTATGAACATTAATAAATCCTGGTGCTAGTGCTTTTTTTCCCCTTCTATAATTTCGCAACATTCTGAATGAATATCCCTCTGAATTTGCATTATTTTTTCGTCTTTGATTAAAACATCAGAGAAGAAAGGTTGAGTTCCTGTTCCGTCATATACTAAAACATTTTTAATCAGTGTTTTCCCCATACGAAATCTCCTTATTACTCAATAAAAATTATCAAAAACATAAAAAATTTGAATAGATTAAATGAGAATAATATTTAAATACTTATTTTATCTTACTGCCAAATCTACACACTCTTTTAAATTTGTGTAATATACCTCTAATTCGTTAGGTTTTGAAGGTAATGTAAGTGCATATTTTGCTGAATTTGTCGCTACACTTTTCCATCCCCATAATTTTGTAGATTGAAATACTAAACAACTTCCTGGAAATATTTTTGCACCTGCTCCTTTAATAATATTAACAAACTTCATTTTTTTAGCTAATTCTATTGTTCTTTCTGAGCTAAAAATACAAAAGTGCAAATCTTTATTTATTTTTTTCCCACTCAATAGAATCGCTAATTCTTTTATTTCTTCAATCCCCGCATGTGGACAACCGATAGCAATAGCATCAACTTTTTTATTCTTTGCAGTGTTCAATTCAATAATTGAATCTTTAATATTTTTTCGAGTTATTACATATTCATATTCAGGTTTAGTATTTTGAAAAGCTTCCTCTTTTGTTCTGGCCTCAGGTGTAATCCCCACAGCATGAAATATCGAAATACCACCTTTTGTTGCCATTGAAGACCCTAAAACTTTTAAATGATTAACATTCGTAGATTCCGGCAAGTTTTCTATAACAGGTACCTTCCCCCCACATAATTTTCCAATTATATAGCCTAACGTTCCATACTCAAATAAACTTTTTGGTTCAAAATTCAACTTAATTAAGATATTAGCTTTCCTATTTCTATCAAGCAATAAACCATATTCTGGCACCCTGCCTACAATCGGTGAAGCAATATCAACACCTATTGTAGTTCTATTGGTTCTCGCTCCTAATACCGAATTGGCAAAAATAACAGCAGAAGATTCCTCCCACGAAATCATTTCACCATAATGCGGTAAATTTCCTTCGAAATATGGAGTACAGGTCCATACTGGTATCGCCCCCATTTTTAAAACGTATGCTATTTGTTTCTTGGCCAATTTTTGTAATTTTAAAGGTTCGTTTAATTCATTCCATTTATTAAAATTAATAGGATTCAAAATTGGGTTAGCGGTAGTAGGAACACAAAATTCGCCTCCTAGGTCGTCAACTTTCTTCATTATTTCTATTGCGGCACCAAACTGAGGATATACACATCCAACATGAGCGCTTTTAATGGGCACCATTCGCTTTGCTCCATATATTTCGCCTAATCTAATTAGAATTTGCATGGAAAATTGATTAGCAAGACCTCCTTCTCCATAGATCATTCTTTTGTCGATATCACTTAAATACATTTCCTTAAACCTTTTGCTTATTTGATTAAATTTTGTAATATTAAAAAATAAAAATAAAACTTTAAATATTGATAATTATTTAATCATTTTCAAAATAAATATTTATTTTTCCTTCCAAATTCTCAATTCTTATAAAATTTCCTGTTTCTATTAAATCGAATATATTTTCCCCTAAGCGATCTAGTGCCACAATCTTAATATTATACAAAAGATCTGCCAAAATTATTCCAGAGGCAATTATTGGGTCCATTTCTAGATTAATTATTGCTTTAGGGATATTGCTCAATCTCACAGCCTCTAGCAACCAAAGTCCTCCTGTTGTTGAACCTTTTCCAAATGGGAAGAATAAAATTTTATTATTAATATTTTCCCCGATCCATTCATGTAACTTATCACATATATTACCTGTATAAGGATCAATGCCATGGGAAAAGGAAAAATTTTGTTTAGATACCAGGGCAATTCCTTCTACAACACCCTCTGATATTGTTCTTCCTTTAATAACTAACTTTTTCATAAATTATTCCTTCAAATCTCTAACAAATTTCTAGAATGAAATAATAATACTAAAAATTACAATTAAATCAATTTGTTATTTAATATTTTAAGATTCTCTATTTTAATAATAAATTTTCATGCTCTAATAGTTTCTAAAAATCTGATAATTCTTCAGCTAATTTATCAGTAACAAATAAATGTGCCGGACTATGATTAATTATAAATGAACCTGTTTCAGGATTTTTACTTAAAATCTTTTCATACTGTCCCGGTGAACCTTCTATGGGTTTCCAGGGAATGATTTCAGTATCAAAATAATCTAGTTCGGGTTTAGCCATTTTACCTTTCCTTTTAGAAATTATTATTTT
>Ga0114925_10001131_pt1 | contig 12787 bp, 2 predicted proteins | sample SumtaG_2_FD_87287 | JGI IMG/M metagenome (GOLD analysis project Ga0114925, IMG submission 87287) | Deep subsurface microbial communities from Indian Ocean to uncover new lineages of life (NeLLi) - Sumatra_00607 metaG | ecosystem: Environmental > Aquatic > Marine > Oceanic > Sediment | place... | reverse complement strand
ATATTGGTGTCTTTTTAGGTGTTATTACGGGGTAATAAATAGGTGATAAATCTTGTTTTCCGAATACTTCAGAGACAAAGCATACAGGGCTTACAATAGAGGAAGTGTCCTCCAAATAGGTTATTGTCGTCTGGAATACTCCTGTCTCAGAAGCAATAAGTAATTTTCTTAAATTATTATCAGCAATAGTAAGCAAATCTATTATTTTAAATTTAGTGTCGTCAAACCCGGTTATTTCAAAATCAGTCCATTCTTCTGTCCCTGATTTTCTTCTCAAAGCAATAACAGCATCCATCTTTCCAATGGCAAGCCTTTCAATGCCAAGAATAATAGAATCGACACCGTTTATTTCATCGAATTCTATAACTAAAATCTTACCTAGAACTGAGTCTTCTATAACGTTTTTTATCTCTAAATTAAAATCATATTCAAATAACTGTGAGTAGTATGAATCTTCGATTAATCCCCCAACCAAAATTGCTCTCCTATCTGATGCTGAGAAGTAATTTACGATTTCTACTGATGTTGGAATGAAATTAAGGGGGGTATGGCAATCATCTAAATATATAAGACTATAATCGGTATCAAAACAGTATTTCCATAAGGATAACGCTTCTGAGGAATCTTTTTGGACTGTAAACATTACAGTATTTGATGTACTACCGTCATACTCTACATCAAATGTAATATAATTATATCCTGAAAGTTGGGTAACGTTTTCCTTTATAACCCAATCATCATTATCATTAAGATAGATTACATCAATTTGTGAAGAAGATACTCTTATAATCTCAAATTTATTATCCTTATTTATATCCCATAGTTTGAACACTTGATCTTCTATAGACGCGATAGTGCTCTCATTACTAAGTGAGGTATCAAGCATCCATCCTGTTTGATTGTCAAATTTATATATGGAAATGTCTAAATTAGAGCTTACTTCAGAAATGATGATCGGCTGCCATTCTGCACTACTACCGAATAAACCCCATGAACCCCATAAGTCAGCGTTATCTAACGGAGCGACTTGTAGTGGTAAATACTCATAGGAGAAGTTATACATGGAAGCCATAAATGAAGCGTCGTCATTGATATCCCAAGTTATTGAATAACTCCCATTCGAAAGGATAGTTGCGGGATCAGTTTGCATTTCTACCCATTCTTTTTCTATAGGATTATAATATTGACTTACTACATCCCATAGGTTTGTGGTCCCAAAATAATTTTCAATCACTCCTTCAATATCATTTTCATTAGAAAGTGCTGAAGAATTATATTCAAAAATATGACCAAATACCAAGTCAGAGATTAATTTAATTTGAGTATAATCATATAATTTTACAGCATGAGTCTGACTTAGATAGTTTCCTGCTCTATCAAAAAGCAAGACTTTTAGGGTATAATTTTCAGGAGGTAATGTTTCTAATAAATCACCATTCCAGTAATAATTCCATATATCTTCTGCTCTAGAGTAATAACACCTGCCAACGAGATCCGATGTTGGTTCAATTTCATTTCTACCAACACCATCGTTATGCAACCATGAAATCTCATCATCTGAAAGGAGGTGTTCATACACTCTTGCATCATCAATCTGCCCTACAAAACGATTAGCATCAGAACTGGCAAGAATTCTATAATTTGCTACATGGAAATTATTTGCGGTAGTATCTGTATTAATAATGGATGTAGTGAATTTTTGATCGTCAAACCACATTGTTAGAATACCATACTCAACTACCGCAGCTAAGAAATGCCACTGCCCATCATCGGTAGCTCCTGTAATTGTAAAAGTATATATATGATTAGTTCCCAGTCCAGTTTCTGTGAAGAACTCTATTTCATCTGTATCCTTGACAGCCATCATTTGAATGTTTGTAGCCACGCTTTCACCACTTGCCCCTTCACCGCATACCCACGCAAAATGGTCTCTAGTGGTCTTAAACCAACATGCCATAGTATAACCGCTGTTTGGTAGGTTATAATCCAGCATGTCAACTTGATCATAATCACCATCGAAATCGAGAGCATTACCAAACTTACCTGATACCCAATCATCATCTGTCATGTTAGAGTCTAAAATTCCATTGTTATCACCAATTGAATCATAGGCAATATTTCCACTTGTTTCATCAAATCTCCACCAACGAGTCTCTGCAGTAAAATTGAATAGTGGATCTTCAGATCCATAGATCAGTATCCGATCTACATCTACTTCGCCTAAAGCAGTAGGGAGCACTGAAGATACATTAACTTGAATGATACTATCAAGATACTCATCAGAGCCAAAAATAATGATACCGGCTCCCGTGGAATTGGTACCTAATGACCATTCAAAAACATCCTGATCGACAGGATCTTGTTCCATAGAATTATCAAAAACACCTGTCATTTTATGGGAGATAAACACATTTTCAAGACCATCCTCAACGCCTAGCCAAAAAAGAAATTCATCTCCTTCTTCAAGTGAAAGATATTCTGAGATATTAAAATAATTCCCAGAAGATTTCAATTCCCATTTTTTAGAATTATTATTGAATTGTAATACAATTTCATCTTCAACTAACTCATAAAATTGAGCAAAAATTTGTCCTGTTAAGGCAGGAGAAAGGGAATATCGATATTGAGGATCGATTTGTAATAATAACGATGTACCCTCAAGCAAAATTGTAAATTTGTCTATTGTATAAGTTCCAATTTTAATACTTTGAATGCTTTTGATGTATTGGGTACTACTGAAGTAATCGCCATACCCATCAATTTCATATATAAATTGCTCATAGTTAAGTGATCCAACAATGCTAATATTATACCATGCTAAGGGATTTGTATAATAGAATGTGATATTTTTAATGCCTAATTGGTCTGCGATTGTTTGGTCAATCTGAGACCAATCAAAATTGTCATATACTTCATCGAACGCGGTAAGAGTAAGATATTCTTCATCATTGAAGTATACAACATCTGAGATCGTGTTATTATAAATATTTTCACCGCCAACATAAATATGCTCTTCGAATGTAGTAATTTCTGAAAACGTATTATCAAAGTAAATATCGTGAATAATTGTGCTATTAATATTCCCGGCAGAATCTTTAGCAAACAAGGTTATGTCATAATACCCATCTGATAATTGTGAACTATCTAAGATTATTTGCCATACATTATCAGATATTTCAATTAAAGTATAGTCTATAGAACTGACAACAACTCCCGTAGTTTCATTCTTGAACTCAACCTCTAGGACGCAATCTAAATCATCGGTAATAGTTACATTTATTTGTAAGATATCGCTTACCACATCATTATTTATATCCATTCCTGAGAATACAGGGAACGTCCTATCAAAATAAAGGGTAAAATTAAATTCGGTTTCGAATCCTAAAGTGTCGTTAGAAACTAATTTTATGTGAGTAAGACCTTCATTAATTGCGGAGTCATTGAAAAAGCAAGTATATGTATTTCCCACAAGTTCCCAGTATCCTGCTACTGAAATATTAAATGAATAACTCTCAACCCCTGAAAAATCGTCAATGATAAAAGAAATAGAGCCAGATTCAGGATTAATAGGATGATCGACACCAAATTGTTGATATATTTCAGGACCTTGATAATCTATAGTGAAAACCTGCGGAATTGAATATGTTGAAATTTCACCTGAAATATCATAAAATTCTCCAATCATAGTATAATTATCTTGCGGTAATGATTGGAACGAATAATCTCCTATGAACTGATTTACTGAATGAGTAGTGTTTGATACCCCAAAGTCGAAGGTAATATTGTACACACCGTCTAAGTCTTGCTGTGAAAAGAGGGTAATATAAATCTGATCATCTATGAAATAGGAAAATTCATGTGAAGATTCGTTTAATTTAACAGTTTCAATTGAGCATACCTCATCCCCTTCAGGTAAATCAGGCAAATCTACAGTAAATCTATTATCAGAAACTTGTTCTTCGGTATAATTTACACTTTCTAAGTAGTCATAGTCTGCATACAACTCAATAATCTCGACCAAATCCCCATAAGAATTATATACTTTAAGTATGGGGGGTAAGTTATTTACCACAAAAGGAATTCCATAAGTATTATTATATGCAGTAGAATTACTAACAAAACTCATCAAGATATTACTAGTTGAGATATTCACTTCGATATTGGAAATTTCTACGATGTCATTAAAAACTGCTGTTGTGGCAATGATATCCAATTCTTTTGAAGTAATAAAAGTAGTACCTTGATATAGTTTTATTTCTATAGGAATAATAGTAAAATCAGAACCAATGATATTGTAAAAGGTTGAATTTAATTTTATATCTTGAGCCCCATCATCTTCAAAATGGATGTAATTTTGTTCGCTAACGATATTTGTAAGTGAGAAAGTTTCATAACCCGTTGATACCGTAACTTCTGTTATATCATTATCATGAGGGATTATTTTTATTTCGATATCAATCATATCCTCTTGATCAAGGCCATATAATATACTAGTATCAAGCTCTTCTATCGTAAAGAGTTCATGATTGTTAAAATCTTTAACAAACCAATAATCTTCATCTGAGATGGTCATTTCATTAAAGAGGTCATCATATCCAGTAAATCTAAAGGTAACATTATCGTCTGGTAAATTAATTATATTAAAAACAATAGTCGCAAGAGATTCATTATCAGCATAGAATGTCCCATAATTATTCCAAGTAGCGGTTGTTGGCGTTTCATATTTATATTCTAACTTAACCTTATAAAAGTCAGAATCAGTAGAATTAATAGCTATAGAGACCAAATTATCTTGAATGTCGTCATAGGTATTGCCAAGAATTAATGTGTAAGGATCATCAGAAAATAGCGTCATTTCAGGCGCTAGGATATCTAAGACGATCTGATCTAATGTAAAGTTGTATGTATAATATGGAAAACCAGAACCATAGGTAAGATTAGCTTCAATAATAAAATTGATATCATAATTCCCAGGATTTAAACCTTTTTCGGAAACCCAATCTGATAAGGAATTCAAATAAACTAACCAATAAAGAGAAGTAAGTTCTATATAATTAACTGAAGTTAAGAAGTCAATATCATCAGATTCGTTGATATATATCTCTAAAGAACTTATATGCCATTGGTAATTTTCTTCAATATTTACACCAATCTGAGAGTTATGATTAATCCTTCCTTCCTTATCTGTATAGGTGAAATTAATAAGATCATCAAAATGGTCAATCTTAAAATAGGTATCATAATAATCATACACAAAATTTGAAATGTCATCGGTAGCCTTTGCCACAAAATAATAACTTCCATTGTCAGGAATATTCCAGCTCTCTTCTACATAAGAGTATAACCCATCGTCATAACTAAAGGATGCAAATAAATTCCACTCTTCTGGTGTAGGGTTTTGTAAATCTGGTTCTGTTCCAGCTAAATAGAATTCCAATAGGTCGATAGGTTTTCCGGTACTGTTACATTCAAAATTGAGCCATCCGTCAATTGTTAGCCCTGAGACTGTTAAAGGCGTCCAGCCACCTTGTCCATCTTCTTTGGAAACGGTCACATCAATCGCAAGGAAAGGACCTCCGCTATGACTTTCAATTTCTGCATCCGAGATAGAAGTGTTGAATATAGAAATATCATCTAATTTCCCTGTATAGCAAGAATAACTAGTGATCTCCGCACCGATAATAAGCTTTCCACCTTTCTTAAGAGCGCCACCACCACTCCACGGTTCTGCTGTTGCACCTTGTGCCGAACGACACCATGTATCCCCAATCAATACATCAACATCATTCCCACTGTTATTATATCGGATAGCGATGAAATTCCAAGCGTTAAGAATCACAGCTCCTGGAAAGCCATAAGTAGCACTCACTTCTACGGAATTGGCGTTGATATATACCTGTAAATATCCAGTTTCGTTTACCCCTAATTCTACAATTCCTTCTTTTGAGAAAAAGACATTTTTTATTTCATTATCACTTTGATTTGATGCAAATGAAGTTGGATAAATCCATCCTGAAATTACGAATTCTGTATCAGAAATCCCAAGAGGATCATCCATTACATCACCGAAATCTACATAATCGAAATCTTCATAGGTTGGACCAATACTTAGCGGTACTGCTATGATGAAACTAACCTTTCCATAAGTGGTTCCACTGCTCCCAGCATATCCGTATCGAGTCTTAATTGTCTGGTATTCTGCGTTTAATTCTTTGATGGCAATACCCAACATTGGAATGCAGTCAGCAGGACTTGAAGAATCTTTAGAATCAACATTCGTTAAACTCATTGTACCTGTGCTAGTACCTGCGGTATGCGTTAATTCGGCATGAGAAGGAGCTTTCTGAGCATTTGGTTTAATAACCATTCCACCAATGATAAAATAATCTTGTTGTGAAGTAGGAGTAAATTGTAAGGTTGATTTGTCAGTCCATTGGCTCGTTGTCGAGGTAAGAGACGTATCTTCGGTAGATTGACAATCTGCACTCATAGCTCCCAGTCGAATTGCTATGATCCTTCTTCTTCGAACGTCAGCATTACCATCAGTCCCTCCAGTTCTACATGCTTGTACCTTAATTGTCTTAGAACTCGCAGGCATATTGACAATACCACCCCACATGAATGAATGCCAATCTGTAGTATCTTTGGATTCATAGGTAACATAATTTTCATAACTTTCTTCTGTATTATCTACGGGAAGATATTCTGAACCGCTATCATAATTAATACGTCCACAAATAGTATCCCCTGTATACCCACAGTACATTTCCATACTCGCTAATATTAAGTATTCCCCTGCGGTATCGGGAGTAAAGGTTATTGAAGCAGCATCACTATAGGAAGCTTCCGAACCGACTAGCGAAATTGCCCCCTCATTTGCAGCATATTCATACATCCCTGAAGTTGTGAGCCAATCATCAAGCCGTAAGACTATAATACGGGCATATCGTATATATCCGGTACCGCTTTCTTTCTTCGCATCAATATCAATTGAATGAGAGCCGCTTCCCAGACTCTCTGCGACATACATCGTGGATTCACACTTATATTCTAAGTCTCGATTTGAATTCACTCCTTCATAGAGTGCTTCCATAATGGTAGTGGTATCATCTAGTTGTGCTCTTACACCAACTGAAAATCCAGTGGCAGCAGGAGCAACCTCACAACTTACAATGATTAAATAATCGCCTTGTGCAAGAGCGGTGAAGTCTAACGTATGTTTTTCAGCATAACTTGAGCTCGTAATAGTTTGCTCACTATCAGCTTCGGCATGCCAATTACTCACAGAACCACCTTCAGCAATAACCCCATCTCCATCAAAGGAAAGTGCAGAATCACGTTTTCCGGTAGTCCATGTGGTATTACCTTCGATTGTTCCTTCTAAATTATTTATTAAATCGTACGTAAAGCTACCTGAGTTTTCGTCTAACTCAGCTATAAACGCTAGAGAAGAAGGGGGAGCTGATTCTGAATAACTAGCAAGAATTTTGATTAAATCATAAAGTGAATATTTCCAATCGGGATATCCATCTCGATCTTGATCTTTAAAGAACCTTTGGTCCAATATGGGCGTTTCAAGGCCTCCATATTCCTCATGCGAGAGGGATTTATAGAACTCGTTTCCTTCATGCTCTATTTTTACCAATAAATTCTGCTCTATTGAACCATAAACCGTGTGGTTAAAATAGAATTTGCCATCTTTATCGGTGCTTACATTTGCAATTTTAACATACCGATCATTTTCTTCAATGAAAAGATCAAGATTATCTAATTGAACAGGTTTATGTAATGAATTTACAGTCTGTCCATCGTACACGACATTCCAGCAGAGTTTTCCATCTATTTCATATTCAAACGTGTATACAGCACCATAGTTAAATCCATCTTCTAATGGTTCCGAAAATCGCTCATTTGAAAGGACTTCTAATCTATCCTTTTCGAGTACTATTTCATATGTTTTGGGTGAAGCAGACCGAAATCCAAACCCAGTTAATTCGCCATAATAACCTTCAACTTTATATGTCCCTGGTGCTAAATGCAACGTATTAAGCGGGACGTGTGTTATCATAGTATAATCTTTTAATGGACCGTTTATATAATCAGAAGATAACTCATAATATTTTTTTAAACGATATCCTTCTATTGATGGTACATCTTGAGGGATAAATCGCACTCGTACATGCGAAGCTACACCAATAAACGGTGATATTTTACATTTTATTACAAATTCATCATTAATAGACAACCCATCTATATCTTCAAGATAAGAAGAATATTGTAGAGTTGCGAAGTCTATTGAGGCGGGCTGAAGTCTCTGTTCTTGAGAAACTCTCGCAAACTCGTAATCTGGAGAATTAATAGAGGTTATGGAATTTACCGCAAAAATTAAAGGAAAAACAGTAAGGAATATAACTACTAATAATGCAGAACGAGCAATTTTATCGTTATAGGTAAATAGTGTTTCCTTTGATGAATGGCTTTTTCTTTGTTTTTCTTTTTGTTGAAATCGTAAATAACGCCTAATATAATCCGTGCTTTTGAAGGTAAAAAGAAAAATTGAGCCAAAAATACATCCATAACATATCAGTTGGTACTGAGGAGCTAAGATAAACACTCCAACAAATGCAATTGAGATGAGAAATAAGAGTGTCCATAATACAATAAACTTATTCTTATGATAGGTCCTTGCCCCTTTATATCTTATGTCATGCGCAGTTTTCCTAATTGAAGCGTTTTTAACGTTCTCTAAGAGAGATGGATGCGTTTTTTTAGGAATGATTTCAGGGGATTTTCTACTCAAGAAATAGCATATACAAATATTAATGGTTGGAAGTATTTGAGCATAGTCAATAAACCCTTTAATAAAGAGCAGGTATCCTATCCATGGTAAGGGGATAAAGCCTAATGGTAAAAATAGTATCTGCCGTCGTCCTAGTATTCTCCATCCATTAAAGAATATAAAAAAGAAGAAAGAAAGACCGATTTGTAAGAGGAAAAACATAAACTTTATATCTTCTGGGAAGAAGATCGAGGATGAGGTGAAAGATAATAATGCAAGCAAGATTATTCCGAGAATCGATAACCCTAACCCTATATATTTTACCTTATTGTGAGAAAATGGTGCTAAAATGTGTTGCAGACGGGCTTTTAATGGGATTGTCAGCTTTTTAGTTTTTATTTTAGTCTTATTTTTTTTATCCTTAGTAGATTGTTCATGTTGTAATTTCTGTCCTAAAATAGATCCTATGTAATTTCTATGGAACTTCAATATAATGGCATGTGAGCGTGATTCCACTCGTGTTGGGGCAATTAATTCTTCTTTGTTATAATCACGACCAAAACCCCTCTCTTTCATATAGTTTATAAGTGCCACTTTAAAATTTAGAAGACGTTGGTTAGAAGGATCTAGTTTTAGTTTATGCACTCTTAGATGGTAGGGATTGATATCATATACGATTGTAGCTAATACGATTAACCTATCCTTAGTTGTAATATTTAGCTTATCTTTTAGCCAATCAAACGCGCATCGCTTCAAATGTAAATCGTAATATAAGTCATTTCTTAAAAAGGCTTCATCCTTTACTTTCTTAGCTGTTTTATAGAATTTGAGTTTTTCCATTAAAATTGCTTTTATAAAATCTCTGTGATAGGCTAAAGTGAGAGCATAGGACCTTTTATCAACTCGTATCGGTCTTAATGCTTCTTGGTCGCTAAATTGAGTAAATTTAATACGGATTTTTTTGAAAGGTTCTTTTGGAATAGCCTTTACATGGAAAAAACTTTGTTCCTTAATTATTTCTTCAGTTACACTCCAATCAAACAATAAAGCAGGACTGAGTAAGAACAATGCTTTGCGATAATAATTACATTCCTTTTTTATTCCTCTCTTATTAATTAAAGACAAAAGAGCATCCTTAAGGCGTTCAATTCTCTGGTAATATGGCTTGAATTTTTTTAAATCTAAATTATATGTATTTGTGCCATAGACAATTGTGGCTAACAGTTGGATTCCCATTTCAGAGCTAATTTGGAGCAAGCTTTTTAGCCATTCGAAAATATAACGTCGTAAAAATAGGTAATGATCCAAGTCTTCTCTTAATTTATTCCGTATATAGGGAGATTCATTTTTTCCCTCTCCTTTAAAAAATAGGTTTAATTTCTCTTTTTGCTCAAGTAAAAAATTATACTCCCCTTCCGACATTGCATCTTCGAGATGTTCGCTATATTCTATGTCAGTAAGGGTGTTATACTTCTTTTCGATCCGCTTTAGGAGTGCCTGAAGTTTCTTGATAATATCATGTGAGTATCCTTCATTTTTTAATAACGAGCTATATCCATTTTTATTTCTCATAAAATAAAATACATCTAAAAGGATTTCCTTCTCAAGTTCGATCTCATCTATAATCTCCTGGAGATCATTAATAAAAGAATCAGAATATCCTTGTTTTTTTAATAAAGCGATTTTTTCAGATTTATTTTCTATGAATTTGGCAATATTAGTTGAGTTTGTGAATTCAAGTAGCTCTCTCACCTTCGCATAGTGTTTTATTTGGGAGTGTGGAAGTATAATTTCTTTCCCTTCGACAATGATAACTCCCAAAAAGAATTTATCTAAACGTTCTCTCCAACGGTTTTCAATAGCGATTACAAATTCTTTATATGAAATCGAGTGAATGTTTATAGAGTGTAAACATAAATGATTATTATATCTCTCTGCATATAGTCCAACTTTCTTAATATATTCCTTTCTGTTTTCTTTTTCTTTAAAGAGATGCTTATATCCTTTTTTCAATTGGACAAACTCAACGATATCTACATCCTTTCTATAATGTAATAAATCAGCAATAAGATGCTCTTTAATGAATTCCTCTAATTGAGGGCCATAAATCTTTTTGACACGTTCTCTAATTTTTACATCTTTTTTTGCCAATTTTTTACGTTCTGAGATATCTGAATTTGATACTCTTTGTTTTTCTTCATATTTTCTTAGGTATTCATTTTGTTTCCTACGTATTGTTGAGAGATCATCATAGGAATCAATTTTATCTTGTTTGGTTCCCTCAGAGATGGGAATGCTTTTTATATCTGGTAAAGCATCCTTATGTTTTACTGGTGTTTGAGGGATATAATCTTGAAAAAATAATTTATCCTGTTGTTCACATTCTTTCCATATAGTATTAAGAAGTTGAATTAATCTTACTATATCCCCATGATAGGTGTCTACGAATGAAGGCGTAAGTTTCCCACTTGGTTTTTTCGCAAACACAGTATTAAATCTCTCTTTTCCTACTTCTTCTTGTGCATTACTTTCTTCAATATTTTTTTCATCGGTTGGTTCCTCCTTTCCTATTTTAACCCTGCGGAAGCTAATTGATATAAAAGGATCGCATTCATAGATAAGGTATGAGAAAATCATAAGAACTATGAAAGGGGTATGTAAAAAATTTAAAGGAATGGTAAAATAGAAAGAAATCATACAAATACAGGTAGCTATTCCTGCCACTATTGTGAAAAACTGCTTTGAGGCGGTTGCGATATTTCCTTTACTCGCATGTTTTAACAAAAATAATTGATAAAAAATAATATTAAAAAGTGTGAAAAATAGCACTTGTATTTGAGAAATAGGAGTAAATATGAAAATAAAGTGGAAAAACCAGAACGCTATTATAACAATATATCTGATCATCTTCAAAATATTCATACAGATGTTACCTCCACGGGAAAATTGCGGTAACGCCCGTGGTGCCCTTGGATATTTAGATCTTACCCTTCTGACCACGTTGAAATAGTAAAAGCCACCTTTAAACGCGCAATATACAGAGAGCACAAGAAAAAGAGGGATTAATATGTGAAGCGAATCATTCAGCGGTCTAGCATAATAGAAGAAGATAAGAAAACCTAAAATAAAGGGCTCAAGAAATATGAAGGCTAGGACAAGAGACCTAGACCATAAAACAGGAGGTTTACTAATTTTATACATAGTCTTGTACTCTCGTAATTCTGATTCCACCACATCTAAAGAAGCTGGTTTTTGGGTTTTTTGACTTTTACTCATTTTTCACACCATTTTGTTTTAATTCAAATTCAACTAATTTTTTAATGAGATTAACATAAAGCATCTTTTTTTCAGGATGCATTTTTATTTTCTTTATAAGATGAGATATTTGGTTCATAGCAATCGCCTGTCTATTTGGATGAAATGGTTTCACAATTGCTTTTATTACCGAGATTTCAGATATATTCTGATTATTATGAATCCCAATTTCACCATCTATGGGAAATATACTTCCATATCTAGGACTTTTTATTGCCATTATGATCATCTATTCTGATGATTTTTTATAAAGAAAAAACTGAATTTTTTTTATATTATTTTTGATATAAGATATTTTTCTATATAAATTATTTGAGAGTCTACCACTTGGTAGAGTGTAAAAAAGTCTACCACTTGGTAGAGTTATATGGTAATAATTCTAAATTTTTGCCAAAAAAAATGCGTAATGTGTGTAAAAAAAGATCAGAATTTTCAGGTAGTTCAAATAATTTTTTCTTTAAATATAAACACCAATAGTCCATCTTCAACTCTAAAAAAAGTAAAATTTAGAATTAAGGAAAATGATGACAAAAAACTATAATAAAGAGGAAATGTTAAGTATTTACACTTTAAAAAGATTTTATCAGAATAAACACATGTTGTTGATAGGAATAGGGATAAGAGAGATATCTGGAGAAGAAAATACCGTCATTGATATAAAAGATGCGTTCAATATAAGTAAAATTTATGCGT
>Ga0114925_10001130_pt1 | contig 12788 bp, 10 predicted proteins | sample SumtaG_2_FD_87287 | JGI IMG/M metagenome (GOLD analysis project Ga0114925, IMG submission 87287) | Deep subsurface microbial communities from Indian Ocean to uncover new lineages of life (NeLLi) - Sumatra_00607 metaG | ecosystem: Environmental > Aquatic > Marine > Oceanic > Sediment | place... | reverse complement strand
GTAAAAACGCTAAGAGACCTTTCCTTCATGTACGTTATAGAGCTTCAGAAACTGAAGACAGACGTTACAAGACTTGGATAACAGGTTCAGCAGGTGGAGCAGCTACTACAGACATTGATGAGATGAGAGTTAACTTCTTATCAGAAAGATGTGTTTGTGTTATGGGTGCTAACAACTTCGTATTATTTGAAGAATAATACCTATATATATTGATAAGGGTGCCTTCGGGCACCCCTATCTTTTTATTTATTAATTGAATTAAATTTTACTGAAATGAAAGAAAAAAAAGAATTAAAAAACAGAGTCTATAGACTCAAAAGAGGAGCAGCTCCATTGAGCTTTATGCTTCCTTCCAAAAGCTCCAAGCGTAGACCCTTACTTTATTTTGATGAAGATACAGGGGAGAATAGAGAAATCAGATACGCAACTAATCAACCGAGTCCTTTTAAAGATGAGCAAGATGGCAACGCTATTGTAAGACCAATTATTTTTGAATCAGGATTACTAACAGTTAGAAAAGAAAACCAAGCATTACAGAAATTTTTAGCCTATCACCCTTTAAATGGTAAAAAGTTTGAAGAGGTAGACACAGCGAGAGATGCAGCTCAAGAGGTTGCAGAGATGAATGTAGAAGTAGATGCTTTAATTGCAGCTAAACAAATGACGGTAGATGTAATGGAAAGTGTAGGTAGGGTATTACTTCAAGGTGATGTCAATAAGATGTCAACGGCTGAATTGAAAAGAGATATGTTAGTATATGCTCGCAATTATCCTGCAGAATTTTTACAAGCTATTGATGACCCTGCATTGAAACTTCATTCTACTATACAAAAGTTCTTTGAAGAAAGATTAATAACATACAGAAATAAAAAGAAAGATGTATACTTTAATCTTCCTTCTAATAAAAAGAGGCTTTTAACTATTCCTTTTGGCGAAGAACCTTTGCGTGTAATGTCGGCTTATTTCAAGACTGATGAGGGAGTGGAGAAGTTAGAATACTTGGAAAAATTGCTTGATTAAATTTTGTATCTTTATACTTTATTAACCTCATAAATTTTTTTATTATGAACAAGTATGGAGAAATAACCACAACGGATGGTCTTGGAGTACAAACCTCAGGACTTATTTCATTAACCAATGTTGCATCTTGCTATCTTGACGCAGCAGATGATGTAATCATTGATTATAATAACGGTTCGAGTATCACTATAACAGGTGGGCTTGTAGCATTAGTACAAGCAGACGCAGATATAGTGTTCGGTGTTATTAAACAAGCTCAACAACAAAAGTGGAGCAAGGTAAAGTATACGATACCTGCATTAAGCGAAGACGTAAACGCAGTAACATTCACCTTTTAAAACTTAGAAACTATGAATAAATTTTTAAAAATGGGAGATTATGTTTTTGGAGGAAGTGTAAACTATGTTGGTGTAAGTGGAGGAACTTTAACTCTAAATTATGACGACAAGCAAATTGACCTTACAGGAGCAGGAAGTTTTGGAGCAGCAGATAAAACTGCAGTTGAAAACGCACTTGTAGCTGTTTGGGCTCAATCGTATACTGACTCAACCATTGACGTAACCTTAAGTCAAGCAATAACAACAGTTGCATAACAATTGTTTTGTTAAAGAAATGAAGAGAGGGCTAAAAAAAATAGTCCTCTTTTTTTTTTGTTTATCTTTGTAAAAAAGATTTATAGATGATAAACTCAGTCCGAAACACGGTATTAGCTATACTTAATAAAAATAATTATGGATACATATCTCCACAAGATTTTAACCTTTATGCTAAACAAGCTCAGTTAGATATCTTTGAGGATTATTTTTATCAGTACAACTATCAAGTCATTAAAGAAAATGCAAGGCAATCCGGTACCGGATATGCAGATATTAAAAAGGGATATGAAGAAGTTATAGATTTGTTTTCAGTAACTGATTTTTTATTACATAGTTATAATAATACATTCTTTACTCCAAGTTTAGCCACAACAAATAGTGATTACTATTTGCTTAATAAAGTTCTTGTATACCCTACGATATTGGCATCAGGCACAAACACCTTAGTTCAAGTTAATGATTTGGTAGATGGAGGAGCAACATTCGTAGCTGATGGTGTTGAGGTGGGTGATATAGTTGCAAATACCACAACTAACCAAACAGCATTTGTTTCAGTAGTGACGGCTACTACTTTAACTTTAGTAGATGCTTTCGGAAATCCGGCAGATATATTTTTAAATCTTGCTGAGTCTTATCTAGTTTATGATGCGAGTGTAGTTGCAGAAGCAGAAAAAGTTACTCATAGTAAAATCACTTTACTTAACAGGTCTTTACTTACTACTCCAAACAATTTATATCCTGCATATACACAACAAGAATCTTTACTCACGGTATTCCCAAATAGTATTAATGAAGTGGGAGGAGTGCAATGTCAATACATTAGATATCCTAGAGACCCACAATGGACTTATACTACTTTGACCGGAGGAGAACCTGTATTCAATCAATCGAATCCATCGTATCAGGATTTTGAATTACCGATAGATGATGAGTATGCATTAGTGATGAAGATATTACAGTTTGCAGGTATGTCGATTAGGGAAGTAACGGCTGTTCAGTTTGGAACACAATTAGACCAATTAGAAAATCAAGAAGAAAAATAGTAGACTATGACTTATATATCAGCTTATCAATATTATGAAAACGGAGGTAATCCACCTGAGAATGCTAATTGGGGGTCATATCAATATGTCAGTTTAGAAGACATAGTTACTAACTTTCAGTTAATGTACGCAGGAAATCATTCATTGGTTAACAACGAAGAAAGATACAGAATTTTATTCCATGCAAAACGAGGGATACAAGAATTAAATTATGATGCATTCAAAGAAATTAAAATTTTAGAACTTGATGTGTGTAACACATTAAGATTTGTACTACCACCTGACTATGTTAATTGGGTGAGAATACAAGTATTTAGAGATGGATTATTATATCCATTAGTAGAAAACATACAGACAAATTATAGTGATGCCTATCTTCAAGACCACGATTGTAGAATTTTATTCGACCAAGATGGAAATGTATTGAAGCCTCAGTATTCAGATTTAGATTATGAAAGAATTACGTCAGGATTAAAAAGCATTTACTTAAATAAAAATAGTATTTTCTATGGCTATGAAGGTTGGTGTTGTGATGGGTATTGGTATTTTGATTATGCAATTGGAGCAAGGTTTGGGTTAAACACCGAGACAGCAAATGCTAACCCGACTTTTTCTATTGATAGAAAAGGGGGAGTAATTAATTTTAGCTCCGGTATGGCTAACGAAAAATGTATCTTAGAATATGTATCAGATGGTATGGAGAATGGTGACGACTCATTGGTTACGGTAAATAAATTATTTGAAGATTATATTTATGCATATATCGAATATGCTATTCTAAGTTCAAAGGTTGGTGTGCAAGAGTACATAGTTAATAGAGTAAGAAAAAAGAAAGCTTCATTGCTACGCAACGCAAAAATTAGAATAAGCAATATACACCCGGGAAGATTGTTAATGAATCTTAGAGGTAGAGATAAATGGATAAAATAGTATGGCAAATACAAGCAGAAACTTTGTAGCAGGAAAAATGAATAAGGGTCTTGATGAAAGACTCTTACCTAATGGGCAGTATATTGATGCTGTTAATGTTCGTTTGGGTTCAACTGAGACTACGGAAATTGGTGCAGTTGAAAACTCCAAAGGTAATGAGCAATTAACTACCCTTAATTATGATGGAGTAGCTCTGTCAGCAGACGCTATCTGTATTGGAGCTTATGCTTTGGGAGAACAAGAAACAATGTTTTGGTTTGTTCATGACCCATCGTATACACAAGGCGCAACAGGTAAATGTGATATGATAGTATCATTTAATACTAACACTCAAACTTTAGTTTATCATGTGATTAGTATTGATGATGGAGGAGGTGTAAACACTACTTTAAATTTTGACCCTGAGTATTTAGCTTTAGGAGTAGATTGGGTAGATAACCTTTTATTTTTTACCGACAACAATAACCCTCCTAGGTTTATTAATATAGAAAGAAACTACGCTAATCCTAACGGAAGCTTTGTAGACCAATTTACTGCAGAAGCTTTATTAGTAATTAAGCGTCCCCCTTATACAGCACCATCAATTGTACCAACATCCGGAGGACAGAATAATTATTTAGAAGATAGATTTGTTTGTTTTGGATATAGATATAAGTACGCAGACAATGAGTATTCTGCAACATCACCTTTTTCACCTCCATCTTTTATACCCGGTCCTTTTTCTTTTTCTACGGCAACGTATTTGAACGAAGGAATGTTGAATACCACTAACATTGCTGAGATAACTTATAACTCAGGTGGAGAATTAGTGGTAGCAATAGACTTGTTATTCAAAGATATGAATACAGGTACAATAAAAGTTATTGAAAAACTTGATAAGGCAGACCTAGGTATACCTGATAATAGTGAGGAGCTATATACTTTTAGTAATAGTAAAATTTTTACTATACTAGCTGACTCAGAAATTCTAAGACTTTATGATAATGTACCATTAAAAGCAAAGGCTCAAACCTTAATGGGAAATCGATTGATGTATGGAAATTATTTTGAAGGTTATGATTTAGTTGATGCTGACGGCATCCCAATAAAATTAGAATACACTACAGAATTATTAAGTGAAGCTGTAGAGTTTCAAGTTTTAGAATCATCCAAAAGTGCCGGAACATATACCATAGAGGCAGGACCGGCAGTAACTATAATTGACACCGTACTAGAAATAGACTTCACCGGTATAGATTTAGTTGCAGGTGCAAGTATTGCTATAGATATGGATTTAGTACACGACTCATGGGGAGCTACGGGTAATTCATTGACAGAAACTAATAGCAATATAGGACTTACATTTGTTTATATCCTTACACAAGACTATGCTTCTCTAGCAGACTTAGTTGCCGACCCTGCATTTACTGAGGCAATACAGTTACTTGAGCCGGTTTTTGCTGATGCATGTGATGGCACTTCATTAACTGATGAGTTTAATTGTGCTTTGCAATTAACATTAGATACAAATTACGAAAAAACAGGGACAGGTATAACAGGTATTAACGAACCATTTACGGTAGCCACAGATGCTCCGGGTAATCCCGACACTTTACTAATTCAAATCAACGCTGCTCAGTATGTTGATACTACTAATCCGGCAAACATAGCTTATGAATATCTTAATATTGCATTAGCTGAAGCCGAGTACACTAAGGTAGCTAATGCTACAAGCTTAAAAAGCAACAGAGGTTATGAGGTTGGTATTATATATTTAGATGAATACCTTAGAGCTTCAACAGCTCTAGTGAGTCCTAACAATACACAGTATGTGTCTTGCGACAAGTCTATAACTCAAAACAAAATTAGAGTAGAAATACCAACTACTCAGCTTCCACCTGCTTATGCTAAATATTATAAGCTATGCATAAAGCCTGATAAAGAAGGTTATGATATTATTTATACAAATTTATTCTTTAGAGACCAAGCTTTAGGTGCAACATGGTTTAGGCTTGAAGGGGAAAACTCGCAAAAGATAGAAGCCGGAGATACATTATTTGTAAAGGCTGATACCAATGGACCAAAGTTAAGATGTACAGAAGTAACTGTATTAGAAAAAGAGGCTCAACCGGCAGACTTTATAAACCCTTTCCCTGTGGATTCAGCCGGAGACCAAGCTGTAGTACCTAAAGGAACTTATATGCTTATTTCCACTAACCAAATTGCAACCGAGCTAGGAGATAATCCTGTGATATCGGACACTCAAGATGGTAGAGGAAATAGGGATGAGTGTCCTAGAGTATTTATGAATGTTTGTACCATTCCTAATCCTGACTATGACCCTGCAACTTATGACCCATTAGACCCTACAACTTGGGCATTTTTACCTATAGATATTCCTGCAGGTTCCACTATGCGAATAGAATATTTTAATAGAAGAAATGGAGGTTCAGGACAAGCGTGTGAACTTAGAGAATGTATATGGGAAACTACAGCTACAGCTTCTCAAGACTATGCTAGTGTAAAAGATTGGTGGGATGGGGATAATATATTTGGCTTAACAAGCCAAGCTGAATGTAGGACAGATACTTCTGACGCACCTTCTACTTGGTCATATGATTCTGCATTAGGTGGTTTTGACTACATTACTATTTTTGGATTACTTGTCCGTACTACTACAGATATTGGTTGTTCGTTGGGTACTAACTATATTAGATTTTTAGAATACGATGGAGCTGATACTGATTATTCAGGGCAGCAAACTCTAGCTATGACAGGTACCAAAGGGTGTGGAAGAAACAGAAATAGAAGGTCTACCTTAGATGTAGAAATAACAATTATTAGAACTAATACTTTAATTATTTTCGAGTCAGACCCACAAGATGCACAGCCTGATTTATGGTATGAGTCTAGTAAAACCTATCCTATTTTTAGTGAAGAGTGTTCTATTGAAATTAGTGTAGACGCAGCAGAGCCTAGTCCTTTAATAATAGAATATACGGTTCAAGGAGTTACGGAAAGTGTTACAGTAAATCCCGGAGCAACACAAGTGGTTTATGGAGACTGTGGTTCGGCAGCAGTTAGCGCAGGCACTCCTCCTGTAGACCCTGCTAATGTTACAATTACAGACACTCCTTTACCGGCAGCAATTCATACAGGTAATATTCAAGACCAAACTCCTACACAACCTGCAATAGTTGATAGTTTATTTTTTAATTGCTATACATTTGGTAACGGAGTAGAGAGTTATAAAATTCAAGATTCTATAATTGGGAAACCTTTAGAGCTTGGGAATAGGGTAACAAGTACCTCAGAACAGGACTATAAAGAAGCTCATCGATTTGCCGATATAACATATAGTGGAGTAATAAACGATGAAACTAATGTAAATAGATTAAATCAGTTTAATCTAGGGTTACTCAACTTTAAACCTCTTGAAGACAAATATGGTCCTATTACAGTTTTAGACGGGAGAGAGACTGATATATTATGTTTACAAGAAGATAAGATTTCTTATGTATTAACAGGGAAAAATTTACTTTCGGATTCTGCAGGTGGTGGGTCTATTGCTTCTGTACCTGAAGTATTGGGAACTCAGATAGCAAGAGTAGAAGACTATGGAAATAGTAATAACCCTGAAAGTTATGTTCAATGGGGTTCAGATAAATTCTTTACTGATGCCAAGCGTGGAGCTGTACTTCAGCTTAAAGGTAGTGCAGCACAAAATGAGCAGCTACTCATAATATCGGAGACAGGGATGAGGTCTTTCTTCAGAGATTATTTTATTGAAAGTTTTAATACTTTTAAGTTTGGAGGTTATGACCCTTATATGAATGAATATGTTTTAACTCGTTCTGATAGACTTCAACCTTCAGAGCCTGAGATTATTGAGTGTGGATTAACTCAAACTATACTTTGGACAGGAGAAAATGACCAACAATATATATATAACCTTGGTGCATTAGTAGGACCGGTAGATGTAACTGTCTTTGTGACAGGTTATGATGGGACTCCAATTCCAATATTAGGAGTTTATAATGGTGTTAATGTTATTAATGATGTCTTAAATGCAGATGGAGCATTTAGTTTTAACTTCGACAAAGATGTGGTGTCGGAAGAGGAATTGTTTTTACAATTTGGAGCTGTGCTGATGACTAACGATAATGTTACTATTGAGTTTACAGTAACTTGTCCTGACGCTCCATTAATAGATATTATTCAAGTAGCTGTTACCTCAAACAATGAAGCCGGTCAATTAATTCATGATGAATATAGATGGACCGATGGTGTATTTGTAAGTGCGTTACAGTCAGAGCAAGTTGTGTTTGGTGGAGGTACAGGTTTAATTGTATCTCAGTTTTCACAAACTCAAGCTCCACAAGGAGGAAACTTAGTACCTGCAAATGGAGCTACTATTAGGATTCTTAGTAATAAAATTATTCCTGATGGTGATGATTTTATTTTCAACCCTCTAGTAAATAAGTTTAAATATCTAAGAACCAATACGGTGTACACTAATAGTCAAGCTTCTGTAGCTGCATTACTAGCAAATCCAAGCACCTTAGATGCTACTCCTATTGTGGGTGGACCTAACACCTATGAGGCTTTATTTACTATGCCTGCGACTACAGATAATAAACTTTATTTAATATGGGATTACAGAAAACCAACCAATGTAGACTTATGCTACTCTAATGTTTCGGCATTTGAAGCTTGTTGTGATTGTGATGGAGAACCTGTGCCGGATGCAAATAGATTTGCTGCATTATGTATAGATGCAGAAGCAACTCCTGCAAGTGGTCAGCGAACAGAAGTAGTAATTCCACCAACATCGGGGGTTACTTCAGGTACATTTATTCAAATTACTTCAGACCCAAATTGTGTGTATGTAGTTGGTGCTGAAACGGTGAATGCGTCCAATGCAGTAGTTAGCACTATCCTTCCGACAATTACTGATTGTAATGAAGTATGTAGCACTTACACTTTAACAGGTGGAGTCGGTGGTGGTACCTATACTTATATAGATTGTAGTAGCACCTCTCAATCAGGAGAGCTAACCGAAGGAAGTACCATTCAAATTTGTGCAAGACAGTTAAGTTTAACTAATGTAACTGCAGAGATGGATTGTGGATGTATTCTTACTTGGGAAGTAGAAAGATGTTTACTACCTAACGCTACAGGTCCTGTGGTAACAGAATATATACAGCAAGATGGAGTAGTAATGATAGGAGATATTGTAACTTTACAAGGATTTGGTGCATGTACCTTTGAGGTAATACAATCGTCTAACATAGGGCAAACTGCAGTTTTAAATACTATCGTAGCAGAGTGTGCATGTGACGAGTATACTATTGAAAATGTAGGATTAGAAAGTGCAACCTTTACATATACAGATTGTAGTGACCTAGTACAAACAGTTACATTACTACCAACAGAGGTAGCTATTAGATGTGTTAAATCATACACCGTACCTCAAATCAACTTTAGTGTAACATGGTATGGATGTGGATGTTCAAGTTAAAAATTAAGATATGGCAGCAACTTTAGGAAATTATTATATAGACGGACCAACATTAGCGACAGCAACTGCAGTATATACCGATATTGATTTAACGATATGTGCAGCAGATGGATGGTATTCTGATGGTACAACTGTTAGATATCAATTTAATTGCCTTTTACAAGCAGCAGCTTCGTGTCCAAGTTGTGTAGCACCATGTACAACCACCATATCAGCTTCAGGAGGTACAGGGATTTATGACGTAACTTATTCTACAGGTGAGGATTTAGGAGCAATGTTAATATACTTTGACCCTCAAAGCGTCCCTGATGGTCTTAGAGCTATATTTGATGGAGTTACTTACAATGAAGTGACAAGTCCTAACTTTGGATATTTAGCATCTGCCACACCCGGAAATTATGTGGTGCTTGGAAACTCAGGTAGTGATTGTACCCCCGGAGTTGCAGTTACATTAAATGCAGGAGGATATACCAATTTAGATGAATATGAATTTAATCCTAGCACATTGGTTTTTGATTTAGTAGGAAACTCAGGAGTTGTTACCGGTACAGGAACAGATGTAAATTTAACAGCAGGTCCTCCGGGTTATTGTACAATGGTAATACCAAGACCAAGTAATACTGCTACCGAATGTCTAGTACAGATAGTAGGTTTTTGTAGTACAGCATGGGATATTGAAATTGCTTGTCCCGAACCATTAACTTCTACACCTCTAGGAGTGGAAGGAGAAAATTGTGCTGTTACCGAAGATATATTTTATGCTGCACCAAACAGAGGAGGTACAGCAGGTGAGCCTGCTATATTTGAGTTTGCCTTTACTGATTCTAGTGGGGTAACAAAATTAGCTGCAGGTGACTACACAATAAATCCACCATCAGGTCAAAAACAAATGACGGTGGATGCTAACGGAGTAATAACTAATTTAGTAAACTGTCCATAATATGATACCAATAACCGACCAAAATAAATGTACTATTACTTATAGCGAAGACTCGAAAGGATTTCCTTCATTCTATACTTATTGTCCTGAATTTATAAAAGGAATGAATCAATATTTATATACATTTAAAAATGGAAATTTGTGGAGACATAATACAAATGAGACAAGAAATGAATATTATGGAGAGCAATATCCTTCACGAATTACGAGTGTATTTAACGAGCAACCATTAGAAAATAAAATATTTAAAACTTTAAACCTTGAAGGTGATGATGCGTGGAGTGCTACTCTACAAACAGATATACAGATTGATGGAGAAATAGAGGCAGCATACTTTGAACAAAAAGAAGGAGCGTGGTTTGCGTTTGTAAGAAACGATGGACCAACAGGACCTAATACAGATGAAAGTCAATGGGAGTTAAGAAGCGTTAACGGTATTGGCGTTGGTGATTCCTTCAACACGGCTGACCCTGCTAATGTAATTATAACTTTTCCGGCAGGCATAAGTGTGGGAAGTATAATTAGTGTCGGAGACTTTATGTATTTCGCTATAGCTCCTAACTATGACACCCCTCAGTTTGCAGGAGTATTAACAAGCATAACAAGAAATGGAGCTGTATATACTATTACAATAAATTCGACAATTAACCCTCCGTTCCCTTCACCACAGCCTACAGTTTTACCTTTAAGTAATAATTATTGGTTCTTTATTAAGAATCCTATAGCTGAATCTCACGGAGTTTTAGGTCATTATTGTGTGTTTGAGCTAACATTGGATGTTACAACCCCATCGGAGTTATTTGTTGTAGAATCGGATGTAATGAAAAGTTTTCCTTAAATTTAGTATCTTTGCTACATGGTTGATGGACATGAATCAGTCCTTGCAAAAAAGGTATTAGGAGGTATCCCACAGTTAACAGGTTTGTTGTGGGAAAAAATAGCTGAGTTTCAATCTCAATTAGAAGAGATTGAAGGAGTGGTCACTCATAAAGCCGGTGATGAACAAAGTAAAGAGATGAAAAAAATTCTTCCTTTGAAACATCATTTTGAAGGAGGGCTTTATACTCGTGAACTATTTATGCCACAAGGAATGATGCTTGTGAGTATGATACATCGACAACAACACCCTTCTTTTTTAGTAAAGGGAAAATTATCTTACTTGACTGACGAAGGTCAAGTAGAAATTATAGAAGCACCTCATACAGTTTTTACTCAGGTAGGAACTCAAAGAGTGTTTTATGTACACAAAGATTCAATTTGGATTTGTGTTTATAAAACTGATAAAACAAACGTAGAGGATGCAGAGAAAGAAATTTATGCAGATTCATTTATGGAACTGCCACAAGAAGTAATAAATAAAGCAGTAAAAATATGTCAGGAGTCGCAACAGGTCTTGGTTTAACAGCGTGGTTAGCTATTGGTTCTACAGCAATTGCTGCAGGTTCAGCAGGTGCCTCGTTTGCTCAAGCCGGTAAAAGTAAAAGAGCTATGAGAGACGCAGAATCAGAAGCAGAAGCTATGATGCGTACAGCTCGTAGAAGATTAGATGTAAATTATATGGAACAGTTATCAATTAAAAAAGAACCATATGAATTACAGAGAGAAGCAATGTTACAATCAGGAGCTACGGCTTTAGATGCTGCGAGAGAAGGAGACCAAAGAGGAGTTGCTGCAACGGCAGGAAGATTACAACAAGCACAAAACCAAGCGCAAGGTCAAACCCGTGCTGCTATGAGCAAAGAACAGCAAATGATTGAGATGGCTATTGCAAAAGAAGATTCAAGATTAAGAGACCTTAATGTACAATTAGATTTAGGAGAAATAGAAGGACAACAAAAAGCTGCTGCTGATGCTCAACGAGCTGCTGCTGCATCCACTCAAGCAGGTATACAGGCTGCAGGTACAGCATTACAGCAAGGGTTATCTCAAATTCCTTTATATCAACAAAACATGGCACTTCAAAAATCAGCTTTAGGAAATACACAATTGACGGCTGATGAATTTGCAGCGATAGGAAACGTATCGAAAGGTATGGGTGAAGCAGGGACTGATGGATTTACAAATTTAGATTTAACCACGATTCCGGGTATGTCTAACAAAGAGTTTAGACAATTTAAAAGAGGTTTAACTAACGAGCAATCAGCTCTGTTATTTGGAAGTCAATCTTTTCAAGACCAATATGCTTTAGGTTTGTCGGCAAATAATACTTTATCTGCTGCACGAAATTTTGACCCAACCACACAAGTTGATACTACAGTTGAGTCAGCAGTTGTAGATGGAACTCCAACAAAGGATTTAACCATAACAAATACTAATGAGGTAAAAATGGCTAGACTACAAGAGCTTATGAATAAAATGAGTTTTGGTGGTGGGTTAACACTAGAGGAACAAACAGAGTTAGCTGCTTTAAGAAATTCTATAAATTAAAATTAGTATGAGCAAATTTGGATATGTAAGAAGAGAAGCAACCGAACAAGTAGATTGGGGTGCAGTAGCTACACAGTTTACCACAATATTAAATGAAGAAGCAAAGTCAAGAGAAAACCAAAAAGCTGAAATTGACAAGGCTTCTAGAGAGATGGTGGAAACATTACAGAATGCTCCAACCGGAGACTATGTAGATGGAAATACTTTTATAGCTGACTATGCTTCTTCTGCACAGCAAGTTCTACTTACACAAGACAGACTTTTAAGACAAGGTATTTTAAAACCTAGAGAATATTCTATAGTTAGAGCCAATCTTAATGACTCAAACAAGC
>Ga0114925_10001129_pt1 | contig 12794 bp, 23 predicted proteins | sample SumtaG_2_FD_87287 | JGI IMG/M metagenome (GOLD analysis project Ga0114925, IMG submission 87287) | Deep subsurface microbial communities from Indian Ocean to uncover new lineages of life (NeLLi) - Sumatra_00607 metaG | ecosystem: Environmental > Aquatic > Marine > Oceanic > Sediment | place... | reverse complement strand
CCGGAAAACCTGAAAATGAGGGTATCAGGTTGGCAAGGGCAAGTGACGCCGCTAAAATATATCGTCGAAGATGTTGGGATGATATCGGGGGTTTGGATGTATTGATTTCTTTTGATTCACATGCAATATTGAAAGCGGCGCAAAGGGGATGGGTGACTAGGACCCTTAAGGGGATCACGTTCAGGGAATTAAGACCCGTTGGAAAGTATGATCTTAATCGGTGGATTCTTACAGGGTTTGAAAGGGCTTCGTTTGGTTTACCTTTATATCACACGGTTTTAGCGGCTATTAAAAATATTAAGTCGGGATATCCCCCGATAATAAATAGTGTCGCAACGATATTGGCGCATATCGTAAATCCTTGGGATAAAGCCCCGAACTTGGATCAGAAATGGGTAAGGAAATATGCGGTTGATGAGATCAGGTTTTTCATAAAAGAAATATCTTCGAGGTAGTATGATGGTTGAAAAGTTAAAGCGCGAAGCCGCCCGGCGCGCATTCTATCATTGGAAAATCTGCATTCATTCAGGGCTTAAAGTCAAGATCGTAACTGTTGAAGGCGATCCCGTCGCAATGGGATATTGCCGCAATAAGGAACGCGATATAGATTTTGAAGTTGAATGCCCGGATTGTAAGAAGCATAGAATAACAAGAAGACCGCCCCAACATGAAAGGACCCCGACACGTAAGGCACGGATTTCGACGGGGCGAAGACGATCATTGGCTAAGAAGAAAGCATTAAATGATTTAAAATTTAATAGATGATTCATGTCAAGGCGCGATAAACTGATGAAGACAACCGAAATACTGATCAGGGCAAACAAGGCAAGAAAACCAACTAACTTAATGAGTGACACAAGGCTTTCTTATCGCCCGTTTATGGATTTAATTGAAAAATTGTTAAAGCTCGGGTTATTGGAGATGATACCGGATATCAAGGGCATGAAGCGGGTATCATATAGAACAACGGATGAAGGGCGGGATTTCATATCGAGGGCTTTAATTTGCTATAATATGATTGGGGAAAACTATATGGTGGATTTAATAAAAAAAGTTAGATACGGTTAAGGGTCTTCTTTCGTCGTTATTCTTTCATGTCTTAGATTTTTGTAATTCGCCCAAGTGAAATGGCTAGACCGGCAAGCTACGCCCCGGACCTTTAGCATGGTTGGGGCGGAACCGTCACGGTATGCCGGAACGTCTAATATTTGTAGGGTGCTTTCTTTTTTGCCTTCTACCCAAACTTTGTATTTCATTATTGAAGCACCTGAATTGCGTTGATTTGGTTCATGTATTCTTTGCCGTTGGGGGTTGTAGTGTAAAGTTTGTCGTCGTATTCTAGAAAGCCCCGGTTGATCAAGCCCGATATGTATTTCTTGACGATGTTGAAGTTTAGGTTAGCACCGTAGACGATCCTTGTTTTTCTTATGCCCGTAAGGGCTAGGTCTAGGATGTCGGCTTCAATGTCTAGGTTATTGCGCTTCATGGTATTCGGATAAGGGGGTTAATTCTTAAAGGGGATTGCGGAGCTTTAAAAAGTATCAGAGATTCTAAATTGTGTTATCGGAAAGTCTTATTAATACAGTTGTAATTAACTAGCTGGAGATAAGAACGTGAACGATTGGAAGCTAGACTTATCCCTCAATGGATACCGAAAGGTTTTCAAGGAATATCATAAGGCAACGATTGATTTTCTACTTGAAGACCCTGAAAGTTCTTATGGGTCCGGCAAGGTTTGGAATGCGATCAATGATCGGGGCGTCAAGATTTCAAGGGCAAGCGTGATCTTCTATCTTGACTTCTTAGTTGAAAAGGGGATTTGCGTTTATGAGGTAACGACGGGCAAGGGCGGGCATTTCCGACTTTACAAGATAGCCGGGACATGGGAATTTATCAAGAATATGATCATGATCGATCTCCTTGAAGGTATCGGGGAAGCCCTAGATACGGACATGACATGGGCACTTGAGAGGTGATAAAATGCAGTATGAAATTATCTTGATAGCTTTGACGGCTTTTGGCGGTCTTCTACTTGCGACCCTTGTTTATACGAATAGGCAAGCGGTTAAGGCGATACAGAAAGAACTAGCTGAATGGGGCAAGGAGATCGAGAAAGAATAATGACTAGCCGGGCGGCGTTTAAGCGGGAATTGAAGAAAATTGATAGGAGCACCCGTTTATGTCTATTGCACCTTGAACGTACTATTGATGAAAAATTCAAGTTAGCCTTGAAGGTAAAGACGCCCCCGATTCCTAAAGTCGATTTCTCTAAACTTGAATCACAGATTGATAGCCTACAAAAACAGATAACCGGATTAAGGAAAAAAATAGATTCGGCAAACAGTCTTGTTAAGAAGTTTGATGAACATGAAGTTTTTTTGAAGTCTTTGACCAATAAGGTGGAAAAGTTCTTAGATGAACTAAAGGAACACTTTAACGATCTATATAATGCGGGCTATTATAGCGAAGGGACCAAGCGGAAAATCAGAGATGCGGGGTTGATCCATGAATGAAGTGCCCCGATTGCGGATCGGAAAACATAGGGCTTTCCTACTACTTGGATGGGAAGCCCGTTTTTTATTGTTATGGATGCAAAGAATACAAGAAGGGATTGAAGTTTGAGTAAGCGCGAAAGGTATGTCTTGGCGGCTTTCAGCATTGACGAAGAAAGGTCGGTACAGTATAGCACCTATTATTCGATCAACGGTTTAAACCGGGGCGTGAAAAATGCTATTGAGAAAAAGAAAGCCGACTATATCAGCTTAAGAATAATCCGCCCCAAGGAGCAAAGAAAATGACGACCCTTGAAATCGAAACGACAATTTGCAAGGCGCAACGGCTTAAGTTTCTGAATGACCTTGATGATTTTCTAGATGGCAAACTAGAAAACTACATGGTGCGCATTAAATCGCATAACCCGATTATCCTGAAAAAAGGAACGGTATGAAAATGCCGCCCCTTAGTTTGTCGATGCTGAAAATGGAAAAGAACTTCGTTGCGGTTATCGACAAGGGTTATCCCCGTAAGCCGTATGAAGAATATCCTATCCTAAATCCTAAAAATTCGGTGCATAGTTTAATCGGATTTGTTACCCGAGAAAAAAGAGAATTAGATCAGGCGATTGACCGTTTAAAAGTTAAACAGTTAAACTATTACAGGGGCTTTGAAGGTACTCGAAGGGAAATATCAGATAATCTTATTGCGGCGATGAATGAGGTTGCCGACGTTTCAAATACTTTGGATTATCTCTTTGAGGGATTGCTTAACGCGTACACGGAATTGGAGGATGAAATCGAATGAAGTTTATCCATGAAGTGCAAGACATGATTGACAACTTTTCTAAGCGTAAGGGATTGACCTACGATAAGTTGATCAAGCAAGCCCTTGAATGGGCACGTAAAATAATGCTGGTTAATGACCCGCCCCTTATAGCCGAAGCCCTGATAAGAGAAAGGATCGAGAAACTAGAGATAAAGCAAGCCTCAAAAGAACGTATGGCATTCGCAACGAAGCCCGCCCGAGCCGTTCAGATAAACGCCCTGAAATGGGTTGTCGATGAATACGATCTTGAAAGTTGGGTTGCCGATGAACTAGGAGATGAAGAATAATGGAGCAAAAAGAAAGAGATAGACTGTTGAAGAAACTAGAAATGACGGCTTCGGGTAAAATATCAGCATTAAAAATAGCTTCAATACTTCTGGATGGTCTTAAAAATGCCCGAACCTAAAACCTGTACGGTTCGTAGAACAAAACCCCTTGGTCCAATGACCATTTGTCATGATCAACCTTGTTTAGCTAATTGTAGAGAATATACAATGAACGAAAAAGCGGGAATCATCCCCCAAATAAAGCGCAAGAAGTCAAAAGATGAATGTTTACCTTGCCCGTATGGTTGTACGAAAATGGGGGAACCAATGCTTTTTTCAAACAAGGGCATGTTAGCATGGCACATAAAATCTATGCACAAGGATAAGGGGGGCAAATGAAAATGCCCGTGACAAGATGTTTCTTTTGTAGGCGCAAGATAGGAAAACGGAAAAGGGGTAAACTTGCTTACGAAGACATTTACGCTAGGGACCCGAGCCTAGGATATCTTGTTTGCATTGATTGCTTTGAAGCCCTTGAAACTTCAATCCGAAAGGTGCGCCTTAGACAAATAGACGAATCTAACGAAAAACTTGAAGCACGCGCTGGCGTAGGTATGTCTTTGTACGCGATAGATGTGCGCGCGCGATATGAAAACAGATATCAAGGGACCCAAGAACACCTTGAAAAAATAGGATGCGAGAAATGCAATAACCGGGGATATGCGATAATCGACGGCGTGATAATCCCGTGTGAATGCAGAGGCGATGCGCGCGCGGAAGATGAGTTATGGGAAGGTTCGGAAAGCAACCCTAAGAATCAAGAAAGGTGAATGAAATGAAGGTAAGATCAGAATCGGAATTAAGGGATTGTATCGACAAGATTGAAGAAATCTATCCGCCCGGAAAACGTGTTTACGGGGATGCAATCGGTAACTACTTGTTAGGGACCCTTGCGGGGCTAAAGTGCGCAATAGGGGAATACCCGACTTTTGCGGAAATGGCTATGGAAGATTTCTTTTACAAATACTTTAACGACCTTACAGATATACACCGGAAGATACGCGCGAAAGGAACAAACGGACCCGTTGAATAGCGATGAAGGATACCGCCCTTATCACTATCCCCCTTTTTTTGGCTTTCTCAATCGTTGTAATAATTTATTCTATTTGTTATTCCGTGAATTGGTTGGAATATTGGGTTTGGCTTCGTAGGCGTAAGCGGGACCTAGAAAGATATTTAGAGAACATGCGTTAAGTAGAATTAGGAGATAAGATCAAAATGAAAGATTATGCCCAATATTTTAATTCATTAAGCGAGGAAAAAAAGGAAAGATTTTTTGCGCGGTATTTTAAGGTTGCATATCGGGATTCCATAGATGAGATGTCGGCGGATGAAATTAAGAAAAAAACTAAGGAGTTTAGGTTTAAATGGTCAAATACAGAACTTGATGAAAAATCTGTTGATAAAATGTTTGCATTAATGGCGGATTCACAAGAGTTGGAAAAGAAAATATCTGAACTCAAAGATATGATCTTTCATAATCTTGTAAAAACGGTGGACCTTGTGCGTAAAGCTAATTTAAGACATAGAGAATAGGATTATCATGCCCCGTGAAAAAAGATATGTAGTCACATTAGGGAAAGACGATAAGGAGCTTATCGAAAAGCTTGCGAAGCGTTACAAGTTATCCATGTCGGAGATCACCGGGTATCTTTATGAGCAATGCGATAAGCACGATATGATGCGGGTTGGATGGGAAGCCCGCATGGAAAAGGCGGATCAGGAACGCGAACGATATGCCGGGCTAGATGATTCTTGCCCCGCCCTTTGCTTCATGGAAAATTACTTTTATTGTTTATGGGGTCGGGATGGATCGACGCCGACTAAAACTAGGTTGTCACGGGACCTTAGCGAAAGTCTTGAAGCATGTGTTTCTTGCGACAAGACCCTCAAAATAAAATTAGAAAATGAAAGTTATCAGGTAAAGGTTCGGGAATTAGAGGCGAGGCTTGCGGCAAAATCTACGAAAAAATTTAAAATTCCTCAATGCAATAACGGCGGGCGGCTTAGTAAGGATTCAACGGCTTTTGATAATTGCCCACGATCACCAAGCAAGCCGGTTTCAATTACTAATTACTGTAAGAAAGTTAATTCAGGTCAAGGGTGTATTTGGTTAAAGATGCACCTGATCGGCGTAGGTTCAGGGGAAACAACCGACACGGATAAAATGAAATAGCACCCCCCTTTTTTTATATTAGTTCTAACGAAGATTATGCACCCGTCACCGTTTCAAGCGGAAGGGTAGGAGTGAAAGGAGATAGGAAAATTACACGATAGAAAAGTGTTTTATGACCAATTAAAATATTATCGGGAAGACGATAGCGAACTAGCAACGTCACTTGTTGATCTATATGACGCGCCCAAAGCGACTATAATGGAACTTGTTAAAGAACTCGATGATGTTCGACTTGACCCGGAACTAATGACGGAAGACAAAGATACAGAACGCGGTTTAAGAATCGACATATTGCAAGCATTGATCACGAAGAAACTAGACATTGATCCCGTGCGCTATTTTGCCGATGTTGTAGATGAAATATTAACTGAAATGAGAAAGGAGATCAACGATTTATTGAGGCATAAAACACACCGGCATAAAACAGTTTTGGGGTTGTATACTGAAAAAGCCGTTTATTAATTACCCCCTTTTTTTCTTATTTTGAAGTTACCCCCGCTTACCTAGGGTATTGGGGGTCCAACCCCATAAAACCCTAAAAAGGCTTCTTTCAAAACTTTTGTTGTATCAATTTTCGCGGGGTACACTCGCGTTTTCTTAATCGAGGGGTTATTCTCATGGAATAAGCTTATCGCGTGCCCCTTTTGCGCGGGGTACACTCGCGAATTGCCGCGCGCGTGCGCGCACTAAAATATACAACAATAATCCTTGTTTTTAACCCCCGGGGGTCGTCATGGGGTCAACACATTTTTTCACTATCATTAAAGTAGTGCTTTAGTGGGGCTAGGTACAACAAAAGCCCGGCTTTTATCCCCCCGGGTTATTCATTTTCCACTAAAGTCTTTTGAAAAGCTAAAAACAGGTTCTTTCAATCAAAGGGGGGATTTTTAAAGACCTTATGAAGTATATAATCTAGACACTTAACACGCGGCGCATTTAGGAGATAACGCACTTCATGGCGAAACTACCGAAATCGGCGATGGCAAGAAGGATCATAAGGAATTATGAACGGGATGAGTTCAACAGCATAATCGTACATGGCACACCAAGGATCGGGAAGTCGGGTTACATAATTAAGGTATTGCGTCAAGTCTTCAAGTATCTGAAAGGCAAAGATTTCGACCAATGGAAATACTATAAGCCGTATTTTGGTTGGTCCCCGGAAGAAAATGTTGAAAGATGGATTGCGATAGAGAAACGCATACCCGTATTTGTTTGGGATGATGCGGGTTATTGGCTACACTCATTAAATTGGACCGATCCACTTCTACAAGCAATTCAAAAATACTTTAACGTGATAGGAACCGACATAAACACGATTATTCTAACAACCCCTTCGCCTACGTGGATTCTTTCAAAGATTGCGGGTATGCCCGGAACCCTACGCACGAAGATCGTTAAAAGGTCCGGCGGAATCAGAGATGATCCAAGTACCAGATGGGCAAGATTGGCTTTAACGTATGAACCTTGGCGAACACCGGACATGAAGAAACATGGGGTCAATAAACGCTTCAAAGACACGTTTAATTGCTATATCCCCGATGAAATCTATAAGGAATACTACCCGATACGCAAGGGCTACGCTATGCAAGCCAAACTAGCTATTAGAGATGCCCTTATTGTTCAAAGAAAGCTTCAAAGCCTAAACGAATTGAAAGTTGATCGTAGGCTTAGGAATCTACAAGCGGAAGAATTGAAAATCGCCAAGAAGCTTGATAAAGTGATTGACGACGAAGGCGGCACAGTTGAACCGCTAATTGCATAAGAAGAAATAAGTATATGGTCCTAGAATAATTTTATGGGATAAGAAAATGAACAAAACGAAATCTTATCTGGTTTTCCTCATTATCTCAATGTGTATTTTCCCCGCCGTATATGCAACCCCGTTTCTAAAGACCCTAGCCCCTTGGAGTGGGGATAGCCAAACAGAAATCTTGGCTATAATTAGACCCGAGAAAAGAACCGACAATACACCCCTATATCTATACGTTTTCTGGAATAAATTGCCGATAATAACCCGTCTATGCGATACAGTTGTTAACAAACAGCATACTTACAGGTGGGATGTAATTTTCAAGCCCCCCCAAGACGTACAATATCTGAAAAAGGGTTCAAACACGATTGTCTTTTGGATAGAGGACATAGATGGCAAGTTTCAGGTTTATACATGCGTTTTCACGATAACCGATAGAATACCTTTGCCTTCATGGCTTGATGATCTAACCCAAAAACAGATCGATGAGATAACGGGTCCCCAAGGAGAGAAAGGGGATGAAGGTCCCAAGGGTCCGGTTGGTCCCCAAGGAGAAAGAGGGGATGATGGTCCCTTTGGTCCTACGGGTCCCCAAGGGAAGCAAGGCGATGAAGGGATACAGGGCGAGATTGGGCGCATAGGTCTTCTTGGCGTTCAGGGAAAAGAGGGTGTAGCTGGTCCCCAAGGTGAAAGGGGACCCGTCGGGAATCTGAATGCCTACATTTCTGGAGCTACGCTTTTAATGTCTATCGCGGCACTAGTTATGGTGATTAAACTTGGCGCGCGCGAACAACCGATAAGTGCCTAAAGGATACGTCAAGATGAAGGGCACAAGAAGGCGAATGAAGACCCCGCAACACTTCGTTAAATGCGGAAAATGTAAAAGGACCCTGATCAGATATGAATACGGTTTCAGGGGTCGCATAAGGTGGAAAAAGCACGATAATAGACCGCACCCATTTATGAATTGCACATGCGGCGGAAAAGTAGAACCCGTTTCAATCGCTTAATTTCACGGGGCTTCATTGGGTTGTCTTCGCCCAACCCTCAGCCCCTTTTTTCTGGTTATCGTCGCCTAGCTAGGAAATGGTCAAGTAATGAAAAGGCTAGATAAAGTTTTAAGTCTTTTGACCTTGGAATATATGAAAGGCTATGGGGCATGAAACTAAATTATTGAGCTTTATCTTTGTAGCTTTGTTACTCATTTTATCATACGGACATGTAACGGATTCGGCGCAAGATGCGGCGGATGCCGACCCTGACCATACGGGTAAAGCCTTCTTAGCGGAAGTATTACCCTATTTCTGGCTATTCTTCATCATCCTATCAATAGGCGTGATCATGGTAGTAATTTGGGAAGAAATAACATAATAGACGATTAGACCATACGGCTTTTATATCATTTTTTCAAAGTTAATTCCGGTTAACGATGAATCGAAGGACAAGGCGCGCCGCTATCAACATGGGCAAGCTTTTCTTCGGTTTCATCCTTATCATGGTCGGACTAGTGCTTTTCCCGACTGTTGATGACGCCGTAACAGAGTACGGTGAGAATGCGACGGGGGCAACCTCGGCGATATTGTCACTTGTACCGCTGATATGGGTTCTCGTCATTGTTGGTATCGGGGTCGGCATGGTCTATGAGCAATTCAAGGAAGTTGATTAGCTTCAATCTAGGAAGTTAATTAGCTTCAAGGACTTTGATTAGCTCGGGACTTTGAGGGGTTGAACCGAACCAACCTTTTTTATACATTTATCAGATAAACCATAACTAGATCAATATGAACCAACGTAAACTTTTCAGCATACTAATCGCCCTTACGCTAATCCTCATAACGATCCCGATACGGGTTGAAGCCCCAATAGATTATTGGGTTGAAAGCGAAGTTGATGAAGACTGTTTCTGGGCAACATATCAATTCGACGATGTAGATTTTAATTATCTGCAAGGCGACAATATGCGCATTATCGGTTGGTATCGCTTTGAAGCTCCCGACGTACTAGAATGGGGAAAACCAATCCAAGAAGCTTACCTAAGCGTAATGACGATGGGCGGTTATGAAGCCGACCCGGATGCAAGCATGACGCTTTACGGTCAACCCGCAAGGGAAGGCGGCGCACAAAGCATTTATGACGACATGGATCAAAGAAACGGACCCTATACATCTAGCTATGTTAACGTTGACCTTTCAAGCTTCGTAGGGAACCACGTATGGCATAATATCACGGTTACGAATATCATACGGGAAATCAACCAAGGATGGTACTTTGACGATGGGCATGATGTCGCCTTTATCACCCTTTCAACCGACAACCACGACGCGGAAAGAACCATTGCAAGCGAAGAAACAGGATACGCCGCAAAGCTATATGTTCATTACAAGACCCCTGAGCCGGAAGACCCTGAATATCCCCCGGATTTGCCGGATGAGGTTGAATGGATCGAAGACTATCGAAACTATACTATATGGCTCGTTGATCCTCCTGGAGCCTTTGGCTATGACCAAATGGAGTATGTTTTCACGGAGGGTACAGGAGCCCCATACGATTTAATGTATGATGATCTTGACGGCGTGGGTCCCTTTAAAATAATGGATACTAATAATGCGTATGCCTCAGGTTGGGGTTGGCAACGTAAATTAGTTCGTATGAGTGACGAAACATTATATGTTGTATATAGCGATGGTCAGCTTTATGTAAAGCAGAGTGCCGATAACGGTACAACTTGGACGAATGAAACTCGCATTAGCACAGGTCCTGGGATGGATGGTTGGGATCAATATGATGCTTGTATGGCTGTTGACTCTGATGATTACCTTCATGTAGTCTTTGTTGGGGCTAACGCTACATTAGTTGAACAGATTTACTATGTCAATTACACATCCTCATGGTCCACGCCTATACGTATCAGCACCTTTGCGGGCATGGCGGATGGTTATCTTCAAGGTCCCGTTATAGCAGTTGATTCAAATGATTATCTTCATGTCGTTTTCTATTGGTATGGATATGATCCAGGTGACGAATATTTATACCAGGTATGGTACACCAAAAATACTGAATCATGGACCACACCAATTCGTATCAGCACAGGAATGCAGGATTATTTTCAAGCTATTGTTAGTATAGCTGTTGAATCCAATGATCACCTTCATGTGGTATGGGAGGGTGAGGGTATAGGTTTCGCAAACAGACAAATTTGGTATAACACATATACTGATTCATGGGCTATACCTGTTCGTATTAGCGTATATTCGGATATGGAAGATTATGAACAGTATCAACCCGTTATAGTATTGGATTCTAGTGATAATTTACATGTCGTTTGGTATGGAGAAGCGTCAGGATTCACTACAGGTACTCAGATATGGTATAGAAAATATACCGGATCATGGGGGGCTGTTACCCGTATCAGCACCTATACAGGCATGGAAGGCTATGAACAGGGTTCTCCTAATCCACATGCTGGTGGACTCACTTTAGCTAGTGACTCAGATGATTATATTCATGCCCTATGGGGTGGTAAAGCAACAGGGTTAAGCGATCAACAAAAAATTTGGCTAGGCACATATACTGATTCATGGGCTACTCCCGTATGTCTACAGCCAAATGGTAGAAATAGAGGTCCAAACCTCAGATGGAGCAATTTCCCTGTATTAGCACCCGATGATTATTACATAGTAACTGATCCAAACGGAACAATAGTTGAAACTTGGAATGGTGAAAACTGCACAACACTCGATTGCATAAAAGATGAGATAGATGATGATATTGGATACCCGGACCCGGAAGACCCGGACCCGCCCGGATGGGAAGACGAAGTTTTAACGGCACACCGCTTCAAGCTTATACTTTTCATGATCGGTATGATCATGTTCGTCGGAAGCCCGGTATATGGATTCGCCGCAAGACCGGAAGCGGCGACATGGATAACGATCATGATGTGTATGCTTGTTGGCGTCGCCCTTTTATGGTCCCTACAAACTATGTAAAGGTGAAAAGAAATGCTATGGGAAGAATGGCTAACTACAATTGCCCCGGTCCTAAGCTTAACGGTGACGCAAGCGGGCGTAATATTAGCATTACTGTTTACCTTTGTATTTGCATTACTAGGCGGCTTGATCACACATAGAAACGTTGCCGTTTCTATGGGCATACCCGCCTTCATGGGAATCCTGATCTTTACATACGCCGCTTGGATGCCCACCTATACAGGAACCGCAATAGCCCTGATCGTTGCCCTTTTAATCGCTAAGGAGTTGTCGGGCTAGAATGGAAGGAACGGTAAAATACGCGACCTTTTTTTTAATGTTTTCAATGGCATTCAGTTATTTCAGTTATGCCCTTACATTTTCAACCGTTGCCGAAGGTAGATGGGATATTTCCATAAGCGTCGAAGAACTTATGGCAACCGGGATATTGCTAGGCGAAGCCGATGATCTTAATCTTACATACGGGGCGGGTTGGCAAGATTTCACGGTCAACAATACGGACATGCGGGTTAAGTGGGATTGGCTTGCAGTATATGGCGATATATTCTGGTTTGAAACCCATGTAAAGTTTTTCGGGATAGATTTTGCTTGGATGGATATGGGAATAAGAGATTATGGATATCATCTTCATAATTCTTCAATCATAATTGAGTGGAACAACCAAACGAAGTGGTCCCGCTTCAAAGCCAAAAACGGATATGAAATATTCTTTACGGACCCCGAGCAAGAACACAATATTACAAGGGCAATCTTTGAAGATGGCACAGTAACCGTCACCGTCGCCGAAAGTATAACCATATCCGAAAACGTAAATCTTATGACCTTCGTTTCATGGTACGCGGGCATGATCACCGGAACGAATAGCTATGGCTTGCCCTCAATCTTCAACGTGATCATACAAGCAATAAGCGCGTTGTCAATGCTTTCAGTAATTATATTGATCAAGGAGATGATCAGTCTTTGAGATCGAAAAGAATCCTTCTTTTTTTTTTATTATTACTAAGCGCGCTTATACAGATTCCCTTAGCTATAATTCCCCATGTTAAGGCTGATTCAGGTGAATGGCAAATTAACCAAGGAACTGATGATGGTCATTTCTGGGATGGGAATGCAAATTTAGATGCAGACGATTTCTGGATAATGGTTAATGGTTTTTTTCTCGGACCGGGGCTTAGATGGAATGATATTACAATTCCCCCAAAAAGTATAATTGAATCTGCATATTTGAT
>Ga0114925_10001128_pt1 | contig 12796 bp, 12 predicted proteins | sample SumtaG_2_FD_87287 | JGI IMG/M metagenome (GOLD analysis project Ga0114925, IMG submission 87287) | Deep subsurface microbial communities from Indian Ocean to uncover new lineages of life (NeLLi) - Sumatra_00607 metaG | ecosystem: Environmental > Aquatic > Marine > Oceanic > Sediment | place... | reverse complement strand
TTTAATCTCAAAATTATCTAAAAAAGCAGTGTGATTCGAGTCTGAACGATAAAAGACCAAGAGCTTTCCGTGCTTTCGTTCCTTTTCTAAGAAATCTCTTATCTTTTCTATAATAATTTTGTTTTGCATTAAATATAATTAACCCCTTTTACTTTTTAAATTACCTTATTTATTTTTCTATAAAATTGATTACTTTAAGAAAATCTTATGGAAAAATTTTTTAATAATTAAACCAATAAATAATGATATTATTATCTAGTCTTCAATATACAATAAAACTATGGATTTTATATAAATGACAGTGCCCAGAATTAAAGTAATAGTAAAATTTTTTCTTCAATTTAGAGAATTCTTAAAAAAAGATATATTAGAAGTAGAACTTGAAGAGGGTGCTGATATTTTCCTACTTTTGGAGACTATTTGTAATTTATATAACTTTCGAGAGAAACTATTCGACGATAAAAATGAACTCCGTCAATGGATTAAGATATTGAAAAATGGAAGACAGATCAGATTTTTAGATGGTATTAGAACTAAACTTATCCATGGGGACGAAATAGCATTATTTCCTCCTACAACTGGCGGATAATATTACTTGAATATTCCTTTTCTATTTTTAACACTATTTCTTAGTGATCAGATAGATTTTTATAATAATCGTTCATAATTTAAATTTAGAAAAATTTAAAGCTAAAAATATTAGAGATAAAAAAATATCAAAAATTTCTTTTATTAAAAATAAAAGTGGTAATCTTATGGCAAAATTTGCAACAGATGAGTGGGCTGAACAGTATGCTAAAGCACTTAATGAAAACGAAAATTACAGAGCTGCTGCGGATCCTAAGGGTTTTCCACCCGATGGGTGGGAAGGAGATTATGTTTTTATAATCGAGCCTGCTGGTAATTTAGACCATCAAATAAATATGTGGATAGGACTACATCACGGTAATTGTACGGGAGCTAAAATCTTAAAAGAAACAGAACCTTTTCAACTTATAAAAGCAGGAGAGAAAGCTCCAGAAGGTGTAATTGGAGTTGAATTTATTTATTCTGCAACATATGATACCTGGGAACTAATCTTAAAGAAAGAATTGGATGCCATTAAAGCATTATTGATGGGAAAAGCGAAATTAAAAGGCGATATGGCAAAAGTACTAAAATCTACTAAAGCTGCAAAGGAGATGGTAGTAACTACAACTATTATTAAGACAGAACTTTGGTAAAAAATATTAAAAAAAAAATTTTTTCTTTTATAATTTTATTAAAACCATATTAAATTTAATAATATACATAAATAATTTGGATAATAAATTATGGAAGAATCTGAAAAGGAAATTTTATTTTCAAATTTAAAAGAAGTGTTATTCAGTGTAATAGAAAATAAACGACAGAATCCGAAAACTTTAAAGAAACTTAATAAATTTAAGGGAAGAATAAATATTGGGTTTCAAATTGAAAAGGATGACTATTTTTGGTGCGCTCTGATTGGAGAAAATGGGAATTTTACTTTCTCAAGAGGTAAATTAGACGATTATGATTTACTAATAAAAGTAGTTCCGGAAGATCTCTTGTTTATGGTTAGCGGTGAAAATTCAACCTTACATATGGTGATTAAAAAGAATGAGTTTGGATATAGAAAATTTCGACCTGGTAAGGGAAGCGATAATAAACGTCATTTTGGGATTATTTTGAAACTTCGCAAAATTATTGTTATATAATAAATTAAGAATATAAAACAATAACACTTCACAGGTAATTTTTCATAAATTTTCAATATTAATTGTTTATAATATCTTTCTACCCGTTTTTTTCATTTTTTACATTTCCAGAAAAATAACTTTTTATATAAGATTGTCTAAATGAATATTGTTTCTTTTTTTTTTTAATAAGTCTTAATAATTTTTAAGAATTAAGTGAAAGAATTATGGTTGATGTAGAAAAAATCGTTGGAGAAGAAGGTAACGAATTAGTAATTCACAAGAAAATACCAAATCATAATGCTGTGTTAAAAGAATTAATCGATTCAGTCGGCGAAGAATATGTAATGGATAATTACGCTAGTTTATTCATCTATTCGGGAGATATGACAGAAAATATCCCTCATTTACCTGAATTTGTTGTAGCACCATTAACCGTTGAGGAAATTCAACAAATAGTCGTTCTGGCTAACAGAGAAAAGATACCTATAGTCCCATTCGTCTCAGGAGCCAACCTAGGAGGACTCACTATTCCGCAAGAGGGTGGTATTATGGTTGATCTGAAAAGAATGAATAAAATCTTGGAGGTAAATGAACGAGATCAATACGCAATTTTAGAAGCGGGTGTTACTTTCTCACAAATAAAAAATTACTTAGATAAAAACCATCCAAATTTAGTTTATACTTATACCTACGCATGCCCAGCCCAAGGAGTTGTTCCTAACGCCCTTTTAGAAGGACTTGCCACAAATTCAACTAAATATGGAACCACAGCTGCACTTATTAATGGTCTTGAGGCTGTACTTCCAACGGGAGAAATAGTAAAAGTAGGATCTTGTGCTGTCAGTAAATATTGGTTTAGCCGTAATCCTCTACCTGATCTAGTTGGACTTTTTACTTCTTGGCAAGGTATGACTGGCATTGTTACTAAACTTGCAGTTCAACTCGATCCTAAACCAGCATACACAGGAATTAAAATAATTATGTTAGATGATGTGCATAAAGGTTTTCGATTAATGGAAGAATTGGGTAGAGCACAAATTCTTGATAATTTAATCATGTTTAATTGGGGATTAATGTATGCTGCAATTAAAATGCCTAGAGAGACTGCTGGGAGCAAACCAATGGAAGGTACACCCGATTTATATTTAGAAATGGATATCTCAGCTATGAATACTTCAAAAGAATTTGAAGCAAAAGTTGAAATTATAGAGGATTTTGGTAAGAAATATGAATCTGCCGTCTGGGATTACAAGACTGTAGGAGATGGTATAACACATGTTCTTGATGTACCAATGACATTTGCAGGATTATTTACTCACGGACCTGGCGGTTTAACTTGGATTGGAGCTTATGGTCCTTGTAGCCAATATGAAACAGCTTGGAATGTTGCAAATGATGTATTTTCAAGGCATAAAAAATTTACTCCTTGGATTTATGCAAAAACTTTTAAGCATGGACACTTTGGAGCGATGAGAACGCTCCTTGGATTTGACAGATCAAATGCTGAAGAAGTGAGAGAGGCTAGAGTGCTCATGCAAGAAATGGCAGAAGAATTAATGAATGTAGGTTATATACAATATAAAACGCCAGTATGGTGTACTGAAAGGATATTAGATAAAATCGATCCCAATTTCGCATTACTAATGAAAAAGATTAAGAATGCGATAGACCCTAATCGAATAATGAATCCAGGAAGGTGGGGATTATGACTGAAATAGATAAATGGACTCAATTATGTACTAGATGTGGAACATGTCAAAGTATATATAAACTTAAATTATGGGAAAAAAGCGCCCCTGATTGGCTTCCAGTTTGTCCCGCAGGCGAAAAATATGGTTTTGAACCTTATTATACCAGTGGTAGAATGTGGATTGCAAGAGGAGTAACGGAAGGAAAGTTGGATCTAGATGATCCAGTGCTTTTAAAGATAATATATAGTTGTACATTATGTGGTAACTGCGAAGAACAGTGCCAAACGGATATATTAAACGAACATATAACCGAAATAATTGAAACTTTAAGAGAGAGAGCTGTAGAACTTGGGTTAGGGCCCTTACCGAAACAAAAAGAATTTGGAGAGTGGATTAGAAAAGAACACAACCCGTATATGGAACCTCATGAGGAGAGACTAAGTTGGCTCCCATTCGATAAATCCGAATTACCTAAAAAAGCGGATACAGTATATTTTGTAGGGTGTACCTCTTCTTACAGACAGAAAAACATAGCATCGGCTACAGCAAATATCCTAAAGAAGTTGGGTACTAATTTCACTATTTTAGATGATGAATGGTGTTGTGGCTCTCCATTGCAAAGAACAGGGCAATCTGAATTTGCAAAAGAGTGTGCGGAGCATAACATAGAAGAATTGAAAAAAACAGGGGTTAAACGTGTCGTAACATCTTGTGCAGGATGTTACAGAATGCTAGTTAAGGATTATAAAGAGAAATATGGGTTTGATTACGATTTTGAAATTATACATTTTCCTGTATTTCTTTTGGATTTATTGAACAAAGATAAATTAAAAATGGAAAAAAATATCAATAGAACGGTAACATACCATGACCCGTGTCATATTGGTCGACATATGGGTATTTACAATCCCCCCCGAGAATTACTTGAGAAAATTCCTGGTATTGAGCTAAAAGAAATGGTCAGAATCAAAGAAAATGCTTGGTGCTGTGGATCTGGAGGGGGTGTTAAATCGAGCTTTAATGATTTAGCAATATTCGCAGCAAAGGAACGATGTGATGAGGCTATGAGAACAGGTGCACAAGCCATAGTATCTACATGTCCTTTCTGCTGGCGTAATTTAAACGATGCAATCGAGATAAACAAGCTAAACTTAAAGATGTATGACCTTGTTGAACTTGTTTGGGAAGTAATTAAATAAAAAGAAAAATAAAATAAAAAAGAAATAAATCTAAAAAAAAATTAAAAAAAAATAAATAAAAAATTAAAAAAAAATAAATAAAAAAGGGAAGACAAATGTGTAAACATTGTGTACAATACGGTGATGGTACAAAATGGTATCTGAACCCAAAGAACTACAGTAGCGAAGTACTCGATAGTGATTTGACAAAAGTAAAAATGGAAGAAAATATGGTAGGACAACTTCTTGGTCTAACGGGCACAATGCGGGAAATTGCTACCACCGCGAAACGCTTTACATATGATATAGGCTTCGGTGAACATATAGATGATCCTTTCCCAGATTTATACGATGATGACGCGCGTACTCTACGTGAAGGTTTAGCTGGTCTAATAGATCTAGCGATTGGTGGACAAGTTGTTCCACTGGAGGATGCTGAAAAAATAGTTGATCTAAGCCCTGGAGATATATTCGTTCTACCTTGCATATGCCGGAAATACTATGGTGGAAAAGAAAAAATGAGTTGCATGTTTCCAGAACCAGCAGCATCAGAAATGCAGAAAAATTTAGCTTGGGATACTCCAAACAAAATGGTTTCCAAAGAAGAAGCCAAGGAGATGCTAAGGGAATTTGATAAGGAAGGTTTGTTTCACGGAATTTTCTGGTGTCCAGCTCCGATTCCATCTATGATCTGCAACTGCGAGTATCCTTACTGCATCGCACTTAGAGCTAGGCTCCATTATGACATAACTGATACTTATAGAAAGGGAGAGTATGTTTCTCTCGTAGATCCCGATAAGTGTGATGGGTGTGGTGGTACTCCTAGTTGCCAGCCAGTTTGCACCTTCGGGGCGTTGAAATACTCACCAACTGATGTTAAAGTAAATACAAATCAGATGCAATGTTGGGGCTGCGGTTTATGTCGAACGGCTTGCCCAAATGATGCTATAAAACTTATACCACGTGAAGATGTTCCCCAATTAAAAGATGTCTGGTGAGGTTAAAAAATGGTTACAATAAGACCTATAATAACTTATGATAAAGAAAAATGTGGGGATCCGAGTACTTGTTTGGAATGCATAAAGAGATGCCCCTTAAGTGTGCTAGCTTATAGACCCTTAGAAACTCCAGAACCACCTAATCCACCTAAAGACTGGATCGTTGTTCCAACATGTCGCGTCATGTGTGCTTATCCTGCATGTAAATTATGTATTGAAGCATGCCCAAAAGACGCTATCAGCATTACTATTCCAAGCTAAAAAAATTTAATAAATTTAATATTTAACAAATTCTTTTTTTTTTTTAACTTAAAGATTATTGAACTTATTGGGGATTACCATTGACAAGTATAATAAGTGATAAAGTTCTTTGTGCTGCTATAGCAACCCACTTTTCTTCTCGGGGCTATTTTGTGAGACGAAACTATGAGATTCCAGATATAATGACCGTAGATCTAGTTTGTATTATGCCCAGAGTTTCTGATTTGGCGAAAAGGACTAAGAGCAAATGTTTTGTTCCTTCAGGTATTCTATATACTTTAATAGATCAAGGGTGGAAAACCACTGAGGAGATAGCATTAGAAACAAATTCAACTGATAAATTTGTTAGCTCAGCATTCGATGAAATTTGTGAGGATAAGTGGGTGGAAAAGAAAGAAGAGAACAATAAAGTTCTCTGGACGCTTAAAGATTACAGGATTCCATCCAAGGATTGCGTGATCGTACATTGTAGGAGCAGAGAATCCAAGAAATTCTTAGAAAAACTCAGTGACCTTGATGGATGTTATAATAAGCTATATTTTGCTTTTCCTTACCCAATCGACGAGGAATTTATAGATTTTTGTCACGAAAAAGGTATAGGAATCTTAATTTTCTACGAAAAAGTAGGATTTTTTAAAGAACTACTTCCACCAGAGATAAAAGCAGTCACTAACTTAAAAGCATATGCAAACATCTGCGAGGTTATCATAAAGGAAAATCTTCTCTACAAGTCAATAGATAGCATTTGAGATGAAATAAAGAGGAAATAATTATGTCTTCGAAAAAATCATTAACAATATCAGTCTCTGGTAAAGGTGGTGCAGGTAAGACAACTTTAACATCTCTGTTATTGAAAATCTTATTAGAATCTGACAAGAGAGATATCCTTGTGATAGATGCAGACCCCGCTATTAACCTACCAAGTGTTCTAGGCATTGAATTAGAAGGAAAGACTACTTTAGGAATGATTCTGGATAAAAAGAGAAAGGAAATGGAATTAGGAACTCATATTTACGGCAAAATTTTAGAAGGTGAAATATGGGAAAGCATTATCAACCAGAATGGTTTTGATTTGCTATTAATGGGGTGGAAGAAGGGTGAAGGTTGTTATTGCGCTCTTGACAGTTTTACTGCGATAATAATTGAATCTCTAACCAAAATGTATGATATTATTCTAATTGATTTTTACGCTGGATTTGAACATCTTAGTCGAAGAACCGATAGAGCCGCTGATGTTCTTTTGATTGTAACAGATCCATCTAAAATGGGATTAGAAACTGCACGTCACCTTAAAGAACTAGTTGAAGAAGTAAATATTTCGTTCAAAGATGTTTTTTTGGTAGGAAATAGATTTAATACAGAATTTGAACAACAACTTTCCGATTTTTCGAAAGAAATAGAAGTAACCTATTTGGGAATAATTCCCTATGATCAGAACATCGCAGAATTTAATTTTAGGGGTAGCCCATTAATCAATATACCTAGAGACTCTCCTGCATTAACTGCCGTAAGAAAAATTTTTGAAACAATATTTAAAAAATTCTAAATTTTGCGATCATGGTTGGAAATTATGAATTTCAAAAAAGAAATTTCAGAAAAAGAAAACTTTCTTAAATATAAAAGACAAAAAGAGAAAATTTAGTAGTAATTGTTATATATTACTTAAACAAATTCTGAATTATTCATTTAAACATAAATTAAACAAAATTTTAATTCAGGAGTTCTGAAAATGTTTGGATATATGGGAAAAATTTTGAGGATAGATCTTACAAATGGAAAAATAACAGAAGAATTTCCAGATGAAAACACTTTAAAAATGTATTTAGGCGGAGCTGGACTAGCAACCAAATTTTTATTTGACGAAGTTAAAAAAGGAATAGACCCCTTAGGTCCAGAAAACAAGTTAATATACATGACAGGCCCTTTAACAGGGACAGTATCTCCAAGTACTGGAAGATATAGCGTAGTCGCAAAATCCCCACTCACTGGCGCCTGGGGACAGGCGAATTCAGCTGGTTTTTGGGGACGAGATTTTAAGCGATCAGGTTTTGATGGAGTTATTTTCGAAGGTATCTCGCCAAAACCAGTTTATCTTGTTACAGACGAGGGAAAAGCTGAACTAAGGGATGCTACACATCTTTGGGGTAAAAACACTTCAGAAACCACAAGATTGATAAAAGAAGAACTTGGAGATAAGTTCAATGTATCTTGTATAGGTATTGGCGGAGAAAATCTAGTTAAATATGCAGCAATCATGAATGATTGTGATAAACCATATTATGGTCGAGCTGCTGGACGGACTGGTATGGGAACTGTAATGGGTTCGAAGAAATTGAAAGCAATTGCTTCAAGAGGGACAATGAAGATTGAAGTGGCTAACCCAGAGGAATACAGGGAGGAAGCTAAACAAAGGTATGAGTGGGTCAATCAGAGTTTATTGAAAATGACCATTGAAGTATATGGTACTGCTGCTGTGGTTGATATCACTAATAATTTAGGAGGATTTCCTACAAGAAATTGGCAGACTGGCGTCTTTAAAGGTGCAGAAAAAATAAACGGAACTACAATAAATGAAACGATTCTTGTTGAAAGAAAACCATGTTTTGCATGCCCAATCGCGTGTGGACGTATTACAGAAATTAAAGAAGGACCCTATAAAAGTAAAGGAGAGGGACCAGAATATGAATCACTTGGAGCTTTAGGTTCCATGTGTGAAGTTGACAGTTTAGAGGCGGTTACTTTAGCACACTTTCTGTGTAATGAATATGGCCTCGACACGATTTCGACCGGAAGTACAATTGGTTTTGCCATAGAATGCTATGAGAAAGGTATATTGACTAATGATGATACAGGGGGATTAGAATTTACCTGGGGTAATGCAGATCTTATTGTAGATCTTGTGCATAAAATAGGTAAAAGGGAAGGTATTGGAAATATGCTGGCTGAAGGAACAAGGAGGATGGCAGAAAAATTGGGTAAAGACTCAATAAAGTTTGCTATGCAAGTTAAAGGTCTAGAACTTCCAGCTTACGATAGTAGGGCTGCCAAGATAACTGGATTAGCATTTGCTACCGCAAATCGAGGAGGAGATCATATTACAGCTTACATAGAAGGACCAGCTTTTTTGGCAATGCCATTTCTGATTGTTGAGGATGCTGATGTAGGTGATATTCTTCAGGAAATTCCGGAAAAAGCTGAGGTTGTTAAGGATCTCGAAGATGCATTTGGTGTTTTTGATGCTATCGGAGGTTGTAAATTTATGGGAATGGTGTTAACTGGTGAAGATTGGGCATCTTTGATAGAAAAACTTTTAGGCTATGAATTCACTGAAAATGACTTTAGAAAAACAGGCGAAAGAATCTACAATCTTGAAAGAGCTTTTAACATCAGAGAGGGTTTAAGCAGAGCCGATGATACGCTTCCAGCGCGTTTGTTAGAGGAACCAATGCCCGAAGGACCAGCTGAAGGGCATGTAGTAAATCTAAAACCGCTTTTAGACGCTTATTATGAATATCGAGGATGGGACAATAATGGTAAACCAACTCCTGAGAAGCTAAAGGAACTTGGATTGGATTGGCTTATTAATAAAATTTAATAGATTAAAAACTTAAACTTACGAAATAGGAAAGGTGAAACCTTTGGTTGAGGAAAAAAAATTAACATATGCAGATAAACCTTGGTTAAAAAGTTATTTTGTAGGGGCATCCAAACTCCCGAAGACTATGAGTCCATACCCGAAAATATCTGTTTGCAAGTTCCTTGATGATGCTGCAACCGACTATCCTAATAATATTGTGTGTGTCTATTTAGATAAGGAAATGACTTATCAAGAATTAAAACTCAATGTTGATAAGTTAGCAACAGCACTTGCCGATTTAGGTATAAAGAAAGGCGACAGAGTTGCAACAATTCTTCCAAATTCTCCACAGTTCATTATATGTGATTTTGCAATAATGAGATTGGGGGCAATACATGTTCCGCTCAGTATATTACACAAAGCTCCAGAATTGTTGTATGAACTAGGTGAGTCTGGAGCAGAAACAGTAATATGCTCTTATAGACGTCTCGATCTCATCAATAAAGTAAAAGATAAAACAAAACTAAAGAGAATAATTTATACATCGACCAGAGTATTCCCTGATTACTCCTTACCTGAATTGAAAGAAATCTCTGATGCTTATATTTTAGAAGATTTAATAGAAAAATACGAACCTAAACCCCCAAAAGTTGAAATAAACCCTATAGAAGATTTGGCACAATTACCTTTTACAGGAGGCACAACTGGAGTCCCTAAAGGTACTATGCAAACTCATTACAACATAACAACAAATGTAATACAAACATTACAGTGGATGATGCATCCTTTAACAGTAGCAGTTAAAGGTAAAGCGTCACTAGTAATATGTGTTCCTATTTTCCATCAATATGGGCATTGGGCTGTATTCGCTAGCATTGCCTGGGGTATTCGTATATTTTTAATGGATCCAAGAGATATTGATAAAATGATTGAAGTAATAAAAAAATATCGCCCTTTTATGATCATTGGGGTTCCTACTCATTTTATATTATTTCTTACCAAAGACATTAAAAGACTGCCGATTTTTTTCTTTTCTGCAGCTGCTGCTCTTCCTGCAGATGTTGCTCAAAGATTTGAGAAAAAAATAGGTGTACCAATGGGTGAAGGCTATGGTGCCACAGAAACCACTGGTGGTACTCATTTAAATCTTTCAGCTCTTTCGAAAGTTACGGGATTTATATCAAAAGTAAAAAGGTCTATTGGAATACCAGTTCCTGATACGGAAGTTAAAATAGTTAATCCAGATACTGGTAAAGAACTCCCATTTGGCGAAGCCGGTGAAATATGGATTCGTGGTCCGCAAGTAATGAAAGGTTATTGGCCAACACCTGGCAATGGTTTAACCGAAGATGGTTGGCTCGCTATGGGCGACATTGGTAAAATGGATGAAGATGGCTATTTTTACATCGTTGATCGTATCAAAGATATGATTAATGTATCAGGGATGAAAGTTTATTCAAGGTTAGTTGACGATATTTTATATGAGCACCCTGGAGTGAGTAGGGTAGGAGTTATAGGAATCCCGGACCCAGAGCGCCCTGGAAGTGAAAGAGTAAAAGCATTTATATCATTAAAACCAGAGTTCGAAGGTAAGGTTACTACTGATGACATAATTGAATATTGCGAAGAAAAGCTTCCAGCATACGCTGTACCAAAATTCGTTGAGTTTAGGAAAGAATTGCCACTAACTCTTGCCATGAAACTTTTTAAGAGAAAACTCAGGGAAGATGAAATTACTAAGATGAAAGTGAGAGGAGAAATTAAATAATACTTACTAACTAATTTTTATTTGAATATAAACAAATAAAGTTTTTTCCTTTTAAAAATAATATTTGAAAATCAAAATGCTTTAATTGTTAATTTTAAACTCGAATAAGTTTTAAGCAACCAAAAATAAAATCTTTTAAATATTAAAACAACAAAGCACATGAAAAAATGGAAAAAGAAATTAAAGTATTTGGAGCTGCCTTAGACGCAGCTGATTTTCCCCTTAGTATTCAAACAAAACTTGCTTATCTAAGTCGATTAGCTCAAAATCTCATTATAGAACCAAATTTTTTAGATCCATACGAAAGTCTACTCTTGTTTTCTCGTATCTTACCACAAACTAAATATACCAAAATTGGTAAATTCCCTATTGAATCTTGGCTGACACCTAAACCTAATCTCGAAGATTATCTATTAATTAATCAATTAGAATTTCAAAAATTTGCCAATAAAGGTGCTGTAAAAACATATTCAAAGGAACTTGAGAATTACTTAAAAAATAATATATTGCCACATATTCCCTTAATGATCGGTGTTGATCATTCTTTGACCGGGGGGGTGTTAAACGCATTATCTAAAGAATATGGACCTGAAAATTTATTAGTATTAATATTTGATGCTCATTTCGATGGATTACCATCAAGTATATCAATTAACTTAGTAAAATACATGAAGGAGCATCCTAATGAGATAAATCCTTTAGTCCCAGAATTAATTCATTCTACTAATGAGGATCTAAATATAAAAGATACTTATACATGTGCCTCATTTTTGTTTTATTTAATAGAAGAAAAAGTCATAATGCCTGAAAATTTGATAATTTTTGGGTGCCAAGATTATCCAAATAAAAAATATCGATCGGTAAATGACCCTAGAATTGTAAAATTCGTTAACTTCTATAATAAAATGGAACAAAAAGGCGTTAATTTTATACCTAAAACTGAAAGCACACAAATGATCGAAAAATTAAATCTAATTTTAAAAAAAGCCAATAACTCAAATTTTTATATATCTCTAGACGTAGATATTGGTGCCTTAAAAGAAGTCATTGCCACTAGATTTAGAAATGCGATTGGAATTGATCAATCAACCATATTACATGCGGCTAGAATAGTTAAAAACAACATGGATTCAAAAAAGTGTAAATTAATAGGGCTTGATGTAATGGAAATAGAAACGCATTTACTTAATAAGGTTTTTCCTAAATCTGGAAGAATTGATAAAACCATTGAGGTTGTTGACAATTTTTTAGAAGTTTTTATCTAAGGGTAACTTAAAACATTCCACTCTGATATTCTCTTTGAAAAACTCTCTTATCTTTTCTGTAATAATTTTATTTCTGTTAAATATAATTAACCCTCTTTACTTTTTAAATTACCTTATTTAAATTTTCCTAAAAAAGGTTACTTTAAGAGAATTTTATTAATTTTTAGAGATTATTTTTTGATTTCCCAATCAATTAACTATTTAAATTCTAAAGTTGAATTTACTTTTATATATTAAAATAATATTTAGGAAGATAAAAATGATTTCGATTCAAAAAGGAGAAGATTTGATTACCATTACATTGCAAAATATTTTAAGTTATAGGAAAAACGATGAGGATTTCATAAATCTAGTCTTA
>Ga0114925_10001127_pt1 | contig 12796 bp, 14 predicted proteins | sample SumtaG_2_FD_87287 | JGI IMG/M metagenome (GOLD analysis project Ga0114925, IMG submission 87287) | Deep subsurface microbial communities from Indian Ocean to uncover new lineages of life (NeLLi) - Sumatra_00607 metaG | ecosystem: Environmental > Aquatic > Marine > Oceanic > Sediment | place... | reverse complement strand
ACAAACGTAAGCCTTTCTCTGCTTTGCAATCAAAGTGGAAAAAAGCAAATCTAGACAACCTCGATAATCCCTCCCCAAAAACTTATCCCCTTTTTTAGACCCAAAATCATTTCTAGATGAAATTATTTTCTACTATTAATGGCTAATTTGTTGCAATCTGAGTTTCAAATAAGTTATTCTGTCTATATAAAACTACGAGATTAAAAGGTTTATATAACTCTAAAAAAGGAGAAACTCTGATGAGAAAGCTACTCATAGCCGCTTCATCGCTACTTTTTGGCGCAACTCAACTTGATGCAACCACCCTTACCGTAGCAAACTACACGGGAAGAACAATTCGTGTTGCCATTGTTGGAAGTGAACAAAATTTTAACAGCACAAACTCCGTAAGAATAGTAACAAACTCTTCTGTAGATTTTAATAACTGGGGCTGGATGCCTGGTCCACTTCGATTCGTTTTTGAAGATGACGCCAATGCTTCAACAAAAGCAAAAGGATATCCTGTTTGGGAATCATACGATCGAAACAGTTATACTAAAGACCCAAATTATATAAAATCAACAGAAAAAATCGCATGGGCAAAGAACAATGTATCACCTACATTCCCTGTACTTTGGGGCGGACTTGTACGGATACACATAGGTTCACACCCAACAGACAAATATACCTTTGCAAAAAAATCATACAAATGGCCGGTTCTTCAAGTAACATGGCCCGTATGGTTTAACTTAAACGCGCTTTATCCGTTTAAAAAATTAACATCAAAATCACGTGCACTCGGTGAAGGTGGCACAATAGAATCGTAACTCTTTATAACAAAAAAAAGGATTAATTATGAAAAAAAGAATAGTTTTACTTGGAGCACTACTCGGTATATTTGCAACACAAACAGATGCTAGATGGGGCGACATTGCTTGGGTTAAAATTAGAAATAAAACCCCTTGGAAGTTAAATCTTTGGTGGGGAGGTCACTTTACCTACAATAACAAAGGTAACTCTTTTGTTCTGGAACCATATCGTGAGTTCGGAGGACTTGTAAATAAAACAAGATCAGAACGCCTCCTTATGCTTAGAGCAAGCAAACAAGCTATGTTTGGACCATTATTTGCAGCTCGTCCAACACAAAAAACAACTGGTGTATTTGGTGAAAAACAATACTTTGACATATTTGAAACACCTAAAAGATCACCATTCTTTCCAATAAATGCAAAGGGTCAGATTTATAAAGTGCTCACACTCGTAGAAGATGTATCTGGCACAGGTATTAGAGTTAAACAATCATGGCCAGAAATAAAGTTCCTCGGTTTTGGTAGAAAGCCATATATTGAGATGATAAGAGCACGACGAGAAATCGGAAGTAAAACAGAAGCCGCTCGATAAAATCGATAAAAAAAGAGCCCTTCCGGTTTTTAACTGGAAGGGCTCTTTTTAAAAATCAGGGGGGGGAAAAAATGAACTTTATAAAACTATTTTTTTGTTTCGTGCTTTTGAGTATCAGTGGACACGTTGCCGCAGAAATTGGTTGTATGGATAACTCAAAACATGCACAAGAACTGTTTGACTACAAAACGTATCACTACGTTCAATGCAACTGTGATTGCAAACAACATGAACAATCATCAGACAGAAATATTTGCTCCAATTGCGGACACTACCATGAAGCACAAGAAAAAATAATTTGTAAGTACAGAGGTAATTAAATGGGAAAAATATGAAAAAAATCATAATCACCCTTCTTTTGACAATACCGCTGGCACAAGCGGGATTTTGGACTCATATTTGGAACAACACTAGCAAACCTCTTTTTATTACAGCTCTTGAAAAACAACCAAAAAAAACCAAATTGGTAACGGTCAAAGGATATGAGCCAACGAGTATTCTTCCTGGGGCAATTTCTTCCTACTTTGCTCTAGCAGAAGCAGTTGTTTTGCCAAAAAAGGGTAAACGTTTTGGTTTTTTTGAAAATGACTTTTTTCTTATTCCTCCAAATATCAAATCTGATAAAAAACAATACCAATCTGGAAATTATGTTGGTGGAACAATAGAAGCACTTCTATTAACCAGTAAATCAAAAACATTTATTGTAAAACCAACAACCTATAACTTTAAAAACCGATATTTAGAGATTCAAGAAACACGGGGCGGTAGACTCAAACTTCGTTGGTACTTTGGATTTAATAAAGGACCATGGAAAGAAATTACGGGCAGGTAGAAACGAATGATAAAAAAAATAACTATAATCACCCTTCTTTTTGCGACTCAGTTATCTAACGCAGTATTTTGGACACACGTTTGGAACAACACAAATAAAGACCTTAAAGTTTACAAATATTTCCGTGATGGACACCTAGAAATGGGTTCAAATACCGCAAATTTTATAACGCACCTGATAGGAAATAAATCACTCTCAATCGTCCCTAAACAAACTGGCAAAACAGTTTTTTTTCAAAACAGAGATGCTCTGGTAATGAAACCCAGAAGCATTATTTCTATTCGTTATTATAGTAAAAAAAGCCTTCGTGAACGATTTCAAAATTACGGACCATATAGCCCCTCAATCGATAAGCCCAGAGGAATGCAATACCGCATAAAAGTAATAGGTAGACCAACACATGGCCTTGTTCTTTTAGATAACAATAATAAAGTATATATCTTGCCTAACGATTATCCTTTTTTCAAAAAATATCTAGAGGTTCAAAAAGAAAAAAACAACCTAAAAATTCGCTGGTATTTTGGCCTAATCAAAGGAAAATGGAAAATAATTAAACCTACTGAAAAAAAAATAAATAAACATAGAGCATATATTCGTTAAGTTCTAAGTATCTCTATACCTACATCAATAAAAATAGGATTAAGAATAATTTTAATTCTTTTTATACCTCATCAAAAATGGAATGATGCTATCTGGATTAAGTGATATCGACGTAATACCTAACTTAATCAAAAATTCTGCAACTTCTGGCAAATCTGATGGCGCTTGACCACAAATACCAATGTATCGATTATTTTTTTTTGCACCCTCAACGGAAAGTTGTAACATTTTTTGCATTGCCGGATCACGTTCATCAAATAATTGTGCCAGTTGACTTGAATCTCTATCAACACCAAGGGTCAGTTGAGTTAAATCATTTGAGCCAATAGAAAATCCATCAAACTGTTTACTAAACTGGTCGATTAATAAAACATTTGATGGAATTTCGCACATCATCACAACTTCTAGGCCGTTTTCACCCTTGCGCAAACCAAACTCTTGCATAACAGCGAGTGCTTTTTCTGCTTCTCCTGTTGTACGAACAAATGGAATCATAACTCTAACATTCGTCAGCCCCATTACTTCTCGAACCTTTTTGAGCGCTGCACATTCAAGTGCAAATGCCGGCTTGTATTGCTTCGAATAATAACGTGATGCACCACGAAACCCAAGCATTGGATTTTCTTCTTCTGGTTCAAAGTAAATACCACCAATTAGATTTCGATATTCATTTGTTTTAAAATCTGACAAACGAACAATAACAGGCTTTGGCCAAAACGCAGCTGCAATTGTTCCAATACCGCATGCTAATGTGTCTACAAAAAACTGTTTTTTATCATCGTAGGCACAAGTTATGGTATCAATTTTTTTCTGAATCTCTTTGTCTTTTATTGTTTCTGGATTAACCAGTGCAAGCGGATGAATTTGAATTGCATTATTTATGATAAATTCTAGCCGAGCAAGGCCAACACCATCATTTGGCAAAAAAGAAACTGTAAACGCACTATCTGGATCGGCAATGTTAACCATCACAGCTGTGGGTACCTTGTCAGTTGTAAGACCAGTTATATCTAACTCTTTTTCTTCAAACGAAACCGCACCGTCATACACAAAACCTGTTTTCCCTTGTGAACAATCAATAGTTACCGTTTGCCCTGTTTTTATTTTTTCTGTTGCACCTGTTACACCAACAAGTGCCGGAATATTGAGCTCACGACTTACAATCGCGGCATGACAGGTTCTACCTCCTCGGTTTGCAATTATACCTGCCGCTTTTTTCATTGCAGGAACCCAATCAGGATCCGTCATATCTGTGACAAGAATATCACCTTCTTGTACTTGGTCGATTTTGTCTGCAGATAAAATAATTTTTGCGGGACCTGACGCAATTCTTTGTCCGATGCTTTGCCCTGTCAAAATCGGTTTTGAAGCTTTTTCTTTCAATGAAAATTGTGTAACAAAACCGTTTTTGCGCTTACTTGCATGCACCGTCTCTGGACGAGCTTGAATGATGTATAGTTTTCCATCTTGCCCATCTTTTGCCCATTCTATATCCATAGGTGACCACTGATTTTTTAATTTAGAATAATGGTCTTCAATCACTACGGTCAAACGAGCTATCTCTAAAATCTCTTCATCAGTCAAAGAAAATCGACATAGCTGTTCTTTTTGCACAGGAACAGTCTCTGTCGGCTCATCTTTTTTTTCTGAATAAATGATTTTTAAATCTTTCTTTCCAAGATGTTTTTTAATAATTGACGCGAACCCTTGTTTGAGCGTTGGTTTATGAACATGGAACTCATCAGGAATAACCTCCCCTTTTACAATAGCCTCACCCAAACCAAACGATGAATCAATCACAACAACATCTTTAAATCCAGTTTCTGTATCAAGTGAAAAAGCAACACCTGAACTTGCCAAGTCTGAACGAATCATTTTTTGAACACCAACAGAAAGTGCAACCTGAAAATGATCAAACCCTTGTTCAATACGATAAGCAATTGCACGGTCCGTGAACAATGAAGCCATTGCTTTTTTACATGCAATCAATAGTTGCTCATGGCCACGAATATTTAAATACGTTTCCTGTTGTCCCGCAAATGATGCCGTTGGCAAATCTTCAGCCGTTGCTGATGAACGAACCGCGACATCACATTCATCCTGCTTGTATAGTTTACAGAGCTGATCATATGCAGTTTTTATTTCTTTTGCTAAATCATCTGGCATAACACCATTTTGGATCAATCCTCTGATTTGCTCTCCAGTTTTTTCAAGTTGCGCAAAATCTTTGTAGCTTTTGAGGTCTGCCATGATTGATTTCATTTGGCCAAGCAAATTGTTTGACTCAATAAAATTCCAATATGCTTGCGCTGTTATGGCAAAGCCACCCGGCACTTGAACCCCTTGACTAGAAAGATCTGCAATCATTTGACCAAGCGATGCATTTTTTCCGCCAACAGTTGGAATGTCGTTGAGGTTCAACGTCTCAAAACTTTTTATAAACTTCATTTATTTTACAACCTCACTGTTTCTTCTTATCTTCTTTAAATGTGCAAAAAAAGGAATTAAAATCACGAATTGCATTATTCAAATCTCGCTCTTTAGAATCAAGCTTCTCGCTATATTCATTTGCAATACACTTTTCTAATTCTTGCGAAGCAACTTTTTCTTTCAAGAACATTTTTGACTTTTTAACGTCACGATAAAACTCTCTTTTAAGTTCTAAGTTCAGCATATCACCATTTTTCATACCAATTGTTATTTTTTCAAGATTTCTTCCTATAGAACACAGGTTTTTCTCTATTTTTTTTGTACAACTCTCTTTTTTTTTCATTCCGCAAGCACAACAAAAAATAAAAAAAGAAATAAGCAACATTATTTTTTTACGCATAGATCAACTCCCCTTAAAACATTCCTTCCCTCAAAAATAAAGAATACTTCAATTGACGAGTTAAAAAAAAGACTCTACAATCATCTGTGAATCAAACAGCACGTAATTATTATACTAATTCTATTTTCTAATCGTTCAGGAAAGGAACATCTAATGCAGTCCATTAAAAAAATAACCCTCGGTATCAGCTGTGCATTGCTTATGAGCGCAGCCCCACAAACTGAAGCAAAAATTTCCTGCAAAAACCTGGCTGGTGCAGCACTTGTTACCTTGGCCCTTTCGCAAATTCCATATGCAATTAACTTTTTAACTAGAAAACCACTCAAAGAAACTCGCTTTAACATAGACACATTATTACATGGCACAGCAAAAGAAAAACTAATGCAACTTCACTACTTCATGGCTGATATTGCATGGGGCTGGCCATCAAAAAGTGCAAAACAAAAAACAGTACGTAATGAAGACGGTGACTTAGTTACAAAAATTGTAGAAGAACAACACCCTGGTGGTGGACTAGGTAACGGATTGCTATACCTTACACTTATAACTAAATCACTTGAAATTCCTTTCAAAGCGATCGCAACAGGTACAGCTGCAACAGTAGGATTGGTAAAAATTTACAATCTCGACTTTAAAGTTTAAACTTTAAGTAGTTTGAAACAATCAAAAAAGGAGAGTTGGCATTTTAGCCAACTCTCCTTTTTTATTACGGGGAAAGGACCTTGTATGACGATTATTAAAAAAGCCGGCGTGATTACATTATGTGTAGCATCGTTTTTATCTTACAACACAGATGCGACTGAACATAATCACGCGTCTTGTATAAAAAAAGCAATTTTTTACACCGGAGGGGCAGTCGCAGCAGGAATGATAGTAACATCACTGTATAACCTGTTTCGATCACGAACAAACAACGAACTTTGTGATATGGCTTATACCCTGAGCAGTCGTACGTCTGAACAAATTTCAACAACGTTATTGCGCTATGAATCAGAATTGAACTTGTATTCTGAACTTGAAATGGGCAATCCTGCCGATGTAGAAAAAAGACTGACATCGAATATTCAAAAAAATGGTGGCCTTGTTCTTCCATTTTTACTATTCAAGTTTGGACTAGATAATGCAACCACTTCAATTGAAAAAACAATTCAAGAAATCTGCACATTGCAAAATCGATTGGATAAACGACTAACACATTTGCAAAAAAAACAAAAAAGTAAAAAAACATACAGAAATGAAAGAGATGAAACTATTGAAGAGTTTCGCACCGCAAAAGAACAACTCAAACAACAACATGTCGCTGTCAAAGCACTGTATGCAAATCTTTTCAGACTTGCTCACATGGTTACGGGACTGCGAGAATTTAAAGATGAGATGATTTTATATCGATTTTCTGAATGGTCAATCTGTTTAGAAAAATTCAAAAATGAATTTGATGAAAATACTCCATACCACTGCTCATACAATTGCTCCTATTGCTCACAGAAAGAAGATCCAATGGTTTATTGTGCTTGTGGAGAAGATGATTGCCTAGAATGTGATGGTGATGAATATCGCTGGTAAGCCATTATTACAAACTTAAAATTTATTATCAACAAAAAAGCTGGCCCTGTAAAATGGGCCAGCTTTTTTATTGAACAACAATGTAAAAATGTATACAGTAACAGAGGAAGAAAGTATAAACCAAACAATCGGGAGAAGTTTAATGAACACCGCAAAAAAAATTCTTTTATTGTGTTTCATTTTGTTTATACCTCAAGCAACAACCCACTCTTGCAAAGCAATTGACCTTTTATTCTGTGTCGGAGGCGCAGCATGTGCTTCCTTGTTTGGATATGCTTTATACAAAACATGTCAACCTCTTTCCGATCAAGAGGAGTTAAACCACGCGCAATGCATGCTCAACAATGCAAAAAATTTACACAGTAGTCTTTTAAGTAGATATAGTGAATTTTTAAGTTGTTTGCACGGACATCAATCAGAACTTTGCACCATTAAATATATCATCAAAAAGCAACATCATAGATTACCTTTTCTACACTTCAAATCTACATTATCTCGAAAAATAAAATCGATCCGCCGCAAAAAGAAAGATTTACAATCAAAGGGACAACATCTTCTTGAAAGAAAGTGGCAGTTAGCTCAAGACCAACACGAAACGTCACAGTTGCCACTATCTGATTCAGAACGATACTATTACATAAAACAGTATGAACATCTTCATCAACAAATTAAAATCCATGTGTCTGAATTTAAACTTCTTCAATCTGAACTAGAACAGTTAGAATCAGTTGTTATGAGTTTTCCAGAATATCGTGAAGAGTTATTACTTTCACACATACATGATCTAGAAAACTCAATAGATTTACACACGTATAACTCATATCATCAAAACTATGTCCACCATTATGACCCATATAATCAGACAAATTGCAATACAACCTACTACGATCACACAACCCCAGTGTATAACAATACAGTTGTTCATGTTCACGAATCCCCAACACAATACGCAGATCACACAACATATGAATACGAAGAACAATATGAATACGAAGAACAATATGAATATGAAGAACCATCGGCACCTCTTTGGGAAGATAGTACACCTGCTTCATCCAGCAATTCTTGGAATGAATGGGAAAACGAAAAAGAACAGTGGGAAGAGCCAAACCAGTGGGATGAAACAGAACAATATGACTTGGGATATAGTTTCACATGAATGAAACGCTCATATCCGTTATTTACGATGGAATTAATAATTCTGTTTTTGAAGGACAAGTTCTACAGCCCTTACGTAAAAAAGCACAACAGTATCGTATAAAAAAAATAGTCATCATTAGTTTTGAGTATAAAACTGTTTCTGAAGTAACTCGCAACAAAATACTCTCACTAACACCAAACATTGAACTGATTATCCTGAAAAAGTTTACTTTTTTAGGAACATGGAGTCTGCTCCCTGCCATATATAAACTTAAAAAAGTTCTTAATTATTTTAAGCATTACAAACTGTTTGCTCGAGGACCCTTTGCAAGTTTTACATGCGCTGCCGCTCTTGATAAAACTTATTGTTCGTCATTTGTAATGCAAGCTCGCGGACTTGCAGCTGATGAATACCTATACAGTAAAAAAAAAGAAAAAAATCACCTAAAAAAACTTATTTATTGGTACAGAATAAAACAACTTCGATCGCTTGAAAAAAAAGCATATCAAAATCCAATCGGAACGATTGAATCAGTAAGTTCAGCATTGCAACAATATTTAATCAACACGCTTGAGATACAAAAAAAAAGAATAACTGTTGCACAAGATGATATCCCAAAAAAATTTGAACCGGCTCAAGTTGCTTTATGGAAAAGAGAAGTTCGAACGCAACTACATATCAAACCGTCTGATCATGTATATTGCTTTAATGGCTCTGCAAAACCATGGCAATGCCCTGACGACGTCGTACAGTTTTTTTTGAAACAGTACACACAAAACAGAAACTGTTTTTTGCTTGTTTTAACACAAGATGTTGCCACATTTCAAAAACTCATCAAACTTTATGTAATTCCTGAACAAAGCTATTGCGTGCTTCATGTTCCGCATGAAGATATGTATCGCTACCTAAGCGCCTGCGACACTGGATTAATTTTTAGGGAGCAGCATATTATTAACTGGATAGCTCGCCCAACAAAAGTTCTTGAATACCAAGCCGTTGGGTTAAACATTGCGCACAACAACACAGTTGAAATGCTGATGCAAAAAAAATCTAAAAATTAATTAAATTTTTTTATTTTCATGTATTTTCCTGAAGCACTAACACCTCGTTTAACATATAATTCTTTTTCCTCGACAATAAGTTTTGCATCAGATTTGTCAAGAACTTTCATACATATCAGTTCATCTATTTGATTTTGGCGACAAAGATTTTTCAAAATACATTCTTCATCTTTGGTGAAATGTTTTTTATCTGAATTTAATGATCCTATTAAATTAGTATCGATCATGCTTTCAAAGCATCTTCCACGCAGTTTTTCACAAATAGATAGGTTTAAATCTTCTTTTTTGTTGGTATGACGCGATGAATGCGTTATACACAATATTAATTTTTCAATCAAAAAGTTTCTTTTTTTCTCTAATGAAATTACTTCTCTATTTATTATGAAATTGGAAAAGTCAAAAATATGTTTGACTTTTTTTAGAGTTTCATTGTTTAGCTTTTTGTCTTCAAGTGCAAAACCTATCGCTTTATAAACAAAGCCTTCCATTATACTCTTTTTTATGTTTCCTGTGATATTTTTACGTATATATTTATTTGCTTTATTCTTTTGTTCATTTATTACATCTTTCCATATTTCTTTTTCTCTTTTGCTTATTTGTGAATCTGATGGTTGCCATTTTTCCAAAAGAGCAATTGTATCATTCATTTCTAGTACCGTGTAAAAGAAATTACTTTCTGATTCTAGAATAGTCATAGCGCCAGATTTTGTTGATAAGCACAACATTACAATTACAAATAGCCTTTTCATGCAAGGATTCCTTTCTGCAGGAGGGGTTAACAAAATGACAAATGATGACAATAGCCAGTTTATACAAAACCAATCATTTTTGCCAACCTAAAAACCAGAACACCTAACAACAACATCACAATATATGCCGTTATTTCTTTCGTCATTACACTTTGTATAGCATTCTATTATTTTTTTCAGTTCCTCACTAGCTCTCAAGTTGATTGCAGATATACTCTTTCTCGTTTCATCAAACATTTTTAGATCTCTCTCGAAAACGTCATTTACTTTTTTCTTGTCGTAAAAATACTTTATGGCACTTGCGCCCAGGCCAAACAATGACGATAATATCAACAACGTTTTTTTTGCACTAAGCCTTGAAGCTCCCTTTACACATGCATCAACAATGAATTTTGAAAGCTCTCCAGGTATACTAAGACTATTATTCGTTACATCAGTGCATTTGTAGAAGCCATAACCAGTAAAAGGAAATAATCCCATAAAAAAACTCTCGGCGTAGCTCTTGTAGTTACGTGAACGACGATAGAACTCTGGATGTTTTTTTAAGTTTATTATATTATCTCGCAAACCATTTTTTATTTCTTCACTTTTACCCTTAATAAAATTGAGCATCGCAATTTTATCGTCCTTGCTATAAGGTTCAAAAGGTTTCATCATCAACTCTTCTAAAAAATCTACTTTTCTTCTCTTGAGGTAATACTCTGCCAACATTTCTCTTTTTTTTGGTATCTTCAAACAATCATTACCCTCCATACGATTATCCGCCAAAGTTAAAACAATATCTGCGTTGATATATTCCAAATCTTGATAACATTCTTCAAAGCCTCTTTGTGTGTAAACGCTATTTTGCATCCCATTCACAGAGCAAATAAAACAAAACGCAGTAAACAAAATTATTTTTTTCATTCTTTTGTCCCTAAATTATCAGATGTTATTCAGATTTTTGTCTTCCCAAAATGACAGTTTATGCCTAGATTAAAGGGCTTTTGCCCCTTTATCCAGGTTAGCAAAAAGTACTATAAACGCAACAGTCCCTTGAAATGGAGGCATTGCGGATGTAAAGGCTTAAAACCGGCCCCTATTGCCCTTGAAAAACCCAGATTTATCCGCTAAAATGGGAGTCTTGTTAAAAATCTTTTTTACCTAAATTTATCAGGGGTTTTTATATGAAAAAATTAAAAAAGGCGATTATGCCCATCTTATGCGGCACTTTAATATTTTCAGCTTCAATAACAAAAACTGAAGATACTAAAGATTTTTTGGGAATGGCAGGAATTATTGGTGGTATAGTAACCATAATGTGGGGCGCTTTGGATCTTAACAATATCACTGTCAGAACATTCCTAGACGGGCAACGCAGTCCTGGGCAAACTTTTGGGCCCTATTTTAAAGCACAACCAACCGTTGGCGCGATCAAAATTGCACTCGGTGCAATTGCTACGGCCTTTGGAAGTAAATACTTTTTTGATAAGATTTTTGGTGTAAACCAAGATAAAAAAAATATGAACGTCAAAATTGACAACATAAAATTAGAAATTTTTATAAATAAAACTGCAAAAAAAACAGCAAAAGAAATCAAAGAAAACATTCAGCAAGAACTATAAACATATAGCTTTTAGAATAAACCTTTTAAAGGGGTGGAAATTTTCCACCCCTTTTCTGATGCTAAATAAATCTAAAAATCAGAACACCTAACAACAACATCACAATATATGCGCTTGGCATCTTTCAACTTATCCTCAAACTCTTTTTTCTGCGATTCTATTTTTTTTTGTTCATCACAAGATTTTTTATAGATTCTAGATGTATCTTTTATTATTTTATCCAAAATCTCCGTATCTTTTTTTTTGAGCGCATTGATTTTTTTCTTCTCCCATGGAAAAATTTTCAATATAACTTTTTGAGTAAAATTAAAAGAATAATCGTAAAGATTCTCGATCTCGAAAACTTGATTTTTCTTACAAAAATCAATTATCTCTTTACTTTTTTTCTTTACAAAATCCAACACAATCGGCTTTGATTTTTTATATAAACTTAACTCATCATATTTATTTAGAAATTCCACCGAACGCTTTAAAATCAACAAATTTCTTACAACATCACATCTAGGAGAATGAAGCTTTTTCTTATAAAAAGGTAACTTTATAGTTGCATCTCTATCTATTTCATATAAGTCTTCTACTATTATCTCACTTTTCTGTGCATGCAAATCTTCTAATTGACTAAATACAATATTTTTCAAACAACGATTGTCTAATAATTCTTTAAGATCTCTATCAGTTCTTTGCATTCCTTTTGCTGAAAAGACAAAGAAAAACGCTACAAGCAAAGATATTTTTTTCATTCTTTTGTCCCTAAATTATCAGATGTTATTCAGATTTATTAATGCAGCTTGCCACCAATTCATATAAACCCCTCATTTATGGCCTTTTTACAAATTCAAAGCAACTACCAGAATCTAAATGTTTTACAAAAACCATGGTCAACCTAAGATATAAGAACATTGCGCGCAACAACACCGTTGCAATGTTGATGCAAAAAAATTCTAAAAATTAGAACACCTAACAACAACATCACAATATATGCGCTTGGCATCTTTCAACTTATCCTCAAACTCTTTTTTCTGCGATTCTATTTTTT
>Ga0114925_10001126_pt1 | contig 12797 bp, 11 predicted proteins | sample SumtaG_2_FD_87287 | JGI IMG/M metagenome (GOLD analysis project Ga0114925, IMG submission 87287) | Deep subsurface microbial communities from Indian Ocean to uncover new lineages of life (NeLLi) - Sumatra_00607 metaG | ecosystem: Environmental > Aquatic > Marine > Oceanic > Sediment | place... | reverse complement strand
CATATAGCTGACATAAACTTCGTGGCAGCCTTCGATATCGATAAGAGCAAAGTGGGCAAGGATTTGGCTGAGGCCGTTTTCACCAAGCCAAATAACACTGTTAGGTTCTGTGATGTACCTAAGACAGGCGTCCGAGTTGAGCGGGGCATGACTCATGACGGACTGGGCATCTATCTGTCCAAGATCATCACCAAGGCACCTGGTCCCACTGCCAACATTGTAGAGATACTCAGAAAGACCAAAACCGACGTGGTGGTTAGCTATCTGCCTGTAGGGAGCGAGGAGGCCACGAAATGGTATGTAGAGCAGATACTGGCCGCCGGTTGCGGCTTCGTCAACTGCATACCTGTTTTCATTGGACGCGAACCTTATTGGCAGAATCGCTTTGCAGAGCGCGGACTGCCCGTTATCGGCGATGACATCAAATCCCAGGTCGGCGCCACCATAACTCATCGGGTGTTAACCAGGCTCTTCCGTGACCGCGGAGTCAAACTAGAGCGGACATACCAGCTTAACTTCGGTGGCAATATGGACTTCTACAATATGCTTGAACGACAGCGTCTGGAATCCAAGAAGATTTCCAAGACCGATGCGGTGACCTCACAGTTAGACTACGTTATCGATCCTGACAACATCCATGTCGGTCCCAGTGATTATGTGCCCTGGCTGACTGACCGCAAGTTCTGCCACCTGAAAATGGAGGGGCGCACCTTCGGCGATGTCCCTTTGAACCTGGAACTGAAGCTGGAGGTATGGGATAGCCCTAATTCTGCCGGAGTGGTTATCGATGCCATAAGATGCTGCAAACTAGCCCGAGACCGCGGCTTAAGCGGGACCATTGTGGGGCCTTCAGCCTACTTCATGAAATCTCCGCCCATTCAGTACTCCGACGAGGAAGCTCGCACAAGGACCGAGGGATTCATTGCAGGACAAGAGCAGGAATGTCCTGTCTCTCTGCCTGAACTGGAACCGGTTGAGGTTGAGGGATAGGAGCCTTTCCGCCGTAGGTGCTAGCTTCAAACAATCCAGCCTGAAAGTAAACCTGTTACATGACTTCAGTCAGGGGGGCTCACTACGTTACAGGTAACAAGCGATCTGAGGTCTCGCTCTCCACTATGTGGGCTAAAGGAAGATTCGCCCACATGGCGGGATTTGCCTCCAGAGCTGAAGAGCTGGGATTCACTCACATAGAAGCAAATCACTGGATTTCTCCGCAAATGCTCAGTGAACTCCTTGCCACTGCGGTTCCGATTTCAAGCATTCATGCTCCGTGTCCGGCGGTTTTGTCGTCCGGAGGCGTCCCGGTGGCTAACCTTTCCTTAAGTTCCTTGGATGAGAACGAACGTATGGAGGCCGTAAGCTTTACCAAGCAAACGATAGACCTTGGATCAAGTGTGAATGCCAGGGCTATTGTCATCCATATGGGCGAAGTTCCGATTGACCTGGGTCTGCAGGACAGACTGCACAGGCTCTACGCGGAGAGCCATACTCAGACCAAAGAATATGGCAGGACCAAAGCAGAACTGATTCGCCAGCGCACTTCGCGGGTTCGTCCTTACCTTGAGGGAGCGAGGAAAAGCCTTCGCGAGCTTAGCGAATACGGTGGGCAAAAGGGTATAATGCTAGGGCTTGAGACAAGATTTCATCTTCACGAGATACCGAATGTGGACGAGATGGCAGAGCTACTCAGCGAAGTGCCGGTAGCTCTAGTTGGCTACTGGCATGATATAGGACACGCCGAAGTGCAGCAGCGCCTCGGGTTCGGCTCGCATGAAGAGTGGCTTTCACGGTTCGCCCACAAAATGATCGGTATCCATTTGCACGATGTCTTGGGTGTTTCGGATCACTATGCCCCAGGGAAAGGAGATGTGAACTGGGAAATGGTGGCCGCGAACCTGCCTCCAGAAATAGTGAAGGTCTGCGAAGTCGGCCAATGGAATGATGAAGAGCAACTAGAGGGAGTGGTCAGTTTTCTTCGGAAGGCAGGCATAATAGGCTAGCGGGAAGGCACGATGAGTCTAGCAGATATCAGACGGAGTGTAGCCAATCGTATCACCTCTCCTCTGATTGGGATTCTGAATAGGGGACCAATAACACCCAATGCCCTTACCCTCATCAACCTCGCTCTAAGCATGGTTGCCGCCTATGTTATCGCTACGGGTCACTTCCTTCTGGGCGGCGTCCTGGTTCTAGTTTCAGGTCTCTTTGACATTCTCGACGGAGCATTAGCCCGCCTCACCAGGAAAAGCACAAAGTGGGGCGCCATTCTGGATTCAATCGTTGACCGCATTGCTGAAGCAGCCATACTATTCGGTCTCTTAGTCTGGTACATACGGGACACAGCGCAGGGAAACATCCTGGAGATCATGCTTGTTTATGCCGTTCTGGTTGGTTCCTTTCTCATCAGTTACATAAGGGCCAGGGCAGAAGGGCTCGGCTGGCAATGCCAGGTTGGCTTGTTTACTAGAGCAGAACGGGTTATAGTATTAGTGATAGGTTTGCTGATAAACCAGATCTTCATTGCATTATGTATCTTAGCGGCCTTTGTCTTCATCACTGTAGTGCAAAGGTTGGTTCACCTGTGGAAGCAGGCAAGAACTGGAGGTGATTAAGTGGCTGTCATAGCAGTTGTGGGCGGTCAATGGGGTGACGAAGGTAAAGGAAAGGTAGTTGATCTCTTAGCTGAAAGAGCGGACATGGTTGTTCGCTTCTCCGGAGGAGACAACGCTGGCCACACTGTTATCAACCCTTACGGTGAGTTCAGACTGCATCTTATCCCTTCCGGTATCTTCTACCCCCGGGTGACCTGCATTATCGGCAATGGCGTAGCTATCAACCCGGCTGTGCTTCTTACAGAAATGCAGGAACTGCAAGAGCACGGTATCGATACAGGTCGCCTGTTCATCAGTGACCGCGCTCACCTGATCATGCCCTATCACACCCTTCTCGATGAACTGGAAGAGAAACGGCGTAGCAAAGGGGCGATAGGTACTACACGCAAAGGAATCGGCCCTGTCTTTGCCGATAAAGTAGCCCGCGTGGGAATCCGTGCCGGAGATTTGCTAGACAAGGACATGTTTCGGAACCGCCTGAGAGCAGCTCTCGAATTTAAGAATACTGTTCTGACAAAAGTATATGAAGTCTCACCACTATCGCTGGAAGAGATCTATGACCAATACTGCCACTATGGGCAGCAACTGGCCCCCCTCATCAGGGATACCACGTCCACAGTTCGCGAAGCGGTGACGACAGGACACTCAATCTTGCTAGAGGGTGCCCAGGGGGCTTTGCTTGACCCCGACTTCGGCACCTATCCCTATGTGACCTCCTCTTCACCATTAGCCGGGGCAGGCTGTATTGGAGCAGGCCTGGGCCCGAGAGAAATCGATCGCGTGATGGGGGTGTTTAAGGCATACAACAGCAGAGTCGGGGCGGGACCTATGCCCACAGAACTCAAAGACGAAGTTGGCAACTTCATACGTGAAAAGGCCCGCGAGTATGGTGCCACCACGGGAAGGCCGCGAAGATGTGGTTGGTTCGATGCTGTCGCAGGCCGCTTCAGCGTTCAGATAAACGGCCTTAGCGATATAGCGTTGACTCACCTGGATATCTATGACGGTTTTCCTTCAATCAGAGTATGCACTGCCTATAGATTCAATGACGAGGTTCTGACTTCTTTCCCCAGCGATGCTGCCGTTCTAGAAGAGTGCCAACCTGTCTACGAGGAATTGGACGGCTGGCAACAATCGATAGGCGAGACCCGGGATGTTGAGAGGCTGCCGACAGAAGCCCGCAATTATATGTCCCGGCTTGAAGATCTCCTCTCTTGCCCCATCGGTCTTGTTTCCGTGGGACCGGATCGGAAGCAGATAGTACCGGTCAAATGGATCAGCCCCTGGGAATAGGCAGATCTTGGTTTGTTGTTGGCTTACTCATTCAAGCTAGCCACGCTATTCCTAAGTCTTATCCAGCCCCTCTCAATCCCCTGTTCGGCAATCTGTACCGCATTTAGCGCTGCCCCTTTGCGAAGGTTATCAGCCACTATCCACATAACGAGTCCGTTAGGATGAGAGATATCCTTTCTGATTCGACCAACGAATACATGCTCCGACCCGCTAGCAGCCCAGGGTTGAGGGTAGAAACTGACGCTCGGGTCATCAAGCACCCTGACCCCCGGCGCTTGAGCCAAGATCACTCGCGCCTCTTCAGAGGTAATGGGCGAACTGAACTCAACATTAACTGCCTCACTATGCCCGAAATAGACAGGAACCCGGACGCACGTAGCAGAAATGGCTATGCCTTCGGTATGCAGTATCTTCCGTGTCTCTTCCACTATTCTCTGTTCCTCTCTAGTATAACCACTATCCAGAAAGACATCGATTTCAGGCAGTACATTGAAGGCTATTTGATGAGAATAAACGTGAGGACAAATCCGACGCCCCTCCAAGACCAACCGCGATTGATTCGTCAGTTCTTGTACCGCAGCAGCACCGCTGCTTGATACTGACTGATAGGTGCTCACCACGATTCGCTCCACGTGATTGACCTCGTGTAAGGGGTAGAGCGCCACTACCGTCTGGATTGTGGAGCAACTGGGACTTGCGATTATCCCCTTATGCCATTCTATATCCTGAGGATTGACCTCCGGAACTACCAAGGGCACCGCCGGGTCCATTCTGAAGGCGGGACTATCATCGATGACCACTGCTCCAGCTTCGGCAGCCAAGGGCGATAGTTTGCGACTAACGCCGGAACCAGCAAAGAAGAAGGCAATGTCAACACCACGAAACGCCTCTGGTTTCGCATCCCGAACTTCAATTCTTCGATGATTGAAGAAGAGCTTCACATCAGAAGAATGCTCAGGGGCCAGTAATTGTATGGAAGCTACTGGGAAACTGCACTGCTCAAGTACCTTGATGAATTCCTGCCCTACAATCCCCGTAACACCGACAACAGCTACATTGAATCCTTCCATGACCCTTCCCGCAGTTCTAGCAAGGCATCCAATCCGAAAGTCAGCTCCTTGCGTTTTACCACTCCCTTGATTGCCAAAATAACGCCCCGTACGTAACACTCCCGGCTTATCGCATTGTGGCGCAGACTCAGAGTTTCGCCCGCTCCGCCAAAAAGAACTTCCTGCCCCGACATGAATCCCGGCGACCTTAGGCTATGAATAGCTATACCATCTACCTGTGCTCCTCTGGCACTTCTCAGTGTTTCCTGCTCAGCTTCAGGGCGAAGGAATGCCTTGCCATGCATTTTCGACATGGCTCTGGCTGTGGCAATAGCAGTCCCTGACGGGGCATCAGCCTGCTTATCGTGCTGCATATCGATGATTTCGGCGTAGTCGAAGAACCTAGCAGCGGATTTCGACAAGTACATCAGGAGTGCCGCACCGATGGAAAAGTTCGGTGCCACTACCGCCCCGACCGCATTGGCCTGGCACAATCGCTCGATTTCTCGCAAGCTCTCATCGGAAAGGCCTGTACTACCTATCACCATATTGACCCTCTGCTTAATGGCAATACGAGCGGCAGTCATGGAAGCTTCGGCATTAGTGAAGTCCACGACCACATCAGCGTTGCACCTCTTCAAAAGCGAGTCTAAGTCCGAGGAGAACGGTACCAGCTCTAGAGTCTCAGCTAGAGGAAGATACTGCTGAGTTACTTCCTTTTCCACAGCCCCCACTGCTTTTAACCCGGGCTCGCGCACCACGGCCTTAGCTACCTCCTGTCCCATCCTGCCCAGAGCACCATTAATGACCACTCTTACGAACTCCATGAGACATCCTCCAACCGCAAAGCAGCCTATTTGCTGTAATTGTCGCGCCGCTCGCCCTTACCATACGGAGGAGCGAACTTCTTCGGATGTTGTCTGGGAGCCGAGGAATCGTTGACCTTGGCACCCGGAAGCCGGGAAAGCCCGTCCAACACGGCCTTGCGTGATAGGTTTATTCTCCCCGAGTTGTCAATTCCGATCACTTTCACCATGACCTCATCGCCTATCTTAACCACATCTTCAACTTCGGGCACACGGTAGTTGGCCAACTCGCTGATATGGACCAAGCCTTCCTTTCCCGGCAAGATTTCCACCATAGCACCGAAATTGAACAACCTGGTCACTTTGCCAGTGTAGACCTCCCCCTGCTCCACATCTCGTGTTAGATCCTCTACTATTTTGATTGCTTTTTGCGCTGCTTCTGCGCTTGAAGAGCCAACGATGACCGTGCCATCATTCTTTATGTCTATCGTCGTTTTGGTTTCCTCTATGATGGACCTTATGACCTTGCCTCCCGGACCGATAACGCTCCCTATCTTGCTCGGGTCAATCTTGATTTCATACATCCTAGGAGCATAGGGGCTGAGTTCAGGCCGACTGGCACTAATGACCAGACCCATTCTCCCCAGTATGCCCAGCCTCGCTTCGCGAGCCTGACTCAGGGCCTCAGCCAATACGGCATAATCTATCTCGTGCAGCTTGATATCAAGCTGTAAAGCTGTCAGCCCTTCAGCTGTGCCAGCAACCTTGAAATCCATGTCGCCGTAGGCATCTTCCATCCCCACGATGTCAGTCAGGATAACAGAGCCTCCATCCTCTCCCGAAACAAAACCCATAGCTATCCCGGCCACAGGTGTTCTGATAGGTACGCCGGCGTCCATCAAGGAGAGCGTCGACGCACACGCGCTAGCCATAGATGTGCTTCCATGAGAACTGAGTACTTCCGAAACCAGGCGTATCGTGTAAGGGAAATCCTCCTCTGATGGCAGTACCGGCGCAATAGCCCGTTCCACCAAAGCACCGTGCCCGATCTCTCGCCTCCCTGTTACTCCTATTCGCTTCACTTCGCCAGTAGAGAAGGGAGGAAAATTATAATGATGCATGAAGCGTTTGGTTTCCTCCAGACCTAGGCCATCCAACAACTGCTCCCGACTCGTCGATCCCAGAGTGGTGATAGTCAACACCTGGGTCTCTCCACGGGCAAACAATCCTGAGCCATGGGTGCGCGGCAGGATGCCGACTTCACAGCTAATAGGACGGATCTCTTTGGCCTGGCGGCCATCCAAGTGCCGTCCTGTCCTTAGTATTTTCTCTCTCACCGTAGCTCTAAGCTGAGCCTCAAAGGCGGACTTGATCTCAGCTTCAGAAAACGAATCAAGCAGCTTCTCCTTCGTTTCATCCTTGAGAGCGGTAAGAGCCTTCTCTCTTTGCAGTTTCTCCCGTTCCTCTAGAACCTGGCCTAATCTCTCACCAAGTATGGAGGTAACTTGAGTCGAAAGCTCAGGAGGGAGCTCCCTGGATTTGATCTCTGCCTTAGCTTTGCCGTAGATTCGCTGCAGCTCTTCCTGAAGCCTGATGACCTCCTGGTTCGCCTGGTGTCCCATCTTAATTGCCTCTAGCAGTATCTCCTCGGAAACCTCTCTAGCACTTGCCTCCGCCATTACGACATCTTTCCTGGTACTGGCGACAATCAGGTCGAGTAAGCTATTCTCCATTTGCGGCAGAGTGGGATTCAGTACCAGAGTATCGTCTATGTAGCCAATGTGCACTGCCGATATGGGGCCAAAGAACGGGACGTCCGATAATGTCAAGGCTGCTGAAGCGCCAATAAGGGCACAAACATCGGGGTCGTTTTCCTGATCGACAGATAGCACAGTCGCCACAACCTGAACATCATAGTTGAATCCCTTGGACAGAAGGGGGCGCAGGGACCGATCAATGAGCCGACTGGTTGTGACTGCTTCCTGACTAGGGCGTCCTTCCCGTCTAATGAAGCTGCCCGGTATCTTGCCCGCAGCATACAGCTTTTCTTCATAGTCCACCGTTAGAGGCACGAAATCTATGCCCTCTCGTGGTTCAGGGCTCGCACAGGCGGTAGTCAAGACAATCGTGTTACCGTACCGAACAGCAACAGCACCGCCGGCTTGCTGGGCGAATTTCCCGGCCTGGATGCTAAGCACCCTACCGGATAATGAATGCTCAAGAACATCGGGCATATTACTTCCTCAATCCCAATCTGCTGGCAAGAGAATAATGCCGCCTCGCATCTGTCCTGCTCAGGTAAGCCAAAAGCCGCCTTTGCTTTCCTATCACTCCATGAAGTGCATGTCTGGTGTGTCGATCCCGGGGATACAGCTTGAGATGCTCCGTTAACCCGCTGATTCTCCCGGTAAGCAGTGCCACTTGTACCTCGACAGACCCTGTATCGTTTTCCTTAAGTCTAAATTGAGTGATGATTTCGCTCTTCTTCTCCTTGTCCACTGTTGTTAACTCCCTCACTTAGTTTAGCAATAACGTGGCATATCATATCACGACGGAAGACTCTTGTATAGAAATTGACCGGAAGCCCAAGATGCTCTACAATTATCCTGTAAAGACAGCCTTCATGCATGAATGTTGTGGCGTTTTCGGAATCTATGCCTCAGGCGTAAACGTGGCCCAGACGACCTTCTTTGCCCTCTTCGCTCTGCAACATCGCGGTCAGGAAAGCGCCGGCATTGCCGTCACCGACGGCGATGGCATAAAGCTACATGCCAAGATGGGGCTGGTTTCGCAGGCATTCACTGAAAACGACCTTGCTTTGCTCAAAGGGCATATTGGCATCGGCCATAACCGTTACTCCACCACAGGCTCAAGCGGACCTGTAAACGCCCAGCCGGTTATTGCGGAATCAGGCGGCTTGACCATCGCCCTGGCACACAACGGCAATATCATCAACTCCAAGCCACTCCACGACGAGCTTCAAGAACGGGGCTATCACTTTCATACCGGTACTGATTCCGAAGTCATTGCCAACCTGATTCTGGCCTCCCCCGGCCAAAACTGGCAGACAAAGATAGAACATGCGATGCATCGTCTTAAGGGAGCTTATTCTCTGGTGATACTGACTGAAGATAAGCTGATCGGAGTTCGTGACCCCTTTGGTGTTCGTCCTCTCTGTCTCGGAACTATTGACAATGGATGGAGCATCGCCTCGGAAAGCTGCGCCTTAGACCACATAGGTGCCCAATTCATAAGGGAAATAACACCCGGCGAAATTGTGGTGATTGATAGCCATGGAGTGAAGAGTTTCGGGAAGAAAGACGGCAAGAAAGCCTTATGTATCTTCGAATACATTTATTTCGCCCGTCCCGACAGTATAATACAAGGCAAGCTACTCTATCCCACAAGGGAGGCTATGGGCAGAGCATTGGCTCGTGAGTACCCTGTTGATGCTGATTTAGTCATGGGTATTCCTGATTCGGCTACCGCCGCCGGCATTAGCTATTCCAGTGCCTCTGGCATTCCGTATTGCGAAGGCTTGCTGAAAAACCGTTATGTAGGACGCACCTTCATCGAGCCTGACCAGAGGATGCGGGAGCTCGGTGTCCAGCTCAAATTCAACCCGCTTTCTCGGGTGATTGCCGGGAAAAGACTGGTAGTCGTCGATGACAGCATCGTTCGCGGCACCACCACTCCTAAGATAGTCGGTATGCTCAGAAAGGCAGGTGCGGCACAGGTTCATCTCCGCATCTGCGCCCCCCCCATACGCTACGCTTGCTTCTTCGGAGTGGATACAGCACCCAGATGGCAGCTCATCGCCGCAAGAATGACCGTCCCAGAAATCAGGGAGTACCTTGACGCCGATTCGCTGGGTTATCTCAGTCTCGACGGCCTGGTTGGAGCCGTGGATCTGCCCAAGGATATCTTCTGCCTTGCCTGCTTCACCGGAGAATACCCCATTCCGGTACAGATAGAAATGGACAAACTGGCTTTGGAATCACTTCCTCAGGAGGACCTCAGTGAGAGCAAGCTCTGAATCGCCTCGTTTCGCTCGCAACAGGGCATATGCCTCCGCTGGCGTAGATGTTCCTCTCGCTAATAGAGTGAAGGGAATCATTGCCCAGCAGATTCGAGCTACTTATCGACCGGAAGTGCTCGGCTCAGGATTCTTCGGCAGTATGTTTCAGTTCAAAGGATATGATGAGCCGATTCTGGTCTCCAGCGTTGACGGAGTGGGCACCAAGCTCAGAATAGCATCGCTCCTGGGCAAACACGATACCGTAGGCATTGACATAGTCAACCATTGCGTGAACGACATTCTCTGTTGTGGCGCCGAGCCCCTTTTCTTTCTCGACTATATCGCCATGGGCAAGCTCAGACCCGAGCAAGTAGAAGCAATTATCTCGGGCATAGCTCGGGCCTGCCGGGAAGTTGGCTGCTCGCTGATTGGCGGTGAAACTGCTGAGATGCCAGGCATGTACCCTGAGCAGGACTATGACCTCGTAGGTTTCATTGTTGGAGTGGTGGAAAAAAGATGTGTCGTTGATGGCAGCAGCATCGTGTCGGGTGACGTGATCCTGGGCCTGCCCTCCTCCGGCCTGCATACTAACGGCTATTCACTGGTGCGCAAGGTCTTCGGCATAGAGGCCAACCCTTCGTGCCTGGACAAGTTCTACCCTGAGCTGGGGAAAAGCCTTAGCGAGGAATTGCTCCAGGTACACCAATGCTATTATCCTCAACTGAAGCCAGCCCTGCCGTTGGTCAAAGGGATAGCTCACATCACCGGTGGCGGCCTTGAGGGTAACATACCGCGCATTCTGCCCCAAGGACTCGCCGCTCGTCTGCACAAAGATTCCTGGCATGTGCCACCCATTTTCAAGCTTGTGCAGAAAGCTGGAGGCATAGAAGAGGCAGAGATGTATCCAGTATTCAACATGGGCGTAGGTATGACCGTTGTCTGTTCACCTCAGCAGGTAGCCAGCATCGCCAGCGTTCTGCCTGAGGCTAGAACTATCGGCGAGATAATCAAGGCAGTAGACGAGCACAGGGTAGCAATAGAGTGAAGGAGACTCCGTGCGTGCCATAATAAGTGTTTCCGATAAATCAGGCATCGTTGATTTTGCCCGAGGTCTGAAAGAGCTGGGCATCGAGATATTCAGCACCGGCGGAACGAAGAAATCGTTGGAGACTGCCGGGACACAGGTGCACAGCATATCGGACCTGACGGGCTTCCCTGAGATCCTTAACGGTCGTGTGAAAACTCTGCATCCCGCAGTGCATGGCGGCATCTTGGCCCGACGTGATCTTCCTCAACACTTATCCGAGCTAAGGCGAAACCAAATCGAGCCGCTTGATATGGTGGTTGTGAACCTCTATCCCTTTGTGGAAACTGTGAGCAGAGCCAGCGTTACCTTGGATGAAGCGCTGGAGAACATCGATATCGGCGGGCCAACGATGATTCGCTCGGCGGCCAAGAATTTCCCTTCCGTCCTGGTAGTAGTCGACCCCCGGGATTATGACGCAGTCCTGCAAGGGCTACACCAGGGCACTGTGGATTTACAGTACAGAAAACGGTTGGCCCAGAGAGCTTTCCAGCATGTGGCCCTTTATGATACGGCCATCGCTCAGTATCTTGATGAAGAGATCTTTCCCGAAGAGATGACCATAGCCTTGAAAAAGGAGTGCAACCTCCGCTACGGTGAGAATCCCCACCAGCAATCCGCCTTCTATGTTGAACAGAGTGTGAGGCGCCCCCAAGACGGCTTAGCGTCGCTGGAACAGCTCGGCGGGCCCGAGATTTCCTTCAACAACCTCCTTGATTTGGATGCTGCCTTGAACCTGCTTTGCGACTTCATCGATCCCACCATCGCCATAATAAAGCACAACAATTCCTGCGGGCTTGCCTGCCATGACGATCTGGCCGAGGCTTACCGACGGGCTCTAGCAGGTGATCCTATAGCTGCTTTTGGAGGCGTAGTTGCGAGCAACCGAGGCATAGATATGGCTACTGCCAGGGAGATAGACAAGACCCATTATGACGCCATTGCAGCTCCAGAATATGAGAGGAAGGCCCTAGAATTCCTGGCACGCAAGGAGAGTTTACGCCTCGTCAAAGTTGCCCTCTATCATCGCCCTTCGCCCTCCGAATCACGCCTCGATTTTCGCCATATCAGAGGCGGCTTCCTGGCACAAGCGCCAGACCTGATAACCGGGGCGGAGCTTCAGCCCCGCGCAGTGACCAAGCGTCGACCTACGGACGCCGAGTTTTCAGATCTGCTCTTCGCCTGGAAGGCGGCAAAAGCTACGAAATCCAACGCCATAGTTATCGCCAAAGACAAAGCATTATTGGGCATGGGAGCCGGACAACCTAGCCGCGTAGTAAGCGTTGAACTGGCTCTAAGAAGGGCTGGCGACCGAACTCAGGGCAGCGTCCTTGCCTCAGATGCCTTCTTCCCTTTCACCGATGGCCCAGAATTGGCAATCAGGCACGGAGTTTCCGCTATTATTCAACCCGGTGGCTCGGTAAGGGACGGAGAGGTAATCGAACTGGCAGACAGGCATAAGGTTGCCATGGTATTTACCGGTATTCGTCACTTCAGGCACTGACCCTGACGAACACGAGGTCGAGCGCATTCAGGAGCCTGTGCCGCGCATCTACCTGGGTGGTGTGAAACCATGTTCATGATCAGCAAAGAAGCGATGGAAAGCGTTATGTCGCTTAGAGGCAAGATGACTGATCCCGGGAGAAGGCGGAGTGTATTGCCGATGTGGAGAACATGATAGAGACAAAGGAATCCATATTGGCAAGGGCGGAGTGGGGCTCTTGTTGCGGCAACATCTGCAACCTGGTGCCCCGAATAGACAACGAAATGCAGGTACTCCAGAGCATATTGGGCCTTCTAAGAGAAGACAGCACCAAGGCAGCTTCTCTGTTGGATGATTACATAGCCCTGTTGCAAGAAGGCTACAGACCTGAACCCGATCATTGGTGATTCCATGGCCAGAGCGGTGATTGTATCAGACATGCTGCGCGGCTT
>Ga0114925_10001125_pt1 | contig 12813 bp, 11 predicted proteins | sample SumtaG_2_FD_87287 | JGI IMG/M metagenome (GOLD analysis project Ga0114925, IMG submission 87287) | Deep subsurface microbial communities from Indian Ocean to uncover new lineages of life (NeLLi) - Sumatra_00607 metaG | ecosystem: Environmental > Aquatic > Marine > Oceanic > Sediment | place... | reverse complement strand
ACTTGAATGCTTCAGAGCCTTCATGGCAGACACTGGAACAGCCTTTTTTTAGAAGAGCGCTGATAGCGGCCTCTTTTCAGGATCAGATTTGGGTAGTAGGCGGTTTTACAGACAACCACGAAATCACAAGAGAAGTCAATGTTTTTGACATCAAGAAATCGTCTTGGTCCCTTGCTCCCCAACTCCCGGAAGGCCAGTTTAATGGTTTTGCCTCTGCTGCGTGTGTGTTTGAGGACCAATTAATTGTAAGTGTGGCTGATGGAAAAGTTCTCAAACTTTCAAAAAATCGTAAACGTTGGAAAGTGATTGCCCACACGAAGCCGCGCATTGTTCATCGTATGGTTCCTGTTACAGATGGTGTTATTCTGCTTGGAGGTGCCCATGGCGGCCGCAATCTTGATACTGTTGAACTCATCGAGATTCCATAAACCAAAACGAGAATCATTTATTCAATATCTTCTTTGGACAGCGATTCTCTGTTTGTTCATGTCGTCTCGAGAGGCTGATGCCCAACATTCCCAATGGCCATCGTTTCTCGGTGCTGGAAAATCGTTTATTCAGGAAAAGTCACTTCCTGTTACGTGGGGGATACAACAAAACAAAGCATGGGAAGTCCAGCTTCCTGGCCACGGCCAATCAAGTCCGGTCATTTTTGAAAACCATATTTTCCTGACGGCTGTTTCAGGGGATATGAAAGACGTGAATCACATATTGATGTTCAATCTGAAAAATGGACATATAGATTGGACAGTTGCAAAAGAGACAAGCAATAAAGCAAAGAATAGTGTGTACATCAGTAGAGCAGCTCCAACTCCTACTGTAGATGAAAATGCAGTGTATGCTTTCTTTGAAAGTGGTGACCTCTTGGCGATTTCCTTCTCCGGTGAAGAGCTTTGGAGTCGTTGTCTCACTGATGCATACGGTCCGATTGTAAGCGAATTTGGCATTGCCTCTTCACCCGCTCAGCATGAAGACAAGTTATTTGTATTGGTTGACAATGATGCAACATCATATTTATTAGCAGTCTCTAAAAAAGATGGAAGCACACTTTGGTGCTCCACACGTGAAAGCCGGATCAGCTGGACATCTCCAGCCATAGTAACGCTCGATAACACAACGCAAATCATCTGCAGCTCCGCTGGCAGCATTGACAGTTACGATGTCGAGGATGGTTCACTTCTCTGGAGCTATACGACTGTATCTGGCAATACCGTAACGACACCCGTGGATTACGGCGTGAATGCTATTTTCATTGGGGCTTCGGCTGGTCGTGATGGCAGCAACATGAGAGGCGCCCAGGAATCAAACATGGTTTTGACGGCTACGAACAACAATGGCTCTTGGACACCAAAAAAACTCTGGTCAGCTACAAAAGCAACGAGTTCCTTCGGTTCACCGATTTACAGTTCAGGATATGTGTATTGGGTAAATCGTTCAGGTGTTGTGTTTTGTCACGACTTCAAAACAGGCGAACAGTGTTACAGCGAACGACTATCACAGTCATGCTGGGCAACACCATTTTCCATTGGGAATCGAATTTATTTTTTTGGAAAGAATGGTACGACAGATGTTATTGCAACTGGCCCTGAATTCGAAATTCTTTCAACCAATGAACTGTGGGGTTCAGATGATGAGGCTATCGATTCTAAATTAGTTGCCTCTGAAACAGATGGAGAGCGAAAAGCCAGTGCGCGAATGTTTGCCGGTCGCGTGCAGTATGGAGTCGCTGCCGTCACTGATAGCCTCGTGATTCGTACAGGTGACAAGTTATTTTGCATTCGTAAAGATCCACCAGAACACACGCCCTAATACGCAGTGTTTGAAATGACCTGCAGTTGGGATTCGGACAGCAACAACGCGTTATGGTCTCTTACGAGTGAACCAACGCTTTGACTTTTGTTTCCCACTGTTGCCCACTAACATTGCAAACAGTGGCTTTTCATACCAATGCCTGTATGCAACAGAGAATGGACGTACTGTCATGAAACTTGTTCTATGCGTGCTTATGACTCTTTCTTTTAACCTTTCCCTGCTCGCACAGCATCTGGAAGAAGGGTTTCCTCACCAAGAGACAGATACTCATTTCCCAGAACATCATTTTCTACTTGCATCAAATGACTCTAAGAAGCCTCGAGATCAAACCGCACAGAAGCGTCCTCCTAAAAAGGAAGCCTCTGGGGCGTTCGCGAAAGCACCAGGCAATGGTAGCCGACATATTTATAAAACCATTGGCGATATTGAATTGCCGCTTTATGTCTTTCAAAATCCTCCCACAAAAAAAGACCAGAAACGTCCTGCCATTGTATTTTTCTTTGGTGGGGGCTGGTTCTCGGGAAGTCCAAGTCAATTTGAAAAGCAATGTGAACACTTTGCAAAACGTGGCATGGTTGCCATCACTGTTGAATACCGGGTGTCGTCTCGACATTCCGTAAAAATTGATGACTGTATTGAAGACGCAAAGTCTGCGATGCGGTGGGTACGATCCCATGCCGAAGAATTTGCTATTGATCCTGAACGAATCGCAGCTGCTGGTGGTTCTGCTGGTGGACATCTCGCGGCATGTACTGCAGTTCTGGATGCTTTTGATGCATCTTCAGATGACAGGACAATAAGTGCAAAGCCAAACGCCATGGTGTTATTCAATCCAGCACTCGCTATCGCGTGGGACAAACGGATGCCAGAAGAATACCGCGAAATGGCTGATCAGAAGATGAGTGGCCGGTCACGTGCACCAATCCAAGACGTGTCTCCACTCACATTTGCATCAAAGAAACAACCGCCTTGTATCATGTTTTTTGGCACAGATGACGGCCTTCTGGAGGGTGCTCAATTGTACCAAGAGGATTCAACAAAAGTGGGTAACCTCTGCAAGATCATCACCTACGAAGGACAGGGGCATGGATTTTTTAACAGAGGTGAACACTACCATCTTACCCTCACAGCAACCGACACATTTCTTGTCGACTGTGGTTGGCTCTCCGAGGAATGATCTGTCCAAAGACTATGTTCCTCAATCCTACTGGGGATTACTCTCTTTCTTTCTACAGATGCATATTTTGGCATTTGAACCCTGCCAGGCATGAAAACCGACACCTGACCTGCAGCCTGTTGTACTGTGCTGTTTTCTTAATTTCTTTTGCCTTCAATGAGATTGATTGCGGCTTCTACATAGCGCTCACCAAGCTTTTGGTATCCATCCGGTCTCACATAGTGAAGTTCGTCTTTTTCTCCGTTCAGGTCATCGGTATCGATCCATACCCACCGTGGATTTTCATCTGCTAGTGACATCTGCAGGTTCCGCAATGCCTTCCAGGCGTCACTCGGTCGTCTCTTGATTCCGAAATCACTGATGCGTCCGATAATAACGTTGATATCGTTGCGCCCGAGATCTGTTTCCAACTGTTGAATCAGGCCACGGAAACTCTTTGCGTATACATCAACACGTTCACCTTTGGCGTCGGCTTCACCCTGCATCCATATAAACGTCACTGTCTTGATGGTGGTGCCTTCCGTGTTGTCCTTGATCTGCTCAATCAGTGCGTCATATAACCGACCGTTATCCTTCGGCTTCTCATTGTTGGACGATACCCACGCTTTGTACCACATCGAGATGGGCTGACCACCTTCTGCATTTTTGATAACGATAACGTTCTCCGCACCATACTTTTCTTCTATAGCTGGAATAAAAAACTGCTTATGCTGGAAACGTTTCATGTTGGACTGACCAGAAAGCAGAAACAGATGCTTCCCTTCCTCAGCCGCTTCTACACGAGATGACAGCAGTAAGAAGAGCGCGACGAGAGACAGTATGTGTCTTGATCGCATTGCATGGAAAATAGTCATGATGATTCCTTTACTGGTGTCTTGTCTTCTGAAGACCGTCCTCGTTTTGCCCGCTTCTTCTTGTTCTTTTTTGTGACCGTCGGCAGAGGTGCTTCCCAAGGCGTATTCTTCATGGCTTTCCATTTTCCGAGAGGCTCATATCCATCACGGTAATCTGACCCCGCAAAACTACTCCTGCATGAGGTGATGAAGGCAAGGGCGTGCTTGCGCATCTGTGCTGCCACGTTCGGCATCTGCTGAATCAGGTTATCCTGCTCCCCTCGGTCCGATACGAAGTTGTACAACAGATCACCTTCAGGCACATCTGCATCAAAGTTTGTGTAATACCGAAACTCACCATCGAGCAGACCGAGTCCAGGTGCGTTGTTGCTGGAAAATCGAAGCGGAATCGGTCGGGCACGCCTGTCCGTCTTTCCAAGAATGAGGTCGAGCACATTATCTCCGTCGACTGGACGATTATCTGGCATCGTTGCGCCGGCTACCGCGAATGCCGTAGGCAGATAGTCCATGGTCGACATCGGTGTCTTGATTGTGATTCCCGGCTTTACTCTCGCGGGCCAGCAGACAAAAGCCGGCACGCAGGTTCCACCGTTGAACAAATGTGCTTTTTTCCCTCGCATACCATCGGTTTTTCCATGACCGCCCTGAAGAACGTGGCTGGCAGGACCGTTGTCGGCACAGAACCAAAACAAAGTATTTTCCCACTCTCCCAGTTCACGAAGCCTTGCTTCCAGCCGGCCAACCTGTTCGTCGAGTGCGGTCAGCGCGCCATAGTAATCCAATAGCTTCCCCGGCAGCCCTTTACCCTCATACATTGCCTTGTACTTCGGTCCAGCCCGTAAGGGTGAGTGAGGCGTGTGCGTCCAGATAACAGAAAGAAACGGCTTATCGTCCTTCGATGCCTGTTCCACAAATGGGATAACTCGATCCATGATGACCTTCGTGTCGTCACCCACAAGACGTTCCACTACCCGATTGCCGTCTTCCCAGTACGGATTGTCGGTCGTCGCACCCTTCGTACCGTCTTCACCATACGGGTTCCATGTGCAGACAGCATGGTGCGTCACGAAGTGTTTGTCGTAGCCAAACCATTGAGGCAAGGCGAGATGGCGGACGTTACCTCCACCCCCTTTACCGCTATAGTCTGGGTGAGGTGAACCAACATGCCACTTGCCAAAATGTCCTGTTGTGTAGCCAACATCTTTGAGGCCCTGGGCAATGCTGTATTCCTGACGCGGTAGTCGCCCATCATTCGCTCCCCAGATTCCGTATCGGTAGTAGTGCCTCCCTGTTAGCACCGATCCACGAGTCGGTGAACATACTGGTGCTGCTGCAAAAAAATAGTGCAGACGAGCTCCCTGCTGGCAAACACGGTCAAGGTTAGGCGTAATGATATCTGTATTTCCATTGAATCCGACGTCACCCCACCCATGATCGTCCGTCATCATCAGAATAATATTGGGGCTTTCAGCAGCATCGACGTGAGAGGACAGGACTCCCAAGACGAGTAGATACAAAATGTTTTTCACTCTTGTTGTATTGGAGCTCATTTGTATTGGCCTTCTTCGTCGCAACGCCAGCCTACAGGCTGTCTGATGCGTTGGCAGCGATGTCCTTGAACCATCAACTTGCTTCGTATCGTGGTGGGGTAGGACGTGTTTCTAGATGATTCTTATTTCACTCGTTCCATTATTGATTCCAAGAGAATAACCACTCCCACACTCCTGGTTCATACCGAGATAGCCCCGACGCTGTTGCGTGATTGGCTCCCTTGAAAACTGAAACCCTTACCTTGGTTGAACCAGACTCCTTGAGCACATTTTCCATGGCTGAGATTCCCTCTACTCGGGGCTTGGAGTCCTTGTCTCCAACCATTGCCCAGATCGGTAGATCAATCATGCCATCAATTTTACTCAGATCGGGAATGTAGCCTTTGGGAATGATCGCTGCAAAGCGATTTGGGTAGTTCATCGCCCACTCCCACGTTCCTTTCCCTCCCATGCTGTATCCAATGCAGTATATCCGACGGAGGTCAATCTCAGGATGTGCACGGATCACGAAGTCCATCATCATTTCAAGTGAATCCGGATCCCACTGACCTTCACTTTGAGGTTCCAGAAGCATCGCCTTATATTGTTGATTCTCTGCCTTCAGTAATTGTGCAATCGCCCCCCTCCACTTTTTTTGTTCAATGTCCCGCCTTCCTCCACCAGCTCCGTGCAAGGTAACAACAAGAGGCAATCGATGCTGAGTGCTCGCGATTGGGCGATAAAGCAATGCCTTGGGCTTGAGCCTTTCAAATTGTGATGCTACGTCCTCCGGAACCTCAACGACTGTAACACCATAGTTCCTCTGGCCATCTGATCTTTCACGAATTCTTTTCCGTTTGTCTTGCTGGGCTGTGGCAGGAAATGCAATCGTCACAAGAGCTATGATCAATACGAGATTGAGAAACTTCATAATGTAACCATGAACGTGCGTAATGTTGGCGAGACGTTTTGAAACTCCTCTCAATTGTGTCTCAAGCACCTCACAATTTCCAGCGTAGGGCATCGCAAAAATCACAGCCAAACCAGTCCTTGCTGTAATCTGTGAAGACATCTGAAGGGGCCTCGATTGTGTGGAACTCGTTTTATTTGCTGTCGGATGCTGTGACGTTTGTTCGTGAAATCTGTGTAGCCTCCGTGCGGCAAGCTCATGAGGAGGCTGACAACCAAAATGATGCATTGTGATCGAATGCACATGAAACGACGGCTGCCTTTTAGAAACCCCGAGTCCTTTCGACGTGTTTTGAAACCCTGTGCATCCTGCTACGGATATGAGAAGTGGTGTGTTTTCGGCATGTTAGAAACGTGGGGCTGATTCTTGACCATATCTATGTAGTTTTAGACTTCAATTCCATTCTCAAGGAGGGTCTGGTGCGACACTCACGCTGAGTCGGACCAGAACTTCTCTGAGACGGATGCAGGGAGAAGAAGTACCTTTCTTGAGATCGATGCAAAAATCCCATACCCGCCTTGCAAAACTATTCCATTGGGGATTTATCATCCTCTATAGCTATGGCTTACTCAAGCAACTCAACGATGTATCTGATTTAGAAGACTCGAGATTACTGACGTTTGAGGTCGCCTTTGCGAGTTTATTTCTCTTCATCGTATTGATGCGTTATTTCTATATGAGCAACTTTGAAACCTTTTTGGGAGCTCGCCAACCTGTACCACCAATCCACAAGTATCTCGCACGGATGATTCACATATCTATGTATGTATGTTTGGCGTTACTGCCACTCACCGGTTTAGTGATTGCAGGTTTATTTGCACAAGGATTCAAGGACGGGCTCACGCAAAATGTCGCGGTTTCCTTGCATGAGTTCTTTGCTTCGCTGAGCTACTTGCTCATTTCAATCCATATCGCTGCAGCCGTGTACTCTCGATTTCGGAGAGAAGGCATCTGGACAGCAATGGTCCCAATTTTGAATGAAGAATGAGTTCTCCCAAACCCGGTACCTGACACATAGAGAACACGTCGATACTAAAACTCAAACGTTTCTTCACGCCTCCATTCCGGTCACTCCTCGTCGTCCTGCCGCTCAAGCATTTGATCCTCATAGACTGCTTCAGGCGCTTTGTTTTTGTCTTGCTCATCTCGAAGTCGTTCCGTAGCTTCATCTAAAGAACCATTTCCTCGACGGGGCATCTTTTCTTTCCTTTAGGTTATGGATGAAATACATCATGTGAGTTGTTTTCGGTGTTCATACATATAACGATCATCGACGCCGAATGGCCGCGTGCATTCGGGAAGAACAACCGTTGTATTGTCGCTCACGCTCATACTCCAAGCAATCCGAGCGTGAACATGGAGGCTGCAGTGTTCTAGTAGTCTCCAATCATTTCTCCACGACCTCGAGAACTCAGGGCACGATAGACATTAATATCAATGGTTTCATTGATTGGCCGCACAGAACCATCACAAAGCGTGAAGTGTGCATTTCCTTGATGCGGTGCAACAACCCCGCGGTCCGGACCATAGTTAATAGTCGGATCAGTGGACTGACGAGCACGATTCGGCGCAAACTCAGTGTCAAACAGCACCATGTGTCCGTGGTCGTCCCCTGGATCACCCTCATCACGACAAGCAGCTGCCCATGCATTTTCAAAGATCACATGGCCAGCACCTGACGTAATAAAATTTCCATTTTCATCTTGGATTGGACCATTGTGGCGTTCACCAATGGCAAGTGTTTTCGACAAACCATCCGTGATCTGACGAAACTTTGTTTTACTGTTTCGATAGAACACACCCTGACAGGGATCATAGGTGGGGTTTGATTCTGTTGATCTCAAATCAGGTGTCGCATCAAGGTTCACCCATTGCATCTCTGATGGCTGTGGATTCGTCGCCTGCCCTTCGGCTGGCCCCCAATTGGCGCAGTAACTTGAGCCAGCATAAAACGATGATATTGGCGACGTACCGCCGGAGTCACGGGCAACAAGCATGTCCATCGAAAACACATCCGAAGGACAAAGGTACGATGCGACAGATGTTTCACGCGCTGCTTTGTTAGCAGGCATAAAACAAGGAACATCAAAGTTGAAGGAGTCATGCAGAGCTGATTCTTCCATAACTGGCAGAATCTTTGCCCCCCAGGCAAAGCCCAAGTGGTTTGCGGCATCATCCTCACCAGAAATATCACTCGCTTGAGCATCATAATCGGCTCCACTCATGTAGAGATACCCAGGAGGGAATACACGATTTGAGGATTCGAAACTATGAAGTGCCACGCCGATTTGTTTGAGGTTATTTTTGCAGGAACTGCGACGAGCTGCTTCCCGAGCTTGCTGAACAGCCGGGAGAAGTAAACCGATCAAAACCCCGATAATTGCAATCACCACGAGGAGTTCGACCAACGTAAAGGCATTGTGTTTTTTCGTATACATGAGAGTCTCCAGTTTCTTATTGTCTGTTTCTATTGATTGCACGTGTCTCTTTAAATGCAGTAGATAGAAAGAGTCACACGCAACATGTATCGACGTCATTCCAAATCGTTTCTGACGGATGAAAACTACAAAATGCAGTTTTGATGCAAGCCGCCATCAGGACTGTGTGAAATCAAGCACACGAAAAAGCGTGCCAAATGAGCACCGAGATCAACTCAGTGCCGTCGAATGATCAGACAACTTGTGGAGGAGGAACGGGAGGAGCAGCCCGCTCGATACCAAGGAGGATTGGCAGCCAGGCATGATGCCTCTGTGCATGCAGTGACAGGTCATGTACGCTCGCCATACCAGGAAGAGGAGCAGAGATTTGAAACGTTATCAGTGACCAATGGAATGATTGATTGGCACTGATGGATGTTCCGGATGTTTTGAACGTTGGATCAGAATAGTCTATCTGGTCATCATGATGATCACCTGCAATGGAATGCCCAGCAAAATGCAGGTGGTGATGGTGCCCGTGGTGAGCGTGGGAATGTGAGGCATGTTGCCCATGGCTATGCCCTGTGAGCTGCTGGTCACCTTGCCCATGCGTCTGGTGGTCGTGCTGTATCCCTACCACCATGCTGGACGTAATCAACGAAAGCCCCAGAAGGACGGATGTCGCTATTTTCAAAATGTGAGGAAATGATCGCATATTCACTTCATCCCTTTGCCCGCCGACTCATCATATCTGTGTATTCCAAACGGGGCAAAGAAATAATTCTCTTTTTCTGGCTATTTTCTAGTGACAATAGTGATAATGACGAAATGACAACGCCACTTTCTACCTAAAGCACGAGTGAAACCCTATATTCCACACAATTGTATGGGTCTGCCGCACGTTCTGGCTGGGTTCAGGCCAAACTTGAAGACTGCTTTCCTTGATCGACAACAACGACGTTTTGCGTTGTGTGTCCACATGCGGCGGGGAGTACGATAATGGCATTCCAAGAGGGCTTGACCATGCGTTTCTTGATCGTTGCTGGTGTGACGATTGTCTTCGTACCGTGCATGGCACCTGCACGTGATTCCACGGACGGACATCTAACAAACGAGACTCCTGCACACTCTAGCTTGCACGACATCATCATAAGCCACGGTGATGAGAATAGGGTGCTGGCACTCTTTCACCTCAAGGAAGATGGGTCATCTCGGCGCAGGATTACAAACGACGAATACAACTGCCTGATGCCATCCTGTTCTCCTGACGGAAAAAAAATCGTATACGTGCGACAAAGTTCTACAGGTATGGCACTTTGGCTCACAGATCTTGATGGAAAAAACGCAAGAGCACTGACAACCGCAGGGAGAAACCTTGTGCCCTCTTGGTTGCCTGACTCCACCCACGTCGTTTGGATGAAGTCTCAGCCAGGAAAAGATCCATCCCATGACAGTCAGCTTCACATCCTCAACATTGAAACAGGGAACTCACGAAGACTTTTCACCGATCCAACGCAGATGGGTTTTAGCAATGCCATGCCAACAGTTTCACCCACCAGAAATGAAATTGCCTTTGTTTCAAATCGCAGCGGTCACATGCGAATTTGGGTGAGTCAACTTGATGGAAGTGACGCGCGTCTTGTCTCTCCCCCAGACATGGAAGATCACGCAGTAATCAAGGCACCGATCGAACAGAAAGTTCCGGCATGGTCCCCAGATGGAAAATGGATTGCGCATTGGGAAGGTGTCGAGATGATTCACTTGAGCCAATTCACAGGTATCCCCAACCCTGAACGAGATCAAATGATTCTCGAAACCTTTCATGTCTGGGTTGTCGACAGGAATGGAAAGAACCGTCGAAAGGTTGGGCGGGGTGACGACCCCACATGGTCTCCGGATGGTTTTGTCACTCGGGCATTTCCAGATCAAAAAAAGGGCGGGCCAAGGATCATGATCGAAACAGCGACAGGGGAAAAGGAACTGCCAATCATCCCTCCGAAAAGAAACTGGGGGCGATTCACGTGGAAGCCCTCTGCCGACACGACGGACTAGGTTGTACTACTACACAAAACCACCGTCAGCCATCCGTGCAATTACTTTTTCTTTTTCCTGCGAGGCTGCGTGTCTGCACGTACATCCGTGAGATACTGAAGCAATACCTTATGCAGTTCCTCTGTCTTTGATGCCATTGTTTCTGAGAGATCGTTGGCTTCACTGATATCACGATCGAGATCAAAGAGTTCAAGGCGGTCTTCAGCCCAGGTTTTCACCAATTTGAAATTGCCGAGACGAATGGCTGATACCACAGAACGATCCACGCCCTGATGAAAGACGAGAAAAGGATGTCTTCGTGAAACCATTCCATCACCCACGCCCCTGGCAACGTTATGCAATGAACCACCATCAATAGTATGTGGTAGGGCGTTGGGATAACCTGCAAGCTCAGCAAGCGTTGGGAGGATATCGACGCCACTGACTGGGACTGTGCTGACTGAACCAGGTTTGACACTAGGTCCAATAACAAAAAATGGAACTCGAATGCCACCCTCATAAAACGAATGCTTTCCATCACGAAGGGGTGCATTGAGATGCTCGTGGGCAACGGGTGCTTTCGGAATATCGTTTCGACCACCATTGTCTGACATGAGAATGAGCCATGTATTTTGGAGCATTTCAAGCGATTCGAGTTTATCCAGGATCCGTCCAATCCCGGCATCTAAATCGCTCGTCATCGCAGCAAACTCTGGCATGGTGTGCTTCTGTCCAGGAGTGCGTTTGCGAAAGGCTTCAAGCGTGCTTTGGTTATAGAAGATATCCAGGTGCACCGCGTAATGAGAAATCTGAAGATAGAAAGGCTTCTTTTGGAAATGGTTGCGATCGATAAAGTGCAACGCGTTATCAGTAATGGTATTGATTCGCTTTGGATCTGGTGTGGCTGCCGGTCCACCGCTGCCTTTGCTTCCGCCTGTTCCATTACCGGTATAGCCATCAGAAAAATCGTACCCCTGCTGGTGTGGCGTGATCTCGTCATAGCGATGATCCCATTTGCCAAAGTGAGCTGTCACATAGTCTTTGTTCGCTTCCTTGAGCATCCTTGGGATATTAAGTTGGTTACTGTATGTTTCCGTCCAGCCTCGGCGATCTGCGTTGTACTCATGCCGTGCTGGGCATTGTCCCGTTTGGAGTGCACGTCGTGTCGGACAACATGATGCAGCCGGTGCATAGCCCTGAGTGAATCGCATTCCCATACGTGCAATCCGCTCTATATGTGGTGTCAGATAGAAGTCACTGCGAGTCCGTGCATCCCCCGGCTTCATCTCGACAGAAGAACCAACCCAACTCTGATCATCTGTGACAATTACGATAAAGTTTGGGCTTTCTGCCGAACTGATATCAGGAAACACTGTCAGCAGAACCACCGTTGCGAACAGTCGTTGCAGGAAAGGCATGCCATATCCGCCAGAAAGAAAATACTTCAAGAGTGACTGTCAAAAGATACAACCCTTTCCCAAGAATCACAACTGTCTCACTCACAGTATTCAAAGCACCATTCACGACGTATCTTTAGTAAGACGTGCGGCCATGGTTGACCATGCCTGCATCGAGAAAAACCGATGCATCCCACTCTTCACGAAACTTAATTGATGCCAGCACGTTAAAAACAAGAAATTTTTTTCGGTGTATAATCAATGAACACATCGCCCATCTGTCATACCTCTGTCATGCGAAAATTCCTGAACACTGTTGCTCTGGCAACATGCTACTCCGTCCTTTCCTTATGTGCCTTTGTACACGCGGGAGATCGATCGGCTACTGATGCTGATGCCATTGCGCACATTGATGCACTTATTCATCAGGACCTTCAAGCACATGGCACCAAGCCAAATGGACCTGTGGCTGACAATGAATTTGTTCGACGGATACACCTTGATCTCATTGGCCGGATACCGACCGTCGAAGAAGTTGATGCTTTTATGCGTGATACGAGGCAGGATCGGCGATCACGACTCATCGATGATCTGCTGGCGTCTCCAGGACATGTCTCTCATATGTT
>Ga0114925_10001124_pt1 | contig 12817 bp, 13 predicted proteins | sample SumtaG_2_FD_87287 | JGI IMG/M metagenome (GOLD analysis project Ga0114925, IMG submission 87287) | Deep subsurface microbial communities from Indian Ocean to uncover new lineages of life (NeLLi) - Sumatra_00607 metaG | ecosystem: Environmental > Aquatic > Marine > Oceanic > Sediment | place... | reverse complement strand
TAAAAAAAGAACGCAACGATGGCACCATAATCGCTTGCATTGTGACGACAACTCCCTTTCGGGCACCTGATGGCGAATTGATTGGTATTGTTCAAAATTTTAAAGACATCACCGAACGCAAACGGATAGAGGAGCAACTCAAGACATCGCTCAAAGAGAAAGAGGTGCTTCTAAAGGAAATTCACCATCGGGTTAAAAACAACCTCCAGGTCAGTTCCAGTTTACTTGATATGAGCAGCCTATGAATCCATGATCAGCAGGCAATAGATTTGATTACAGATGCCCGCACCGAAATTCACACCATGGCCCTCATCCATTTACAACTCTATCGAAGCGAAAGATTTGATCAAATTGAAATGGAGAGCCATATCCAGGAGTTAATCATCTCCCTGTCGAAAGTTTATGCAGAAAGGAAAAGTATTACCTCTGTTGTTGAAATCTCCGGCGTTCACCTTTCTATAATCCAGGCTATCCCCTGCACTCTTGTCATAAACGAACTGATTTCCAATGCCTTAAAACATGCATTCAAGGAGGGGCAAAAAGGGATGCTCGAAATTTCCATGCAGAGTTCAGCCGAAGACACGATTTTTGTAACAATCAAGGATGACGGTATCGGCATCCAGGACGAAATTGACATTTATAAAACTGACAGCCTGGGTCTAAAGTTGGTCAGAAACCTAGTTGAGAAACAACTAGGGGGGAAATTACAGGTTAAACGGAATAAGGGTACAGAATTTATCATTGAATTTAAAATCTTAGAAGAGGGGGCAAAATATGCATAGAATAATGGTAGTAGACGATGAAGTTGTCATAACCACGCAACTGGAAGAACGCCTGGCAACCATGGGATACAAAGTCGTGGCGAGTGCCTCTTCTGGGGAAGAAGCCGTAGATATAGCCAGACACCTCAGACCAGATATAATCCTGATGGATATTGTTATGCCGGGAAGTTTAGATGGTATTGATGCCTCCGAAACGATTAAAGCAGAATTGGATATTCCAGTTATATTCCTGACCGCCTATGCAGATGATACACTCATAAAGAAAGCAAAGATTGTGGAACCTTTCGGATATATTATAAAACCGTTTCAAGAAAAAGAAATAAAAGCGACCATTGAACTCGCTCTTTATAAAAAAGATATAGAGCGACTGCTTCGTAAGTCAGAAGAGAGGTATCGTTCAGCGATAGATACCGCCATCGAAGCCATCGTCACTGTTGGCAACCGTGGAAACATAATGTCCTGGAACCATGCGGCGAAAACTATGTTTGGCTATTCGGCCGATGAAATAGTAGACAGGCCGTTTACTTTTATAATAACTAAACAACTTGAGAAAGACCTTAAAAAGGAAATGAAACGTATGGTATCAACCGGAAAATCAAATATTATTGGAAAACCGGTTGAGTATTCTGGACTTAGAAAAGACGGCAGTGAATTCCCCATGGAGTTTTCCCTGACTACCTGGAAGACAAAAGAGGGAATCTTCTTCACTATTATCATGCGTGAAATCACCGAGCGTAAGCAAATAGAGGGCGAGAGAGAGAAACTTATCCTCGAACTTCAAGAAGCTCTTGCCAAAATTAAGACCCTTAAAGGAGTTTTGCCCATTTGCGTTTTCTGCAAAAAGATACGCGATGATAAGGGACATTGGCATCAAATTGATGTTTATATTCGTGATCATTCTGAAGTAGAGTTTAGCCATGGGTTTTGTCCTGAATGTGCAAAAAACTATTATTCTGAATTTTATAAAAATGATGAGTAACTGGCAGCAACATCGCCTATCACATATTAAAGGCTCTGTGGCAAGTAAAAAATAAAGATTTTACCCCTAACCCGGACAAGCCACATTCAAGATTTAAAGATTTTCTTGCCTATTGGGCAAGAAAATCGGTATTAAGGTACTAAGAAGTCAATAAAAGAATCGAAATATGGATAAATTTCAGTTAGTCTGCAGCAATCGGAGTTTTGAGAGGAATGTCAACGCCTGTCGCTTGACATCTAACAATTTTGGTGTAGATTAGAAGTATAATAGAAAAATGAAAAATTATCAGGCAATAATATTTGACTTGGGAGACGTAGTCATTAACATTTCATTTAATAACATATTTGATTACTGGGCTAAAATGAGTGGGCGTGATGCAAATGAGCTAAAGCAGAAATTTAAATTTGATAAAGTGTATCAGCAATTTGAAAGAGGTAAAAGACCACCTCCAAAGGAGGTGGCTTCCTTTTGGCAGTGAAAACAGGGAGCGGTGTACAAAAAGTTCTGGATTATTTTTAAATAAAAGTTATAAAAACATGAAAATAAAAGTAAAGTTTTATCTTTCCTCAAAGCTAACAGGTATAAATGAGGATGAGCTAAATATGGAATTGGAGAAAGAGATCTTTTTGGAAGAATTTCTAAATTTATTAGGAGAAAAGTATCCTGTTTTTGGCAAGAATTTTATTTATTCTTTAGGTGCCAGAGGGGATGCCAAAAAGGCGAGAATTCCTCTTTTAATTATGATAAATAATAAATACTCCGGTTTGAAACAAACTATTAAACAGGGCGATGTCATCGAAATATTCCTTTTCGCCGCTGGAGGATAGAAAATAATCCTTTAATTGATAGCGAGGATTAAATATAAAGGATTTTATCCGTAACGGCGGGGGTTACATCGGTATTTGCGGTGGCGCCTACTTTGCCAGTGAAAAAGTCATCAGGCCGGGGGTAGGTGAAAAATTAGACGCCGCTTGGCTTATCAATAAAAAGCTTTTCAAAAATGTAAAAAATAAATTTCCTTAAATAAGGAGGGATCCAAAAATGAGAAAAATATTATTATTACCAATGGTAAGTTTGTTTACCCTGGGGTTATTATTCAGCCAGGTTTTTGCAGTTCCACCCCATCCCGGGGCAAGACCCTTAAAGGTGGCGGTAGTTGTTCCTGCCAGCAGCACCGATCAAGGCTGGAACCAGATGGGGGTAGATGGTCTTAGAATGCTAAAAGATAAATGGAGCTTAACTATAGAGATTGCCGAGAATCAGGGATACGGTGATATTAAGCCGGTTCTTCGTGATCTTGCGAGAAAACGATTCGATCTCATTATAGCTCATGCTTCCGGATACCAAACAGTTGCTCCTGAAGTAGCTGTAGAAAAAAATATAAGAGTGGCGATTGTTGAAAACCCTGGCGCTATTAAACGGGGACTGGTTTCTAATTATGAGGGCGAAGCTCAGGAAGGTGCTTATCTGGCCGGTATCCTGGCAGCAAAAATGACCAGAGCAAAAATCATAGGGTGTGTTGTTTCTGCTGAGGTGCCCGATTGGAATAGAATGACCGCAGGCTTTATGGAGGGACTTCACTCTGTGAATCCGAGTATTAAGTTCATGTATAATGTTATTGGCGAAGCAGCTTATGAAGATGCTGCCGGGGGTAAGCGAAATACGGAGGCACAGATTGCAGTCGGTGCCGATGTGATTTTTGGTATGGGTGATGGCGCTTCTTTCGGGATTATGAAAGCCTGTGAAGAAAATAAAGCAAGAGACGGTGGGAAGGTTTGGTTTATTGATGTTATCGGGGATAAACAGAACATCGATAAAAAGGGAATATTGCTGGCTTCGGTATTGTGGAACTTTGAAGTTATTTATGAAATGATGCTGATTGATATCTATAACGGTACTTTTGGAAAAGATTACATTCAGACATTGGAAAATGGCGGTATAGAGCTGGCAATTTATAAAGATATTCCTGTCCCGGTTAAAGCAGCAATGAAAAAAGCAGAACAGGGCATTACGAGTGGAAGAATAGAAGTTTCCAATGTTCCTGCCACCCGGGACGTAAGGGCAATGAAGAAGAAACTCTTCAGATAACAGGTTGTTAGTGCGATTTTCTCACAAATTGAGTAACAACGAAATTAATTATTGATATGGCAATATATTACAGTGCCATACATCAAATGGAGTCTGAAGTGAGAAAAGCGCTTATTTTAAATAAGTAAAAGGTCAAGAAAATGAAGCAGGTTTCTGAAACTGTTGTTGAAATGAGAGGAATTACAAAAAGGTTCAATGGACTGGTTGCCAATAACAATATCGAGTTTGATTTAAAAAAAGGTGAAATTCATGCTCTGCTGGGAGAGAATGGCGCCGGCAAAACGACATTAATGAATATTCTTTCCGGAATGTACCAGCCCGATGAAGGCGAGATTTATATAAAAGGGGAAAAAGTTAAGATTACCTCTCCACAAGAGTCTTTACGCTTAGGTATCGGGATGGTTTATCAACATCTAACATTGGTGCCTACTTTATCGGTGCTGGAAAATATTTTTCTTGGTACAAATAAAAAATTTCTTCTTCCTAAAAAATATGCTGAAAAAAAAGTGGAAGAAATTGCAGAGTCTTACGGGCTGTGGGTAGATCCCCATGTAAAAATATGGCAGTTATCAGCAGGAGAGCAGGAGAGGGTTGAGATTGTTAAATTATTTTATCGTGGATCAGATGTCCTCATTCTCGATGAGCCAACGTCGGTTTTCACATCATTAGAAGTTGAGGATTTTTTTAAGGTTTTAAAAAGTATGGCTAAGGCCGGAAAAGCTGTCATTTTTATCACTCACAAGATAGAAGAGGCTTTAAGCATAAGCGATAGAATAACTATATTGAGACAGGGGGAGAAAGGAGGAGAAATCGATTTAAAAGCCGGCTTAAAAGCCGGCGCCGGGAAAAAGGAGAGAGAACATCTAAAAGAAAAAATTGTAAAAACAATGTTTAAAGAAGCAAAAATTGCAGAAGGGATAAAAAAGGCATCTAAAAAAGTATCGGAAGATGTAGTTTTAGACTTAGAAGGGGTAACCGCCAAAAATGATAGAGGAGTAGATGCATTAAAGCATGTTTCTTTTTCTCTTCATAAAGGAGAAGTTCTTGGTATTGCCGGTGTAGATGGGAACGGCCAAAAAGAATTAGCAGAGGTAATTGTGGGGCAGCGTAAAGTTTTATCCGGAAGAATTACTCTTAATGAATCCGATATAACAAATAAATCTATTAAGTTTATTAATGAGATGGGTGTTTTTTATGTGACTGAAGACAGAATGGAGGAGGGTTGTGTAGGTAATTTTACTGTAGCTGAGAATGCTATCTTTCGGTGTTATAAAAAAGAGCCTTTTTCTAAAAAAGGAATACTTTTAAATATGGAGACAATCAAAGGATACGGTGATGAACTAATTAAAAGTTTTTCCATCAAAGCACCAAATGCAGATACATTAGTAAGAACTCTGTCAGGGGGAAATATCCAAAAATTAATACTGGCAAGAGAGTTTTCTTACAAACCAGTGGTTCTAGTCTGCAATAAACCCACTCACGGGCTGGATGTGATGACAACGCGGTTTATTAGAAATGAAATAAAAATGCTAAGCAGGCGGGCGGCCTCAGTGATTTTAATTTCTTCAGACCTGGATGAAATAATGGAAGTAAGTGATCGAATAGGAGTTTTCTTCAAGGGAGAATTAATAGATATTTTACCTAATAAAGGAGTTGTAAAGGAAGAAATTGGAAAATTAATGTTAGGACCTTAATCATGAATGCGGCTTGTCCACATTAGGACCTTAATACCGATTTTCTTGCTTTTTTGGCAAGAAAATTCTTTTAATAAAGAATGTGGCTTGTCCACATTAGGGTTACCAAATAAAGGAAACAGCTGATGAATATAAAGGAAATTCTAAAAGCAGCGATCGGGCCGATATTTGCGATTCTTGCTGCTTTAATTGTGGGAGGAATAATATTACTCATTATTGGATTAAACCCCCTTAGAACATATTCTGAATTATTCTCACTGGGTGTTGGAACATATCTTGGTATCACGGAATCCCTGAAGAGAATGGCTCCCCTGCTTATTATGAGTGCGGGATTGATAATTGTTTTTAAAACAGGGATTTGGAATATAGGCGGTAATGGCCAGTTCTTAATAGGCGCAATTTTAGTAGGGGGTACGGCTCCTTTGCTGGTAGATAAGTTTCCTCTATTTCTATACTTCTTAATCTTGGGCTTGATAGGATTCTTTGGCGGGGCAGTGTGGGTAAGCATTCCAGCCATATTGAAAGCAAAATACGAAATTAATGAAATTATTGTAACAATGATGATGGATTTTGTTGCTATCAATTTTACATCTTATCTGGTTAGATATCCGTTGAATCCACATCCAGGACATTTCCCCCAGACGGTAGTCCTTCCCATGGAAAAAAGGTTGCCGTTTATTCCCTTTACAGAAATTCACATAGGATTAATTGTCGGCTTAATCGTGGTAATCCTGGCACATTATTTTATAAGAAGAACCACACTGGGATATGAGTTTCGATTTTCAGGTGAAAATAAAAAAGCAGCATTCTATGCCGGTGTGAACATTAAAAAAGTCACCATCCTTGCAATGCTTTTAAGCGGTGGATTTGCGGGGCTTGCCGGTACAAATGATGTTTTAGGAATTAAAGGCGCTTTTCAAGCAGAATGGAACCCGGGGTACGCTTTTTCAGTCATTCCCCTTATTTTCCTGGCCAGACTCAATGGAATTGCCGTTATTCCGCTTGCCTATTTTTTTTCCTTTCTTGCAATTGGGGGGGAATTCATGTCTCGAGCAGCAAATGTGCCTGTGTTTTTTGTTCAGGTAATAGAGGCTCTGATGCTGATATTTTTTGGTATAGGTGAATATATTCAGAAAAGAGGAAAGCTATTTTGGAAATTTTAAGTTCAATTTTTTCAGAGCCTTTTTTTATAATTCTTTTGGGTGGCACTTTAACTGCTTCAACGCCAATAATCCTGGCAGCAATAGGAGAAGACTTTGTTGAGTCAGGGGGGGTATTAAACCTTGGATTAGAGGGGATGATGTTAACAGGGGCTTTTACAGCTTTCATAACTGCCTTATATACTCAAAATATCTATCTGGGTCTATTCTCCGGTATATTTGGAGGACTATTTATTGCGCTGATTTTTGGATATCTGGTAATTTATTTAAAGATTAACCAGATTGTTGCCGGCCTGGGTATTGAGATTTTTGTGATTGGAATCACGAGTCTGCTATATAGAGTTATCTTTGGGAGGTCATTTCCTGTTGTTTCAGAAATTACCTCTAAAATACCTATTCCTTTTCTTTCTGAAATTCCCTATATCAGGTCAATTTTTAATCAGCATATCATAACTTATTTAAGTTTAGTTCTCCTTCCTGTTGCCTGGTGGCTGCTTTACAAAACAAATTTTGGATTAAATGTAAGAGCAGTAGGAGAAAATCCTGCTGCCGCAGATGCCCACGGTGTTAATGTCTACCGTACAAGATATTTAACGTTACTTTTAGAGGGTATATTGGCCGGTTTGGGAGGAGCATTTCTCTCTATCTGTGATCTGGCTTTCTTTGTGAGTAACATGACTATGGGACGTGGATTTATTGCTATAGCTATAGTAATGCTTTCCAGGTGGAATCCTTCCAGAATATTTTATGGGGCGTTTTTATTTGGGATCTGTCAATCGCTCACTTTCGGACTGCAGATTATAGGGTTAGGTGTTCCGCGTGAATTTATTTTAATGCTCCCCTATGTTGCCGTGATTGTCCTATTATGCCTTCTTGCAAGGAATACTCGACTTCCAGGGGCTTTTTGTCAGCCCTATGAAAGAGAATAAAAATAAAAAGGGGTAAAATCTTTACTCTTGACGGTTGAGCTTTAATTGATGTACTAATCAGCTATAACTGAATCTGGCATCGATTCATACCGTCACCCTCATCCCTCATAAAGATAAGAACCTTTTTCTCACGCTCACACCATGTCTTCACATCACCCTTAAAACTTGGACAATCCGCAACCACTTCCAGAATATCTCCTTTTTTCAATCTGTGAGACATTACCGTCATCTCAATTGTAGGTTTGGGGCACTTCCATCCCTTAGCATTGATAACTTCTTTTGCCATAGCTACTCTCTCCTTTAACAATATATTATTTTCCATTTAAACAGAGGGGTCCCAGTTCCTTTACTGTGTCCACCATATCTGTAATAACGCTAACAAACTTCCCACCCTCCGATGCAGACACATAGTCAAACCTGCATCTTTCCTCTTCAATACCGAACTGTTTTAACAGTCTCACCAGCATGTTATACCGCCCGACGGCCTTTAAATTTCCTTCTTTATAATGGCAATCTCCGGGGTGGCAGGCAAGGATTATAACCCCATCTGCTCCTTCTTCATACGCCTTAAGTACAAACTGGGGGTCAACCCTTCCACTGCACATAATCCTGATGAAATGGACGTTTGCCGGGTAAGGTTTCTGCATGGTGCCTGCTTTGTCTGCTGCAGCATAGGAACACCAGTTGCATAAAAATCCTAAGATTTTTGGTTCAAACTTATTCTCTTTTCTTTTTGTATTCATGTCAACACACCCTGTATTTCTGCAAGTAGTTCTTCTGCCGTAAAATGATTTCCCTTGATAACCCCTGCCGGGCAAGCAGCAACACATGTGCCGCATCCCTGACAGAGTACTGAATTTGTTGTTGCTTTTGCTTTCTCTTCATCAAAATCTATTGCCTTGTAGGGACATACCAGAATACAGACCCTGCAACCGGAACACCTCTCTTCATCAACCGATGCAATAATAGGCTCAATCTCCAGTTTCTTTCCCTCCGGAAGACCGGATAGAATATAACCGGAGGCAGCAAGTCCCTGGTTCATGGCATTCTGTATATCCATTGGTGACTGGCATGACCCTGTAAGATAAACCCCTTTTAATTTGCTCTGAACAGAGTCCACCCTGTTATGGAGTTCTTCAAAAAACCCGTACCTGTCAGCAGGAATTTCCAGAATACTTCCAAGTTCCGCTGTATCAGAAGATGGAATTATCGGAGGACAGAGAATTATCATGTCTGCTGTTGATTTACATCTCTTGCCGGAAGAAAAAGAGTAGTGTATGGCCAGCCTGCCGTTTTCAATACTCACATCAATTTCATTAATATTTCTGTACCGTATAAACAGACTGTCAGGATTGTTCAGGGCCTTATTGTATAATTGGAATGTCTCTTTTCCCGGCACCGATATCTCTTTAAAGAAGTGAAATATTTTTGTATTTGGGAGCTTTTTTGAAATAAATTGATTAAACTTAAAGGCAGATTGACAGCAGGTGCCAGAACAATACTTTATGTGATTCTTATCAAGGCTTCCGGCACAGTGGATGATTGCAATTGAGCGAGGCCCGTTTTTGCCGAAGCCCTGAATTTCTCCTTCTGTTGGGCCGTTTGATGCAATGATTCTCTCAAACTCAAGGCTTGTATAAATATTAGGCAATTTACCATAACCAAGATTGGTGAGATTACTGCAATCATAGAGTTCGGCCCCTACAGCAACAATGATTGCACCGACATTCCTTTCAATAACTTTTTTTTTATCATCAAAGTTGATAGCATCATCCACAATGCATGCATCTTCACATAAGCGGCAGTTTTCACCTTTAGTTCTTAAACAGACTTCATCATCGATAAAAGGAAAGTTAGGCAGTCCGCCGCTGAAAGCAAATGAAATGGCCTTTCTTTCATCAAGGCTGCAGTTAAATTCGTTCTTAGCTGAGACAGGGCAGGGTTCGATACACTCTCTGCAGCCTATACATTTTTCAGGATTCACATACCTGGGTAATTGTTTTATTTTTACGATGAAGTTTCCAAGATATCCTGCAACCTCCACCACTTCTGAAAGGGTTAACAACTCAATGTTTTCAGAATTATCTCCATGAAGCACATCACCGAGCATAGGCTCCAGCATACAGGGCCCGCACTCCATGTTCGGAAAGATTTCTTCATATCTGACCGGCATACCCCCAATTACAGGGTTTTTTTCCACCAGAACCACCTTTCTGCCTGCTTCAGTTAGACTGAGTGAAGCTTTGAGACCGGCAGGGCCCGCCCCTATTACAAGAACATCAGGGCAGACATTTAATTCCTCAGGCTTTAATGGTTCATGGAGCTGTACACGGGCAACTGCCCCTTTCAGGTAAGCTGATGCTTTATCAGAAGCCTTACATATATCTGATATAACCCACGCCACATGTTCCCTTATATTCACCATCTGCATAAGGTAAGGGTTTATCGCGGCCTTTGAGAGTACATTCATAAAGGTTTTTTCATGATCCCTTGGAGAACAGGCACCTATAACAACCCTCATAGGCTTCTTCTTCTTTAAGTCTTTTTCTAGAAATTCCTTACCTTCCTCTGCGCATAAAAAATCTACTGTTTCAAAATAGGCCACATCCTTAAGTTTGGTTATCTCTTCCATCACTTTTTGCGGATCGATCCTATCAGATATGTTTGTGCCGCACTTACAAAAATAAACTCCTATTTTCATATGCTTCTCCAGGTTGTTTTTCTAAATAACAAAGGATCTCATCAATTACTCTAGTATGAGCACGTGCTACCGGCTCTGTCAGCTCTTCACTGAATGTTTCTACATCATTTACCTCCACTGCCCATATTCTTACTTCAGATGGCAGTGGAAAATGCAGCAATTTTCCCACCTTAAGAGCAGCTGAAAGGTTTGTATTGTGAGTCGAGTAAACATACTGGCTGTGGGAAACTGCATAACATTCGGTTTCTTCTTCATCGAAAAAAAAGGAAGATATTGTCCCCGGTTTATTTATTCCGCTTATCAAAGCATCCACAATAATCGCCTTTTCGTATCCGATCATCGCTTCCATGAGCTCCAATCCACCAGTATACAGTTCTATAACATCCACATTCAGGTTTCTTTTTAACCTGTCCCGAAGATTCCTCACCACCTTTATTCCTACACCATCATCGGTAAGGAGGAGATTCCCCATTCCAATTATTATGGTCTTCATGAAGCGCTCCAATTAATCCCTGGTAAAAGTATCAAGAACATCTCCACCGGAGTTAATGATCTTTACAACCATCGGCATTGTACCTGGCAGATGGTGGGTAGCACATGACAAACAGGGATCATATAGCCTGAATGCTATTTCAATTTTATTGAGCAGCCCATCCTTAATAACCTTCCCTTTTGTGATGAGTTTCTCCGCCGCCCTCTTAAGGGACATTGAGATAGGGGCATAGTTGTTGGTTGTGCCCACTATCATGTTCACTTTCTGAATTACGGCATTTTCATCAGTTACATAATGATGTGTAAGTGTCCCCCTTGGTGCTTCAACAGAGCCTATTCCGACTCCTTTAGCCTTTCCCGAAGGCAAATTCCTTATTTCGGGCGAGGTAATTTCAGGGTCCGATGCAAGCTCCAGCATATGCTCAGCGGCATAAAGCATTTCTATCAGTCTGGCCCAGTGAGTGGACAGCCGGAAATGGACAGGCTGATACCTTCCATTTTTCTTTTTAGAACCAAATGTCTCATAAAACTTCTCAAAGTGTTCCTGAGCAAGGGGGGTTGCCATACTGTCCGATACATTCAGCCTTGACAGAGGCGTTGCGCAGTAAACTCCACTATCCATGCCATCAATAAAACCTTTCCAGCCGATTTTCTTTAAATATGGAACTTTAAGGTATGTCCAGGATTCAACGTTCTCCATGATATGTTCCATGTAATCTTTTGGATGATATTTAACAAATTCCTTCCCCTCAGGATCCACCACTCTGACCATGCCGTCGTAAAAGTTCACATGGTTTTCATCATCAACGGTGCCCATATAGTAGGTTTGATGTGTATAAATGTCGGATGTTATAAGTTCAAGAAGGTCCGGGTTGTTTAATACTATTTTATCAAACGTTTTAAGGCTGAAAAGTGAAAATTCTATATTTTTTTTTGCTATAGCCTCTATTTCTTTTCTTTCTTCTTCTGTTACCGGTTTGCTCCATCCGCCGGGTAATCCGGCGCAGGGATGAACCTTCCTCCCTCCAAGCATCTCTATCACGTGATGGTTTTGAGCCCTTGTTTCTATGACCTGTTTTCCGATATCCAAACCCACCTTTTTGATGACTCCGAAAATATTTCTCTCTGAGGGTGGTGCATCAGGACCAACAATAAAATCAGGCCCGCCAAGAGCATAGAAATGAGTCGTGTGGTCTGTAACATAAAAAGCCATATATAAAAGTTCTCTTATCTTTTTGGCAGCATCCGGGGGTTCTACTTCAAAAAGATCATCCAATGCCTTTAACGAAGCCATATGGTGCGCTTCAGGACAAACACCGCATATCCTGTTTGTGATGATCGGCATCTCTTCAGCAAGCCGACCAACGCAAAACTGTTCAAAACCTCTGAGTTCCGGAACCTGAAAGTAGACATTTGCAACATCGCCGCCGTCATTCAGAAAAATATCTATCTTTCCATGTCCCTCAAGTCTTGTTATGGGATCAATTGTAACTTTTTTCATCCTTATTTCCTTACAGAGTTTTTAAGTATTGATCCTGCCAGGCTAAACTTGTAAAAGGTTCCTGCATAATCCGGTATGGAGTCTATGATCTTATTAGTATGCCCTGTTATCTCTTCTTCAGTTAAATCACCTTCAAGATTCAGTATAGATCCCAGCGCCGCTATCATTTTTGCCCCCTGGTCGAGCACCCCATCGGGAGCACCGTAACAGCCTGAACAGGGCATATTCACTTTAGTACCTTAATCCTGATTTTCTTGCCTTTTAGGCACAAACTTTAGTTTGCAAGAAAATATTTTTATAATCAAGAATGTAGCTTGTCCACATTAGGGCAGAGGGAACCGCATCCGGCTCTCGTTGCGATCCCCATACAAATAATTCCCTGTTCCAGAAGACACTTCTTTACATCAGGTATTATCTCGAATGTTCTATAAAAGCGGTCAATTTTCTTATCTTCTTTTATTTTTTCACACTCATCACATACGGTCGATGTG
>Ga0114925_10001123_pt1 | contig 12820 bp, 8 predicted proteins | sample SumtaG_2_FD_87287 | JGI IMG/M metagenome (GOLD analysis project Ga0114925, IMG submission 87287) | Deep subsurface microbial communities from Indian Ocean to uncover new lineages of life (NeLLi) - Sumatra_00607 metaG | ecosystem: Environmental > Aquatic > Marine > Oceanic > Sediment | place... | reverse complement strand
TCTCTTTTCTTATCTTTTCCATTCACAAACAAACTACTGAATGTGTTTAACATCATAAACTCTTCCTCTTTAGTTGGATCAACCCTATCAGGGCTCCAAATAAGCTTAGATATTTTGTATAAAAACGTTGAGAATTCTATAGTAGCAGAAAAAAATCTCTTCCCTTCACTTGTATCCTTAACTGCTTCATAAATCATCCATGTTAAATATGTTCTCATCGATTCTATTTTTTTATCCATTTTACTAATAAATATTTTATTCATTTCTTTAAAATGTTTTTCCAACTTATTTAACTTCAATTTCATGCCTTCTATAAACTCGTCTATTTCTGTAAGATCCATTGGTCTTCTATCATACATTTTTTCTTTGTACATTGCTGCCATCACGTAATATTTGAAAAATACCTCAACCTTTGAAATAATTTTCTGCAACTCAAACAAATTTTTGTTAAACACATTGCAGAATATAATATGATCATAAACCGTTTTAATTTTTTTTTTCCCGAATTGTAATTTCCCCTCTTGTGACATGCCTGGAATGTCATACTGATCTAATAATTTTGCACAAATATATACCTTTGATTGTAATGCATCATAAAATGATTGAATATGTTTTGCTATCACACGAAGCTCTTGTTTAAGTGGATCGGTTTCAATCTCAAGAGTTTGGACAGTTTCATCTACTTCTCCGACACCTGTTGTATTCAAAGTATCAATCATGGTATCAAATATTTCTCCAATGAAAAAAAACGGTTTTAGATCTAGATCCTTTACTATAGTCTTTACTATGGTGGTTGTTTTTTTATTATTATTGTCAATCATAATATTAGTTATTTCAACTTTTTCAATTCCATCAATCTTGAGATCTTTTGATACAAGTCCTGCTTTTTTTACTTTTCCAACATCTTTCGAATCAACTCTATAAATGTAGTTTTTAAGCTTCGTAATCGGTTCTTTTCTTACAATTAATGACATTACTTCATAAACTTCAAACTTTGTTTTTTTGATAGATTTTGTTACAAGACCTTTAATACTAGAGACGCCCAATCCATATAACACAGAAGAAGTAAGATTGAATATGTAATTCCCAACGTCTTTCTTCATACTGTAAGCAATGTCTTTCAGGATAAGATTTTTTGTAACATAGTGACTGAAACCCTTTTTCCAATTAACTCTCACTTTCATATAATTCCAATGTGATTTATCCTTTTCTTCATTTACTTTCTTTTCATCATCCTTAACTTTTTTGAACTTATCAAATTTCTTCCTATTCTTTTTGTATTTACTGTACTCATCATCAAATTTATCTAACATCATTAAATTCTCTGTATTATTGTGTCGTTGGTTTTTATTAATAATATTATTATCTTTACCACCAATTTTATATTTAGGAATACAAATTGATTTATTAATGTCTCTCTCCAAAACGTTTTTGCTTGTAATAAAAATTTCTTGATCTGTTCCAGAGCATACAAAGTTATCTTCGATTCCATCGTAATGTATCATTCTGTTATATGATTCACAATATGCATTCATATGATTGTTTGGGTTTGATGAAATCATTTCATCAACACGTACACCCTCTGGAACGTTAAGTTTGACGTCAAATACAACTGGAGGCGATGTATATTCTATGTTCATCCTTTTCTCTTTCTCGGTTAATTCTAAATCTTCCTTCTTTTTCCGCATTTTTCAGAATAATTGTTCTGTTCTGTTTGGTTTAGTTTCTTCCTGTAGTATTTTAACACAACAGAAAAAAAAGATATTGTTATATTATTTTTTAATTGATTAGAAAGAGAAGGCAAAAAAAAAAAAAAATTTAAAATTCGTCCTTTTTTATTCTAATTTTCCCAGTATTTCCATTGTTGTTGTTCCTTGGTACAAAAGAAAAATCTTTAAAAAGAGATTTAAACATTTCAAACCCAATCCCCTTATTTCCACTTCTATTATTCGGAGAAGAAATTGTTATTGACGTTGATATGATATATTTATACATTAGTATTATAATCGCAAATATAATTAACGTTATTCCAACCCATATAATGTACTTTAGCAACAAAAATACTGGATTCAAATATTCTATTAGATTGTCAAAAGATTCTTTCAGAGCCATATATAAAATATTCTCGTTTAATACCCTTTTTGCTCTTTTACAATGTGTGTATTCACCGTCTAAATAATTATCTAATTCTGGATGTTCACATACAGTAAATTCATGTAATTTTAGTTGCATCGCAAGGCTAGCTCTGTGTTTGTCTTCTTTTGCTTTGTCATACCTTTCATTAAAATCATAGTAGAAGTTGAATATACACACACCAATTCCTATAAAACAGAATAATATTATTACAGAATACACTATGTTTTTAAAAAAGTTGAAAATTTTTTTCATTTTTTAGTTACTCAATTACAAAAAATGGAGAAAAAAAAGAAAAATATATTTTTAATAATTTGTTATACCAAAAGGATCTTCTTCATTTTCGTCCATTTCTCTTGATGTAATTTCCATAGAAGAAGCTTCTGAACCAGATAATTTCATATGCGTTTTTCTAGTTTCAACAAATTCTGATTTTCCTCTTTGTACAGGAATCTGTTTAAGATCAGGATCAATATATTTTACATGAATCGTTTCGTGTGTTTCTATCTCCACCATCTTTTTTTTGTCTCCAAATCTTGCAGAACCTACCATTTGAGTTGATGTAACTCCATCTCTAAATCCAACCAATTCCATATTTATTAATTTTATTGGATCACCACCATTTGTAGGGAAGAACATCACCACGTTTAATGCATCACCAGGATATCCTTCCAAATTATGATGAGCAATAACAATAGGTTTTTCATTAGGTGGGGCAATTTTTCTAAAATTTATCATAACATCGAAGATTCCATCAACTTTATCTTTAACAATTTTCATGTCTTTTAATTCATTCTCTCTTAGGTTTCTTACCCTCGGCAATACTCCACGTCTGATAGTCAAATCCTTTGGATCATAATTGCTTATGTGAATAAATGGTATTAAGTCTTCTTTCTGTTCAACTAAAATTGATTCTTTTCTTTCTGCCTTTTCAGTTTCACGTAACTTTGCAATTATAGTTTGTAAATCACTTTCTGAATATTTTTTTCCGTCATTTTTTTTTTTAACAATCTCATTCTCATTCTCATCCCCAGGAATTGACTTCAAAAATTTGTCATAAATGAAATAAAATAACACAACAAAAACAAAAACTTGAAAAAGAAGAGAAAATGTCAACCCATTATTTTTTTCAAATTCATAATAATGCCTTTTCTTTTTTTTCTTTTTCTTTTTTCTATTTCTATTTCTATTTCTATTCATTATTTTTTGAAAAAAAAGTAATTGTTTTTGTTTATTTAATTATTTTTATTTAATTATACATATTTTGACCCACCTCTTTTCTTTTTTTTCTTTCTTTTCTTTCTTCCTTTTTTCAAAAATGGCTCTCTTTGTTCATCGTTTCTTCCTTTTCTTCCTTTTCTTCCTTTCCCTTTAATCTTTCCTCCTATTTTACTACTAATATCCCCCTCAGGAAATAGATCTTCAAATACATTTGTAATACCAAGTAGTTCAGAAGCTCTTCTTGAAGTTGATATAATCCCTATTACAGCTAAAATCCCACCTACAAGACACCCAATAATATGAATACACATGAACACAATTCTTAGTATAAATGGTAAATTCATTATTAGTTTATCAGGATCATTCTCCCAAGTTCCTGGTGATTTAACACATTCAGGATCAATAGCGCCATGATTGGGGCATCCGAATGTTAGAGAGTCATAAAATGTATTATTACAGCACGCATAATAACTATTTGCAGAATTTAGATAATGGCCATTTAAACTGTTTGCATTCCAGACATTTGAAAACATCATAAAAGAAAATAATATGATATTAATAATGAGCACAGCAATTTGAATTAATAGAACAACAACCCCTGATGCGGGACTACTACTTATAAACCCAGCTGAACCAATAAAGAAATTAAATCCGTAAAAAATCCAAAACAGTGATTCAATAAATGCGTAATAATTACTCCATGCATTTGTATTTACTTCCCCCCACAAGTCTTCTTCAAGAAATGCCGACGTTTCCAAATGTGAAGAATCGACTTTACAAGAATAATACATGTATATCATTATTCCAGTATTTATAAAAAATATCCCGATTCCAATAGTTTGAATTATCCAAATTCTAACTTCAGTTGCCGAAGCTTTTTTCCTTTCTTTTCGCATACCTTGACCCATTTTTTTTTTTCCCTCCACCCTTTTCTTGTTTGTCTTTTTACTTAATATAAAATTAGAAGAATGTGAGTTTATATTTTAAAAAAAGTAATTTATTTGTTACAATTAATTTTTTTTTCCTTTCTTTAATTCCTTTTTTAACCGATTCTTTTCTCTTGTGGTGGAGTGTGTTCATTTCCAATTCTGTATTGTCTTACTCCTGGGAATGTAATTTTCCCCCAATGACCTTGCGATGCAATATCTTTTTTATAATCGTCATTATGATCTGGATACCATGTTCTTCCTGTACAAACTAAAGTATTTGCACATTCGTGTTGTGCATCTGATGTATTTGATCTATTTCTCTTCCAAAACGTTTGGAATCGATATGCTAATGGGTAATGTGGTGGTTCGTTCAATATTTTTGATGGATTCTTACCAATTTTTAAGAATAATTGATCATGTCCTGTAATATCGGTGTTTACCTTTTTGAAGAACCAATATCCCAAAGGAACTTCTACAGAAAATAAACTACATTGTCCAACATCTCCAAACACTCCTGCAATTGGATCGTAATAATTTTTCCCCATTTTTTCAAATTGGTCTGGATCATAAAATATTGTTCCTGCCCCTCCTTGAGCCTCAACTATGATTGCATCTTCTTGGATATACACATTTTCATAAAGTACAGGTACAGTTCCTCCAGATTGAGCATATCTAAATCTTAATATCCCAGTTGATGGATTTAATCCCATCATAAATAATGGATTCCCTCTTGTTCTAAATACCGCTCCGTTTCCAATGAATATAATAGGATGCGTCTTATATTCCATATGCGGCCTAAATATCTCATAAATAATTGGTGGACAAGCATTATTTCTATACATTCCAACAAGATTGTTTCTTGTACAATCGCTCAAACATAACAATACACAATTCATTCTTGTAAACATGTTTGTATTCATATACAACGCATCCTTTATTGACTTTACACACATTCCACCCAGTTGTTTTGCTCCACTCTCTTTTGTAAATTCAGCAATATTATTAATCGAAAGTGTACCAAACTGTTCATTTGTTATCGTTGTTGGATCATCAACACCACGATATAACATAAGGTTGTGTAAGATGTGATATGGCCATGACGGACGATCTTGTTTTAGTACATCGGTTAATCTTTGTGTATTCTCTCGTCTTAGATCATCTAATCCAAATTCCTCAATATGATCTGCTTCTTCATCTAATCTCCCAGTTCCCATGACAACACTAGCGTTATACTTTGTTTGTTTAACTTCTTCATAAACTCCAGAAACTGAAATTGATTCTGATAAAGGTTGGTTCAAAGTTAACGTTGTTTGAGCCATAGCTCTCATTCGTGCCATCTGATTCAACCCTCTTCCAACATCTCTGGAATTTTTGTAGATGTTATAATGTCTTCTAATCTTCGAAATTTCACCAAAATACGCTTGTTTGTGCACATTAAACATGGGATCGTTCACAGCATTAAAGTCTGACTCTTTTACAGCATCAATAAATTCATTTACTGATAAATTTCTTCCAGCCAGATCAGCAATTCCAGACAACTGTTGAACCTGATTTATGTTGATATTAGACACTCTTGACAAGAATCTCATAGATGCGTTTGCGTAAATCAAGAACGGGTAATACGGATTATTAACATTACGATCTTCAAAAATGTGTTTGAATAATCCATGTGTACCATAAGGCCCATCATATGATGGATCACGATTAAACCCCGACCCAATATAACCATGTCCTTGAAGTCGATTTACAAAAGTTCTGTCAACATTATCTTCAGGAGTATCTCCTCCATCCTCAATATAAGTAACAAATCCTACAGGAAGTTGAGCTGTTGCAGCAAACCCGTTTAAAACTTGGTGATTATACGAATTAGTTGCACTAACTCCGAAAGTTTTTTGTGCAATTGCATTGTTTTTTATTCCCTCCAAGAATTTTCTAAAATACCTATTAGCATCATTGCGATCAGTAACTCGATCACTAACGTTTTTTTCAGAAAATGGATTCCAATTAAACCACAAAAAGTTCGAAGTATTGTTAATACCATTTAACCATCCATTGTACATTTGCTTTGGGTATGAAAAAACCGAAGGACTGAACTTTTCAAACCCTTTTCCAATAAGTTTGTTATCAGGAAGTTGGTTGACTAAAGAATCGATGTGTATTCTGAACACCTTCATAAACCTTCTTGCAGCATCAACGATCCATTGATCTTTGGTTGAACTACTAAGATTACTTTTATCCATTTTCGAAATTGCTTCGACGCCCCATACATTTGCTAATCCGAAACCGATTTTATCTCCCGGTAAAATGTATGATCCAGTATTTACTTGTTGCCTAACTTTGAAAAAACGGCTTGTTCTTGAATAATGTGTCCTAGTTGTATGAGCCGGAAGAACCATCTGAGCATTCCAATTAAGTTCCTTTAAGTTTGTCAACCAATCATTATCAAATGGTTGATCCTCGAGGTAAGTAAACATTCGTTCAAACATCATAATATCACTTCTATTTAACTTGATACCATCATATTTGAAATGATTATTCATTGTGGAAGAACAATATCTTATCACCTTATCCCAAGCGTATTTTTCGTGAACATTTAACTCTCCAATTAATGAAATATTTTCAGTATAATCGGTTGGGTTTGAATATTGTTTTTTCACAAAGAGATCATGATCTCTGTCTTTACCATACCCATACATTGGTGCTGTTTCTAAATTTCTAATACTTCCATCATCTTTTTTAAATGCAATTGAATTCTTTGCACAAGTTTCGTAAGTAATCTCTCTATTTATATCATAATCTTCGTCATAAATAGCACAAGTTAAATGTTTCGATCTGAATGTCCACGGACTAGATAAATTTGTATCTAGAATTGGGTGTATCAAATGAGATGTTCCAATCTGAGTGTATCTCGAGATAACATTACGATACAAATCGTATTTTTGTGACTGCAAATCTCTAGCAAGATGAACCTTGAACCCTTTAACATCTTGAAATAATTGAGCTTTATCAAACAGATCAGGTGTTGTAGCTGAAGGACTATTTATTTTCCCATCAAAACCAGAGGTTGATGGACCCTTCTTGTAATAATCTTTATGCTCACTTTTGAATATAAGTTTACTATACATTGTCATTGGTACAATCATATGATTTAAGAATCCATGATATTTTGACGAAACGTTCTTTACATCCTCACAAAGTTGTTCTAATCCATGTTCTCTTCTTCTGATACAATCCCAGTTAGCTTTAATCGTGTCATAATACTTTGTCATGTTGTCATCTGGACACTTCAACGCTTCTAACTTCGCATCTTTCATTGATCGGACAGTCAATATAAAATCATACAACTCAGTTCGATTGATTGCCATTGCTACTAACATCAATTTATCCCATAAGTCTTTAACTCCTTCAGGAGACGACATCATGTTCAAGTGAATGCTTGTACCTTTACCAAAGTAAGTAGTGTTTTCTTGCTTCTCCTGAATTGCTGTTGCAACTTCAGTAACAGGACCAGATAAACCAATAAAATCAGCCATGTCATCAGAATAAATCTTTGTCTGGATATTGAATTGCATTTTGTTGGTAAGGTACATTGGTGCTATCGTTCCAATCCATTGTTGATCAGCAAGTAATCTTGCCATTGCCCAGATATGTCTACTTACACGAATAAGATTCCTTTCAAGGTAAGCATACGGCCATTCATTTCTAGTTTGCCATCCTGTTGAGTATTTACTATCATGAGTCTTTTGTGGTACAGGGCCAAAATACATTTCATGATTTTTTGTTATAGGCCGACCCTTTGCTGCAAAAATACGTTCACTAGGGTTCCTTGAAATATCAAATGGTAATTGTCCACCAAATTGTCTATTAAAAGCTCTAACTTGAAACCTGTTATCTTCACCGGCTCCACCATGTCTTCTATCTCCACGATAAGGTCTCATTTTTTTTTTCTATGAAAAATTTCTATTTTTTTTTTAATTTGTTACTTGTTTTTTTGGTATGATTTTATATCTAGTTATTTTTTTTAATTTAATTAACAAAATAACTAGGTGTTATTAAGAAACTAATTTTTTTTTAAACAAATTTAGGTGCTATTAAATCAATGCCTTCCTCATTTAAATCAAGTGAGAAAAACATATTCTTATGATGTGTATTAAAATAATAATTTCCAAGTCCAGCAAGTCTGTTAACTAATTCTTCTTCCTCATCTAGCATTTTATTTAACCGATTATCCTTATTTTGAATTATATTAAAAATCTTATCCAATTCATTCAAAATTCTAGTTCCATTTGAATCAATTTCTTCACATTGTCTTTTTGTTAATTGAACATAGAGCAAGGTCCTCTTTTTCTTTTTTTCTTCTTTCTTTTTCTTCTTTTTTTTTTCTCTTTCTTCCTTTGCGACAGCTCTTTTTATTGACTTTTGAATTTGATCATTTTGTTTTTTAATTTTTTTTTTCAATAATTTTATAGTTCTTTCAACAACTTTTACATCATCCGATCTCTTGTCCTCTTTGTTTTTTAATATTTTTTTCCGTTTTTTCATTTTTTCTCTTCTTTTTTGAATAATATTTGTATTACCACCCTTGTTTAACTTTCTTCTTTTAATTTTTTTGATTGTACTACTAATAACAGGATTCGGTCTTTTTCTTTTCCTCCTCATTTTTATTTTTATTTTTGAGCGCTCAAAAAAAAAAATAAAAATAAAAATCACCTTTATTTTTTTTAAAAGCTGTTACCACTTAAACCCTCTCTCTCTCCCTTCACCCAATTATTTAACTCTCCATGTTTACTTTTCCATTCTAAGAACGCTACTTCTGAATAATCTGTCAAATCGCACAAGCTTATCATAATGTTCGTTAATGTAGTAATTCCAACACTCGCATCTCTTCTATGAATTAAAACAGTTCCAAGTTCATTCTGTGGTATTAAAAATCCCCTTTTAGAAATAGGTGCATATTTTGGAATAATAGTTCTTGTGTTTTGATATTTTAATCCAACTTTTAGTAAAAATAATCCACCAATAAATATTATCTCTTCAGTCAAATCACCATATCCACCAAACATTTTAGGGTGAGGATGTCGTTCACACATTAATTTACACCAATATAAATATTCACAAAGTTCTAGCATCATTTCATCAGAAACTGTATGGTGAAAATAATTTTTCCAATAATCATATTCTAGTAACGATTCAATATTACTGTAGTTAACCATACAATTCTTTTTATGATGTGCCTTCAATTTACTTCTCAGTTGAGAATATTTTGCATTACAATCATCCTGTATTTGTTTGCACATCATAACTATTCTGGCCTTTCCTGGACAAAGTCTTCTAATGAAAGAAACAATTCTTGGTATTGAATCTATAAATTCATCACTTGATTCTTCGATCCATTTGTGTGTTTTGCATCTAAGAGTTAATTCATTACCATCATCTAATTTCAAAACTCTCTGAATTTTTGGATCATTAAAAAATCTCATATAAAGTAATGACGATTTCTTTACTTCTGTCATGACATTATCATACGGTATCTTCCAATTTGTCTTGACAGGATCAACATAAAAACATTCACAAGATCTAGGACCATAGATAATATTTTCTGATGCTGATATTGATTCTTTCAATAACAAAGTTTCTACATCTGTGAGATTTTCCCCAATTTTCCCTTCTTCTTCTCTTTCTTCTCTTTCTTCCAATACTACTTTGTTAACTTCAGATACATATTGATTTGCTCTCAGCAAATGTGTGTATTCTAACACACGAACATGTTCAAGTTTTTTTATCTCTTTCATAAGATTTTCGAATCTTTTTAATGCACTTTTAAAGTTTACACTCTTCGGAACTTCATGAATTCTTATTTTTGGTTTTGTATTCTTTTCAAATCGTCCTCTAATAACTTTTCTTCTTTTTCTTTTTCGATTCTTCTTTTTTTTAGGAATTTTTGTTCTAGCTTTTTTCTTTCTTTTTCTTGGTTTCCCCATTGTTGTTGTTATTGTTGTATTATTATTAATTAATTTTTTCCTTCTTCTTTTACTAACAATCTCTCTGTATGCTTGTTCACATTTGAAGATCTTGTCATTTATCATATTTCTAAACATCAAAATTTGTCCAAGAACAAAATCTTTAAGGTTGTTAAAATTAATTGAGTCATAATATAGAGTTGATAGTTTGTTGATTATCAAATCCATATCTATGTCGAGTAATTTGTTGTTGTATTTTAATTTTATGTTTTCAAATGTCTTAAATACACTCCTATTAAATCGTTTCCTATTATATACACTATGATCAACCCCATCACGTGCCCATGGAGGTGGACACATATCAATTAATTCATGATTCTTAAGAGACGTTGAACATTTTCTACAACCAGATGAATTAAAAAGTCTTGTGCAAAAACCATTCAAACACACATGTACACACTCTATGTGATTTAAACAAATATACACATCATCATGATACAACATTTTTTTAATAAAGGAATTAAACTCATTTCTGTTAATTAATTCTCTCAGCATTATTCTAGAATTAGTGGTGTTTTCACATAAAATATAGTTATGTATAAGGATAAACAATTTCTTTGTGTTAACAACGATACATTCATTCGGTTGTTCTTTAACAACGACAACTTTTTTTTTTTTTGGGATTTTGTTAATTTTAATTACCGAGCGTGGAAGTTCACCAGATATTATTCTACAGTTTTTCTTTATTCTACCAAAACTTTTATTACGACGATAAATCTCCTGAATTACAATCAAAATAGGTCTCATAAACTCACATGTTCTATATATATTGAATAACTCTTTAGTTTCTTTCGCAAACGGATAATTTCTCTCAATAGCAATCTCTAATATTTTGAAATGATCTATTTTTGTGTCAATTCTTTTCAAATTTTCAATATGGTTAAATACAAATAGTTTTTCCTCTTGACTTTTGTCGATGAATTTGAGTTTTTTTTCTTTTTCTTTTTCTTTTTCAATCTTGCGTTTTTTTCTTGATATTGGTTTAAATGGTCTCTTTCTTTTTCTTGACATTTGTTTTTGTTTTTGTTTTTTTTTAGATTTTTTTTTCGCGCTTAATTTTTAAGTTTGCAAATGCTTGTTAGTTATGTTCTTCTTGTTTATTTTTTTATTTTTTTATTTTTGTATCTTCTTATATCTTCCTTTGTTATAGTTTTTCCATTACTTGTATATATTTCTTTTGATATCCTATCAATCTTTGTCATCAATAGAATTTTATTGTACAAAATCAAATCTTTCTCAATCAAAACACATTTGTTATTTCTAAAGTGATCTTTTAACTCCATTGGAAGATTTTTGTACTCTATTAGTTCTCCTTTTAATATTCTTTCCCAATCTGATCCAGATTGAATACCTAAACCTGAATTTGTTGAATCGGTATCCATTTTTTTGCTTTTCTTTTTTGAAAAGAAAGAGATTTCTTGGCGCCAAGAATCCAAAGCAAAGAAATGGAAAAAATGAGAAAGGGAAGAAGTGTAAAGAAACAAAGATCACTTGGATATTTAGACTATCATAAAGCAGTTTCATGTTCATTTTATGGCAACCCTAGATCAGCAATAGATCATTTTGACAAAGCTTTTAAGTTGTATCCTAAACTTAGAGAACTAGATTACATGAAGTTTGTGAATTATGCGAAAGGATATTCATATGAACAGAGTGGGGAATATCTTAAGGCTATAAAATACTACGCAAAGGTACCAAAACAATTTACAAAAACTGGTTTTAGAGAAAGTGTTATTAAGTTTAAAAAAAAAATATTTGGAAAGAATATTGAAAAGTGGTGAAAAAAAGAAAAAGAAGAAACTATTTTTTATTGTATTGTTGTAATATTTTAATAGTTTCTCGTGGATTAAGACTTGGTGAATAAAATTTTAGATTTGGATTAGCTTTCCCTTTGAATAGGTTATAAATCACCTTCCCACACTCAAACCTTGAATATCTTCCCCTCGTTTTATTTTTCCAACAAAACAACGCTTGTTTTGCAATTTCAAGTGATTCAAATCCTGATATCGCAAATAATATTGCCAACAATCCACAGTATTGTTTCAATGTACTACATGGAACTTTTTTTACATCATTAAAATATTCTCTTGTTTGTGATAATGTTAAATTTCCAGCCAAATACAAAGTCGTCAAACATTTAACTTTTTCTTTTTCTTTAAATTTGTTTCCATTTCTATCATACTTAACAGCCAAATTTACTATTAATCCAACCGTCCAAGGTCTTGGTATAATAACCTTATTAAGAAGGTTTTTGTCTTTATCTTTTTCTATATGCAGTGAGGTTATTATATCCATTCTTTTTACCTCCTCCTCGATTTTTTTTCGTTTTAAATGATTTTGATATGAATTTTTGGGTGGTCTTTTATTTGTCATTGCATTTAAGAAACGTTGATATTGTTCCATTTTGTAAGCATCGTTGTTCAGATGTTGCATTTCTTCAATTGTAAGAAACGATTGACCTTTTTTTCTAGTAAAATTGTTATACAATCCTTTTAACGTCAGATGTTGTTGTTGTTG
>Ga0114925_10001122_pt1 | contig 12821 bp, 7 predicted proteins | sample SumtaG_2_FD_87287 | JGI IMG/M metagenome (GOLD analysis project Ga0114925, IMG submission 87287) | Deep subsurface microbial communities from Indian Ocean to uncover new lineages of life (NeLLi) - Sumatra_00607 metaG | ecosystem: Environmental > Aquatic > Marine > Oceanic > Sediment | place... | reverse complement strand
TCATGGAGAAGAGCACACGGTCCGGGTTCACCTCCAGACCACGCTGAGCCTGAAGTAAAAGCTTGTTGCGCATCTTCACCAGCGTTTCCCGCCGCTGCATATCGGGTACGGTTTCGCAAAACCGGGCGCTCTCGAGAAGTTCGGGGAAGCGTTCTGTAAGCTGTATGCGCAGTTTTTTTTGTTTTTCACCTGTTCGAGCAACAGTGGAAAGCTTTCCTCCACAAAACCCGATTCCTCGAACCGGCGCTGCAGTTGCCCTGTGAAATCTCTTCCAAGTGCGTTGTTGATGCCTATCACATCGTGCAGGAGCGGCTCAAGACCGTCAGCTGCCACCTCGATCTGGCGTGCATAGGAGGGGCTGACCGTAATGACCCTGTCAGAGTAGCGTATCCCTGCAGCCATACAGTTGATCCGATCATGGTGATGGGGATCGACAAAATTAGCAGCCTGAAATTCTGGAAGATTGAAGAGCAGGAAGTGGTCGAACCCCCGCTCATACCGGAAATAAGCGTCAAAGTACTGCCAGCCCATGTTGTGTATGATGTGGAAGTAGGTGTTTCGCCGATAGTTGACGTTGTACTGGTAGTAGGGGTCTCCCCGCACAATGCCGTTGAAAATGCCCGCGAAAGCGTCGTTGGTAAAGGTGCACATGGGATCCAGGTTAAATACGGTAATGACCTCTGTGGCGGCTCGGGCGAAGGCCACACGCCGGCGAAGCTTCTCTTCAGCGGTGTATCCCCAGTACAGTCCGTCGAAGAATTCATAATGGTCGAGGAGAAAATAGGTGACCCCGTCGACTGTTCCCCTGTGCACCCCCGACTTATACTCCCCGTCCTGTACCCTGAAACGGACATTCCTCCCGGTGTATGAGATACCGTAGCGTTTAACGGTGTTCTGCATCTTGGTGACAAGTTTTTCATCCCCGTGCCGGTAATAGGGAGTAATGACATACACCTCTTCTCCAAGGGCGGCGAGCTCCCGCGGGAGCTCGTATACCACATTTGCCAGTCCGCCGCTTTTTGAGAAGGGCTCCGCTTCGGCAGATATGAAAACCAGCGAACCGCGTTTGTTGTGCCCCTGAAGGTTTTTGCCGAGGGTGCCGAGCTCCTCGGTCGAATGTTTCGCGAGCCTGTCGATGTAGTCCAAAATGCGTTTTGCCGGGGCAATGCCGCGCTTGACGATGTGGAAGAGTGCGCGCTTCAGTCCGAGGTCGATGATATGCTGATAGGACTCATTGAAAAGACGGATGACGTTCTCTTCAAGAAAGGCAATGAAATCGTGATACCTTCCGACATGGACGCAGAGTTCCTGGAAGAAGAAGTTGTGCCTGGCGTGTTCGATGGTAGCCAGTGTGCTGAACCTGAAAAGGGAATCATGGAGAAAATCTCTGTAGAACGCCTGATGGTCGTCGATCTCCTCGAGCCTGAGATACTTGGTGCGGTCCGTGTAGGTGACAATGGTGTGTATCCTCGAGACCCGCAGCTCCATTCCAGTGTAGTAACTGTACTGCTCGGTAACCCGTGAGTATATGGGGTCAACAACCCGGTAGAATGCATCATCCTCTATGGGCAATGATGGATTATCGAACTGCAGGTCAACCGGCTGGCTCTCGTCGGAGAAGTTGAATGCCCCTACCCATATCCCCTCATCGGTGAACTTCATGGCTGCGGCCACCATGTTGTTGTTGGTCCAGATGAGATAGCCGGGCCCCCTGTTCCGGCTATGAAAAGTGTAGGTCTCTTTGTAAAATTGTTCGAGACCCGGATTGGCCATGTATTCGAAGTCGTTCCAGTTCACGTATATGTTGTCCAGGAAAACCTTCCATCCCTCCCCCTCGGCGCTTCCCTCATAATCCATCACAATATCGCTCATGAAGATCGTAAGTCCGATTGCGGCCCGCAGGCCCCGGAGGCCGAAGGTGTTGAGGGCGCGCCGCTCATCGTGGTTGCCCAGTATGCCCAGAAGCTGCGTTCCCGGAGGCAGTGCCCTGGGATAATAGGAGTCGTAGAGGTGGTAGATCTCGCGTACATCTGTCTTGCCGTGTATAATGTTCTCACAGATCTTGAAGAGTGCAGAGTTGTAGGGGAGAATCCCGGTCCGGCTGAGAAACCGCTCCCTTCCCCAATAACATTCCGCGATGTTGATGAAGAACTCCTTGCCCTGCCGCAGGAGACACCGTTCGATGGAGAGCATGAGATAGTAATGAAAGGGTATGGCGATGAGGTCCCTGCATGCAGAGTCATAGAAACCGGTGGTGATGAAGTGATCATCTTCCCTGTCATTTACGATGATGGTTCCCTCGACCATCTCATCGAGCTTCCGGCGTTTCCCGTAGATGAGGGGGTAGTTGTTGCGCTTCATCATGATGGGGACGGCATGCGCTGAGTCGTAGCGTATTCCGTCAATATCGAACCGTTCTATCAGCTCCATGATCGAATCTGCTGTCCACTCCCATATCTCAAACTTTCGATAGTTGAGCAGCTTGCCGTCGTTCCAGCTTCCGTAGCGTCCATCTGTGGACGCCCTGACAACCAGGTTTCCACCGTCGTCATAGCAGTGAATGACCTGATCATCCGGAATGACCGTGCTTCTCCTGTTCAGATGGGGAACGATGTCAACAATGATCTTGATGTCCAAATTATGGGCACGGTCAATGAGCTCCCTCAATTCCTTTGCCCCGCCCAGTGCCGGTTCAATCTGGGTCAGGCTCATGGGTGAAAAGGGGGAGGGAGAGGTTGCTTCCGGTGCCCAGTCTTCACGGTTCGATCCGCGTTTCTGTACACCGAGTAGATAGAGGGCGGTGGGATCGTAGCGCTGTTTCAGATTCTCCAGATGGGCCGTGATGTCTGAGAACCTGCCGAGCCGTATGACCTCACCGTTTTCGTTGTATACCAGCCCCGTGTGGCCTTCGGGGTCGCGCCAGTACACCCGTGTGTGGCCATGAATGTCAGGGAAGATTTCAAGAATTATCTCGCCCCTTACGTCGGGTATGATATTGATCCTCCCGCTGTACCCCTGCTCAGTCAACCAGACGGAGTGGGTTCGCTTCCTGGAATAGACGAGGTAATCCACATGGCCGATACGGTCAAAGCAGTGTTCTGCCCTATACTGCCCGGACTCCTCATCGAAGTGCAGGTCAAGGTCCAGGTAGTCCATATCCTTTTCGAGTATGAACTGGTCGTCAGTTCGGTTCAGGTAAAGCCTCACGTAATAGCCGGACCTGTTTCGGGGAAGGTCGAATGCAAACCGGTGCACTGAACCTTTGACCAGATTGAGGAACTGAGTGGCAAGGGGTGCACTGAACTCCTTGGGAGAGAGCACCCGTTCGAGTGTGATGTTGGCCCGGTTTCGCACCTCATGCACATCGTGACCCGACGCTGCAACGAGCAGCCGTACGACCTCTCGCAGTGATTCATAATCGTCACTTCGCTTGTACATACGAGCCAAACGACTGAGTGATTCCACGGCCTTCACGGTTCTTTCATAATCGAAGTCGAGTTCGTTGTCACGGCTGCGTGCATTCAGGCCTCTCAGAATGTTCGTTCGGTTCTTTCCGGAGAATCTCCTGATCGTGACGGGTTTGGGAGCCTCCTCCACCCGCAGTTCCGCTGTGCGTGAGAAACGAATCACCTCGTTGACGAGCGCCCGCATCGCAGCTGCTGTGGAGGGTGGCATTTTCTCAAGATGGAAGTAACCTGTCTCTATTGCCCGTTCCTCGGTCCTGAGCAGGGACCTGAAGGCGTTGAAATGTTTCGTTTCTCCCTGCTGCTCTTCCCGTGCGAGAAGATCGAACATGTTCAGGCCAAGATATATGGTCGGGATCTCGGTCCACTGGGGCCCCTGTCCCACATGGGCTGGCACGGTGAATGTATCCTCAACATGATACAGAGTGGGCGTACCTGCACGCTCGCGACTAACGACGAACCTTCTTCCGGACAGTGATGCATTATCTATTTCCTGAAGAGCGCGATGGACGAGTACGATGGCCCTGTGCAGTCTCGATGAGAGCAGGGCATTGCGCTGCAGCCGGCCCAGCACGGTCTGGTCCCCGCCTGCAACCGCGGCATAGGCATCGTTTCTGATATCTGCAAAGCGGGGGAAAAAGGAGTCGATGGGCACATTGTCCCGTAGCTGACCGATCACATGGTTGTCCGGCATGAAGGGGAAACAACGGTACTCGGCAAAGCCCCGGGTGATCTCATCCTTGATGAGCTCTTCGCCGATCAGTTCCTTTATGTTGTGATAGTACAGGCAAAGGGAGGAGAGTTTATAGGCCCAGGGCATAGGTGGGGTCTCCACAGGGTGTTATAAATATTGTAGTTGGCATGATATGCAAAGTCAACAGGTGGCTTTCCCCCTGCAGTAGTTGTTCCCATATCCCGAGCAGAGATTGCGGTGCATAACCACTCATGCTTTCCTTTACTTCTCAAAATCCTTAAACTTATCCTATGATGCACCAGGCAGAAAGCACTGCGGGGGCATAACAGACTTCCCAGGGCGGAACACACAATACGGTGATGCACAATTAAAGATGCCCGTCGGAAAGATAGCATGGAGCTGAAGAGAGAGAGCGGCGTACTTGTTTCCATCACCTCACTTCCGTCTTCTTACGGGATTGGTGACCTGGGGGAGGGTGCTTTTCGGTTTGCGGATTTCCTGCATGCTGCAGGACAGAATCTCTGGCAGATATTGCCCCTGAATCCCACGGGTCTTGAATTCGGAAACTCACCCTACAGCAGCAGCTCGGCATTCGCCATGAATCCTCTGCTGCTCAGTCCGCAGCTCCTTGTGCGAAAAGGGCTTCTTGAAGAGAAAGATATTGAAACGATACCTGAACCCTCTGTACCCAGGACGAATTACAGGGCCGTTACCGAAGGGAAGGGGAGCATACTCGCAAGGGCTTTCAAGAATTTCATGGAGACGCAGTTAGATGCCAGGGGATTCAGCCGTTTCTGCGATGCCAACCGCCACTGGCTCGATGATCACACTCTTTTTTCTGCTATCAGAAGTGATATGCAGGGCCTGGCATGGCGGGACTGGCCTGTACCCCTTCGCGACCGTCACTCCGGAGGGCTGGAAGAGGCCCGAAGGAGACTGTATGAATCGATCGGATGTGAAAAGTTCTTACAGTACCTCTGCTTTCAACAGTGGTCAGAATTGAAAGCCTACTGCAATGACCGAAATATTACCATCATCGGTGACATCCCCCTGTATGTGAATCTGGAGAGTGCCGATGTGTGGGCATATCCACATCTCTTCAAGCTGGGCGAAGAGAAGCGGCCGCTGTCCGTGTCGGGCGTACCCCCGGATTTCTACAGTGAGACGGGGCAGCTCTGGAACAATCCCATATTCAACTGGGCCCGGTTGAAGGAGGAAAAATATTCCTGGTGGGTCGAGCGTGTTTCTCACAACCTCCGACTTTTCGACTGCGTGCGTATCGATCATTTCCGGGGGCTTGCACGGTTCTGGGAAGTGCCTTCCGGCGCCACTACCGCTGCAGACGGAGCATGGATCCAGGGCCCGGGGGAAGAGTTCCTTGCGGTGATGGCAGAGCATTTCCCGGCCCTTCCCTTTATAGCCGAGGACCTGGGAGTGATAACCGAGGATGTGATAGCGCTGCGCGACAGGTTTGGCCTGCCGGGCATGCGCGTGTTTCAGTTTGGGTTTGGCGAGAGCTCATCAGAACTTCATCTGCCCCACCGGTATGTTGAAAACTGTGTGGCCTATACAGGAACACATGACAATGAAACGCTGATCGGCTGGCTGTTCAATTCTTCGGGAGAGAAGCAGGGTGCAGGTATTGAAGTGAGGCGAGGGCGCCGGCGGGTCCGGCAGTATGTGACGTGCAGGGCGTGCGGAAAACAGAAGCTGCGGCGGGCCGTACTCCACAACCTCATGCGCTCCGGGGCCAACTGGGTCATCATTCCTCTGCAGGATATCCTGGGGCTCGGTTCCGAGGCAAGGATGAATACGCCGGGAACTGCCCTGGGGAACTGGGAGTGGCGTATGCAAAACGGTGACTTGAACAGCCTGGTGGTGGAAGAGCTGCGATCAATGACCGCTCAATCGGGACGCGGGAAGAGATGAGAGCGTGCCCCTGTATCGAGGGGTCAGCTGTTTTTTCTTTGTTTTTATTTCATTTGTATTCATATTTGAAATAGTACTGCTCAACCTGTATCATGTTTACTCTTTCACTGTTATCCTTTCATCCTCACACTGCCATGTAGAGGGAGTACAACATGGAAAAGAAGATTTTCATCACCTCCACGGAACATCGAAGCGGAAAGAGCCTTGTCACCATTGGCCTGATCAATGCCCTGCAGGCGATGATCCCAACCGTCGGCTACATGAAACCCATAGGCCAGATTTACATTTATGGAAGCAGCATTGATAAAGACGCCAGCCTGGTGAAGAACATCTTCAATCTCAGTGACGACGATGCGGATATCAACCCGGCAAGCATGGACGATGCACTGCAGGACAAGGGGCAGCTCTTTGAGAAGATATTCGATTCCTACGGGAGAATTGCTAAGGATAAGGACGTGGTCGTTATAGAGGGAACCGATTATATGAGCACCATCTCTGCTCTCGAGTTCGACATCAATGCAGAGATCGCGCAGAACCTGGCTGCGCCGGTACTCCTTGTGGCAAAGGGTGGGGGAAAGACAGTTGAGGAGATCGTACAGAATGTCAGTGAGTGCGCCGAGTCATTTAAAGAGCAGGGGTGCAATTTGATCGGCGCGGTGGTGAACCGTTTCGACATGCTCAACTATGCTGATAATATAAAAAAGCTCGAGAAGCTCCTGAAGGCTGAAAAGATCCCGCTCTTCGGTACCATTTTCAACAATCCTCTGCTCTCCGGGCCCCGGCTTCGTGAGGTCTCCCAGACCCTCGACGCGGAAATAGTCTACAAAGGGGATGACCTCTCGAAGGTGGTCACAGATGTGAAGGTCCTTGCCATGACCCCTGAAAATGCCCTCCATTACATGAAGGACAAGGAGGGGTGCCTCCTCATCACCCCGGGTGACCGTATCGACCTCATCTTCACGGTCATGATCGCACAGAAGTCTTTTCAGTATCCCCGATTTTCGGGTGTCATACTGACCGGAGGCCTGCTCCCGGGCGAAAACACGCGAAAGCTTCTCGACGGTATTGCTGATGCAGGGCTTACCGTCCTCTCTGTGAAGGGAGACACCTACGCCACGGCCATGAACGTGAACAGGATATCGGGTGAGCTCACGGCTGATGACCGTGAAAAGCTCGAGGTTGTCAAACATACGGTAGAGCGATACGTCGATGTGAACGGTATACACATGGAGCTCGGCGCGGTGTCCAAGGAGATTACCACACCCAGGATGTTTCAGTACCGCCTGCTCGAGATGGCGAAGGCGGGGAAGAAATACATCGTGCTGCCCGAGGGCAGTGAACCCCGTATTCTGCATGCCACGGAGGAACTCCTGCGGCGTGATATCTGCCACATCTGCCTGCTCGGGCATGAAGACGAGATCATGGACACGGCGAGGGGCGTTGGCGCCAATATTGAAGGGGCCACGATCGTGGACACGCAGTCCCTGGACGAGAAAACACTTAGAAACTACACGGACACCTACTATCAGCTTCGCAAGCACAAGGGCGTTACACATGAAATGGCGCGGGACCAGATGCTTGACCCTGTCTACTTTGCAACCATGATGGTGTACAAGGACCATGCCGACGGGTTTGTCTCCGGAAGCACGCACTCCACTGCAGAAACACTCGGGCCCGTTCTTCGGCTCATTCGTGCGCGGAAAGGCATCTCTCTCGCCTCAAGTGTCTTTTTCATGTGCATGCCCGAAAAGGTGGTCGTCTTCGGTGACTGCGCCCTTGTTGAGAATCCCAATGCCGAGCAGCTTGCAGACATTGCCATAACGAGCGCCGAAACGGCAATGGCCTTTGGTATCGAGCCCTTCGTTGCCATGCTCTCCTATTCCACCGGCGCTTCAGGGAAGGGGGAGGATGTGGACAAGGTGAAGGAGGCTGCCGAGATTGCTCAGAAGAAACGACCTGATCTCGCCATAGAGGGGCCGCTGCAGTATGATGCTGCCATATCCGCAGAGGTGGCACGGGTGAAGATCAGGGACAGCAAGGTTGCAGGAAAGGCAAGTGTCTATATTTTTCCCGACCTCGATGCCGGTAACACGGCCTACAAGGCGGTTCAGCGGTCGGCAAACGTGCCGGCTATTGGACCAATCGTGCAGGGTATGAACAAACCAGCTAACGACCTGAGCAGGGGCGCGACGGTGACCGATATCGTGTACACGGTTGCGGTGACCGCGGTGCAGGCGCAGAAACAGATTGAGATTTAGGACCGATCACTACAATTCCTTTGACACCATTCGGATGAAGCTCCTTTGCAGTCAGGTGAAGTAAAAAAATCTTTTACCACTAGGTTATATTTTTGCATACCGAAGTCCGATATATACTAGAGACAATCGTATCTTTACATCACAACCAGACAGGACGGAACTATGTTGAATAAAAGCTATAGACGAATGATGCCCTTTTTCCTGCTGTTTCTACTGCTTACGGTCCTCATACCCACTGCATCCCTCTTCTGCCAGGACGCCCCGAAGTATGATTTTATCGAATTTAGGAAGAAATACGACAGTCTGCTCAGCCAGGCCCGTAGCGAGGAGTACACGGTAAAGGAGGAGGAGATCAAGGCGACCTACGGTATTCATTATGCCCTTCTCGAGAAGGAGCTTCAATTCTACGGTGAAAACATATCCCTCTTCTTCAATGAGAACAAGGAGCTCATCTATTTCAATATCAGCTATGTGCTGAAAGAGAACCATTCACAGACCATTATCGAGAAGCTGATACTCTCCATGGGTGAGAAGCTGATCGAGAAGTACGGCCCCAATGAAGTGGCAACAGCCCCCTACTACCGCCTGTATGAGAATAACTACGAGATATTCCTCTATCCTACGGGCCCGGCACCTGAAGTCGCACGCCTCTCCTTCAAGCAGCTCGACCGTTTTGTCGTCTATCAGGAGTACTACCGGCAGGAGGTGGAAAAGCTGGAGAATGAGGAGATTGCCGGTACTGTTGAAAAGCTGTAGTCCGGGCACGGTCTATCTCAGGCGAGGAGTATTTCGGCAATATCCTTGCGAACCCCGTTTATGGCCTCTTTGTCAGGTTTTCTTCCGGGGTAGGTGCAGTTGGAAAGAAGAACAATGCCGATGTCCTTCTCTATGTCGCAGAGGCACATGCAGCCGGTAAACCCCGTTTTGCCGATGGTTCGCTGAGAACAGCTCTCACCCATGTAGCGCGGCTGGTTCAGCTCCCAGCCCAGCCCGGTGCATGCGCCGATGCTTTCGATCTGATTCTTGCTCATGTCTCTGATCGTCTCATCGGAGAAGAAGCGCATCCCTTTCCATGTACCGTGGTTCAGGAGCATGTGGAGGAAATTAAGCAGGTCGGGAGCGGTGGAGAAAAGGCCTGCGGAACCGGGTGTCCCGGGCATCACCCATGCACTCTCGTCGTGCACTTCACCCTGCACCACGCCGCCGCGCCAATTGTCGATCTCAGTGGGTACGATTTCTGATTTTTCGAATTTCTGAAGCGGGTGGAAGGTGGTTTTTTCCATGAGCAGCGGTTCGAAGAATACCCTGTCCGACACGTCATCGAGGGATTCCCCGTATATGCGCTCGATGACAAGTCCGAGGAGTATGCTCGTTGCATTTGAATAGGAAAAGACGCTCCCCGGCCTGCTCTTGAAGGGTGCCTCGAAGATTGCCCGAAGGATGGTGTCGGAAGATTGGTTTTTGAGTGAGGAGAGCGGGAAACCGAAATGAAGGGTGTGGGTAAGCAGGTATCTGATCAACACGCTTTCCCGATCGGGGTTGTTGAACTCGGGAAGATATTCGATCAGCCGGTCATCGAGGTGCAGCCGTTTTTGTTCGAGCAGCTGCAGGGCCAGGCAGGAAACTGGTATGGCCTTGGTAATGGAGGCCACGTCGTAGACTGTATCCTCCCGGACCTCCAGAGCATCGGGCTCGTAGGTATGCTGTCCAAAGGGCAGAACGAGGCGGCTGCCCGACGCATCCACGATGCCAACCGCACACCCCGGGAACACCTGCTCATCGATCGCTTTGCCTATCCTCTCTGAAATTGCATGGCTCACTTTTTTCATTTGGAAATAGACTTCAATGATTTTCAGGTGACTGTGGGCAACGCACGAACCTGCCGGAGTTCAGGTTTTTCCTGAGCTTCCCGCTCAAAGGCTTCCTCCCGAAGCCTGTTCTTATAATCAGGGCTCTGGAAGGAGTAGGTGAAGCTGGTGTGAATATCGTAGCATCCCTCGAGAAGAGCGACGGTGTCCTCTACCATCACAAACTCCTCATCGGTGGGAATGACGAAGACCCTGGTTCTGGAATCCTTACCGGTGATCTCGGTCTCGGCATTCCGTGTCACCGACGTCTCATTCAGGACAGGGTCGAGGGAAATGCCGAGCTCCTGCATGCCATCGGTCATCTTCCACCGTATATCCGGGCTAAGCTCTCCCACCCCTGCCGTGTAAATGAGGGCATCAACGTGACCGAGTGCAGCCGCATATGCACCGATGTACTTCCTGCCCCTGTAGGTTTCTATCGCAAGTGCAAGCCGCGCCCTTTTATCCCCTTCCCTGGCAGCTTTGAGAATATCTCTGCGGTCGATATACTGCCCGGTGATACCGAGCAGACCGCTCTTCTTGTTGAGAGAGGTGTTCATCTCCTGTGCGGTGAGACCTTCCTTCTCCATTACGTATAGGCCTATGGCCGGGTCGTGGTCTCCGGACCTGGTACCCATAACCGCACCCTCTAGGGGTGTGAAGCCCATGCTCGTGTCCACGGAAACGCCATCCTTCACGGCATTGAAGCTCACACCGTTTCCTATATGGGCGATAATGAGGTTCACTTTAAAAGGATCTTTGTGGAGGAGCACTGCCGCCCGTTTCGCGCAGTAGAGAAGCGAGGTCCCGTGAAAACCGTATCTCCTGATATGGTGTTCTGTATACCACTCGTAGGGAAGGGCATAGGTGTAGGCATAATCGGGCATGGTTTGATGCCACGCAGTGTCCATGATTGCTACGTGAGGAATATCGGGGAGCACCTTCTTCGCAGCCTCTATACCGATTATGTTTGGCGGGTTGTGAAGAGGGGCAAGATCTGAGAGCTCCTTGAAAGTGCCCAAGGCTTTATCGTCGATAATGACCGATTTGTTAAAGCTCTCACCTCCGTGGACAACCCTGTGCCCAACGGCCTTTATACTGTCGATTGTATCGATAACGCCGTGATCGTCACCGGTGAGCATTTCCATGATGAGGTCGACGGCCTCCTTGTGGGTTGGGCAGTCCCGTGTGATTTCGACCCTGTCCCTTCCTATCACCTCATGCAGTATGGATGAACCTCCCTGGGTCACCCGTTCCACGATGCCCTTGGCAAGACTAGTACGCTCCTCCCATCGATACAGGATATACTTCAGAGACGAACTGCCGCTGTTCAGTACGAGAATGTTCATGTTATTCTCCCTTTCTCATCATGTCCCGCCCCTGAACAGACTGCATCTAAAATGAATTGAACGACCTGAACAATGGGAGTACATTATACTTGTGCCAATATACTAGGGGGGGCACAGGTTTGCAATAAGTAGATAGCTTCGATACCCGACGGGCATGTGCCGGTTGTCGATTCTGGATAAAACGGAGGTGAGCATGCATCCCTCTATTCGGATCCTTCACCGAATAGAACTGCGCCGACCCATTCTGGTGGCGGCGTGGCCAGGTATGGGAAACGTGGCATTTGGTGCGGTCATGTATCTCAAGGAAACCTTAGGCGCGGAGAAATTCGCGGAGATAGAGCCGCAGGATATCTTTTACAGAACGGGTGTGCAGATTCGGGAGGGCGTCGTTGACATACCCGATCTGCCGAAGAATGAATTCTTCATCTATTCAAATCCGCATGGGAAGCATGATCTGATCATATTTATCGGTGAATCACAACCTATCATGGAGAAGGAGTACGATCTCGCGCAGAGAGTGGTTGAGATCGCCCTGCTGTACAAGGTCGAGCAGGTGATCACCTTTGCTGCGACACCTGTCAACATCACGCATCGGGCTGATCCTGGTGTATGGGGTGTCACCACGGAGACAGGTCTTCAGAAGGAACTGTCACAGCTCGGTGTTAAAATCATGACGGCGGGCCACATCGGCGGCTTGAATGGACTGCTCCTGGGAGTGGCAAAGGAAGCGGGTCTGCAGGGGCTGTGCCTTCTGGGGGAAATCCCATTCTACACCGCAAAAATAGAAAACCCGAAATCCTCGCTCTCCATACTGCAGGTATTCATGCAATACTGGGAAATAGAGATCGATCTGGATGGTCTTCTTCAAATGGCCAAGTTTGTCGAGGAAGAGGTTGAGAAGGTCAGTAAGACCACGAAGCAGACCCTTCTTGGAGCCGATGAAACTGCAGAATCGGGTACGGCAGCCGTCTACGATGTCACAGAAGGGGAGAACAAGGAGAAGGCCTCAGAGGAGATCGTACCGGAGGTGAGGGAACGCATAGAGTTGCTGTTCGATGCTGCAGCGCAGGATATCTCCAAGGCGGCTGATCTGAAAGAGGAACTCGACCGATGGGGCCTGTTCCCCGAGTATGAAGACCGCTTTCTCGACCTCTTCGGAAAGAGAAACCTCTAGCATTCATAAAGGTTACCATGGGACTCTTCAGTAAAAAGGAAGACGACGAGCAAAAAGGGTTGGACCGCAACCTACCCACCCCTGTATTCGAAAATCCGACCATCCG
>Ga0114925_10001121_pt1 | contig 12833 bp, 9 predicted proteins | sample SumtaG_2_FD_87287 | JGI IMG/M metagenome (GOLD analysis project Ga0114925, IMG submission 87287) | Deep subsurface microbial communities from Indian Ocean to uncover new lineages of life (NeLLi) - Sumatra_00607 metaG | ecosystem: Environmental > Aquatic > Marine > Oceanic > Sediment | place... | reverse complement strand
TATGGATCAAGTCTTGGATGAAAAACGGAAACAGCTCCATCCATTGCCGAAGATCCTGGCTTTGAGCAGAAAAGAACTGTTCGATGACGCGAAGCTCAGAGTGCCCATCTGGAAACGTTTGACAGTATTTCGCGGATTGTTTTATTTCTTTCGGAAGCTGTTTCGTGGTATCAAGAAAACCTGGAAAAGGTCGAGAGAACGGGCAGGACAGCGGGAAGCTTCCCTACAGCACTCGGAGGCAGGTACAGATTCCGCGGCGACAGTTGCCTCCGCCGCCACCCCTTCAAGCACCCGACCCGCGGAGGCTGTGGGATCAACCACGCTTCGGCCCATATCGAGCAAGCAGTTGGCTGCTTACCGCAAGTCCGTGCATGATCTCAAGCTGGAATTCGTAGGCAGCGAGAAAACGATTCCGCAGAGCTTGAAAGAGTTGATGGAGAAGTGGAATCCGCTCTATGATCCGCAAGCCAGAACGAATTTGGTGGAAGATGTCAATGCTATGGTTCGGGATTATCTGCGCAATATTCGAAGAACGTTTCGAGTCAGTCCTCCCGATGCAGGTAGAATCCGCTCGCTGGCGGATAAACTAGCGGCGAATAAGTCCTTTGACAGGATCAAGCGCAAGGACTATTTCACCCGGTATATCGAAGTATACATGGTCAATCTTCTCGGCGAGCGCTGACCTGCGGTCCAGGATCTAGTAGATAAAGGGGATCGTTGTCTTCGATACCCGGTATTCCGCGGCCAGCTTTCCAGGTTGTTCCCCATCCATCTCCATCAGCACCTCCTCGCCGGAGCTGCTGATGTGCACCGTCTTTCCCCGCAGGGAGGTGACCTCCGGTTCGTCTAGGTGCTGTCCCGCGTAGATCAGTTTTATCTTTCGAAGCAGGGTGAGCCTGCTCATCCCGGAAATGATGATGATGTCGAGCAGTCCGTCGGTTATCTCGGCATGGGGGGCGATCATCATGCCTCCGCCGAAATACTTGCCATTGCTCACCGCAACCAGCAGGGTAGGTTCCTCATGGACGAGTTTTCCATCGACGGATATCCTCAAGCTTGGGTTCTTCAGGGTGCTCAAACAGCGGACCACACCGATCAGGAAGGGGAGTTTGCCCCGGAAGTGTTTTGACGCCTTATTCACCGCGTCGGCGGTAGCAGCGGAAAAACCGAGACTCGACTCGTTGATGAACAGACGATTTGTCTCCTCTCCGGCAGCATTGACAAAACGAACCTCTCCGCAGTCCAAATGAGAAACTTCCCCGGACACGAGACGCTCGATGTGCTGGTCTATCGTCCTGCTGTGGAAACCGAGGGTTCGAGAAAAATCCGCACCGGTACCGTTTGGGATGTAGGCCAGAGCGGCCTTAGGGAAAAGAACGTTCCCGTTTTCGAAGAAGCCGTTCAGAACCTCATTGAGGGTGCCGTCCCCGCCGACCGCTACGATCAAGTCGTACCCGTTTTGCAGGGCTTCCCGGGTTAGGGCCGTCGCATGCATTCTTCCCTGGGTGTACTGACAATCCGACGAACCCAGGGCGGCCTGAATCCGGGGTTGCCACTCCGGCCAGAGATGACCTGTGCTTGAACCGCCCGAGTGAGGGTTGACAACGAAGAAAGGTCGTTTAGCCGCCATCGCAGACCCCTTACTGAAAGGTAATGTCTACCATACCTGTAAATTTATAACAGCACAAGCATAATTTTGCGTGAACGGTTCGTAGAAGCTCTACAAATATGCCAAGAGAGGATAGGTCCTCAAGTCCCTCACGGGCAACTTGACAGAAGGAAGCGAGTGACAGTTAATTAGTGTATATATATACAACGTCAGGATTATGAGAGGCAACCAGTTGTGGAAGATAATGTGAAGATCGTGCCGGTCACCACCCGGGGTCAGAGAATGGAGTTCATAAAAATGCCCTGGCGCTTGTATCAGGATGATCCGCACTGGGTGCCCCCTCTCATTGTGGATCAGCGGGAATACCTGGATCCCAAACGAGGAGTTTTTTTCGACCACGGAGAAGCTCAGCTGTTCCTTGCTCGCCGGAATAACCTAACCGTGGGAAGAGTGTCCGCTCACGTGAATTATCTCTACGATGAGCGGTACGGAAAAGAAACAGGATTTTTCGGATTTTTTGAATGTGAAGAAGATCCCCGGGTAGTAAAAGTTCTGTTCGACGCAGTGGAGAAGCATTTGAAAGAGAGGGGGAAAACGAAAATCCTCGGACCGATGAACTTCGGCGTGTACGATGAAATTGGTATTTTGGTACAAGGATTTGACAGCCCCCCGCTCGTTATGAATCTCCACAATCCTCCCTACTATTCGACCCTGCTGGAAGGGATAGGTTTTGAAAAGGAGATCGACTGGTACGCCTATCACGGTTATGTCAAAGATCATGATCAGGTGAATCCCAAGCTGTTTGCCCTCAAGGACAAGCTCATGAAGCGCAGCAATGTTCAGCTGCGGCGAATGGATCTCAGGGCTGTGGACAGGGAAGCGGATATCATCGATCGGATTTTCAAGCCGGCATGGAGCCAGAATTGGGGACATGTGTCCTGGACGGACAGGGAGTTGGCCCGGCTGGTGGATGCAGTCAAACGGATCGCTCTTCCCGAGCTGTCCTTTGTGGCTGAGATCCAAGGTCAGCCTGTCGGCGTTGCTCTTTCCATAGCCGACGCCAATGTAGCCGTCAAAAAGATCAACGGCAGGCTTTTCCCTTTCGGTTTCCTAACAATGCTTTGGCGTGTAAAAAAGACGGACCGCTTCCGCCACATTATAATGGGAGTTCTTGAGGAACACCGCAACAAGGGTGTCGAGATCGCTTTCTATACGAACATCGTGGAAAACGCCAAAAAATACGGATACAGGGAAGTGGAGATGTCGAACATCGTGGAGAACAACTACTCGATGCGCAACTCTCTGAAACATTTTCCGGTCAAGATCTACAAGACGTATCGGATCTACAAAAAGGAAATCTAAAGCCTATGGATAGTGACAAGTTGAAAGAACAGGTGGAACTGATTCGACAGGTATTCGAATACGTTCAGTTGTTCAAGGGAAAGACGATCGTCCTCAAGATCGACGGTTCGGTGATGGATCATCCTTTCCTCCCGATGCTGGTCAAGGATCTCGTTCTTCTTCACCGCCAGGGGATTCAGATCGTGCTGGTCCCGGGAGCCAAGGAGAGGATCAATGACGTACTGACCCGTTACAACATCCCATGGGAAACGGTAAAGGGCACTCGCATCTCCACTCCGGAAGCCATACCCTTCATCAAGATGGCCGCATTCGATGTATCCAATCGACTGATGACCCAGCTGGCGGAAAATAACACCAGTGCCATCATCGGCAATTGGGTACGTGCCAGGAGTTTGGGGGTACTCAAAGGTGTAGACTATCAAGAGACAGGAACGGTGGAGAATATCAATGTGGGTTTGGTTCGGAAAGCTTTGGAAGATGGTTTGATTCCCATTTTTCCGAATATCGGCTGGAGCGCAACCGGCAAACCCTACAACATCTCATCGAATGAGCTCGCCTATATTCTCGCCAGGTCCCTGAAAGCGGAGAAACTGTTCTACATCTTTCCCCACCAGGGAGTCAACGCCGTTGAGTATACGTTGCCGGAGAGGATCTCCATATCTTCAGAAGGTGTTGTGACTCATCTTAGCGTTGATCAAGCGGACAGCTTCCTCGAGCTGAATGCCGGAAAAGCCCAGGATGAGATGGTCGAACTGATCAGGTTGGGGTGCAAAGCCTGTGCCGAGGGAGTCGCCAGAGTCCACATCGTCAATGGAAAAATCGAGGGGGTGATCCTGAAGGAAATTTTTTCCAGCCGCGGCTGCGGGACCATGATCTACACAAACGAGCACGAAAACATCCGGCCGATGCATCTTGCCGACATCCCTGAAGTGCTTCGGATCATGAATCCCTTTGTCGAGGAAGAAATTCTGTTGCCGAGGAATGAAGAGGATCTGGCCGCCCAGGTCGATGAGTTTGTCGTTTACGAGGTGGACAGTATTTTCCACGCCTGTGGGGCTTTGTTTCCGGCACCCGACGCATCGGGCAGGGGAGAGATCGCCGCTATTGCTGTCGATCATACCTATACGGGACTCGGTATAGGCAAGCGAATTCTCTCCTTTCTCGTGGATAGGGCCAGGAGCTTGAACATAAAGAATCTGTACGTGCTCACGACCCGGACAGCAGACTGGTTCCTTCAGTTTGGATTCATAGAAGGAGGGATCCAGGACCTGCCCGCGAATAAACGCAAGGACTACAACAGGCTGCGGAACTCCCGGGTGTTGCTCCTCGATCTGGAGGATTTTCGAAGCGTGCTCTAGTGGTTATCCGTTCGGGATCTTGTTGGGTAGCCTATCGCCAAACATGACACGCCTTTTTCGTACCCTCTTCAGCATCCAATGGACTGCAGCCCAGAGGAAAGAGGCAAGCACAGCGATCACGCAAGCAATAGGAAACCAGTCTCCCCACCGGGTGTACAGAGTAAATTTGTTATCGGGCAGCGGTACATGGGCTACGACATACCCTTCGGTGTATGGTTCCGGTGAACCCGGCTGAATCCGACCGACCGCGTCTATGTACACGGTGTACCCGGAGGAGGTGGTGCGCAGCACCGGTCGTTGATTTTCCACGGCCCGAAACAGCGAAAACAGACCGTGTTGCCGTCCCTCCACCGGTGAAAGAGACCAGTAGTCGTTGCTCATGTTCAGGATGATATCTACGTCCTGAAGGACAAAGCGGCGGACATGATCTGAAAAGGCATCCTCGAAACAAATAGGAGTGGCAATTCTCATCTTTTCGTGCTGATACACCACCCTGTCATCTCCTATTCCCCAGTTGGAGATATCGTACTTTTGAAACATCTCGTACAGGCGGACAAACTTTTCTTTGTCAAGGGGGAAGTATTCGGAGAATGGTACCAGGTTGATCTTGTGGTAGAAACTGTTTATGTCTCCCTGCCCGTCGAGTAGCAGGGAGGAGTTGAAGTTTCGCCGAATCCGCTCACCCTGAGGATCGAGGATCATGGCATGATCCTGGGTGCCCGTCATGAGCCAGGTATCCAGGTCCTTTTGATAGTCTCGAAATTCCTGGACAACCCGACCCCAGTAGGATTTCTGTCTTTCAGGCATGGACCAGTAACGAATGTCCAGTTTGAATCCTCCTTCGGGCCAGGCCACGAGGTCCGGTTTGGTTGGCAGTTGCAGAAGAGCCTGGTCCGTGAGCTCCATCAGTTTCTCGAAGTTTTTCCGGTATTCGTGCTTCCTCGGGTCCGTATTCTGTTGAAGCAGCACTACAGTCGCCCTCTCTATATCGGGTCGGCCGTACAGTCTGTGCTGAACCCTGAACAGTATCACCGTTCCGGTGACGACGCAGATTCCGAAAATCCCGACGAATACTGCGATCGGGAACAAACTCTGGGGGTGTTGCACCCGTGTTTTGACTCGCGCCATGAAGTTCCGCCACGGTGTTCCTGTATTGGCGGGAATCGCCGTGTTGGGAGCGGAGCCTCCGCCGAGCCAGGTCCATTGAAACACCGAGCCCGCCAATGCCCAGGCGATCGAGGCATTGCACAGCAAGACCACGAAATTGACACCCCACACTCCGGTGATCGAGGCGATCTGGATTATAGGGAGGAATTGAAACTGAGTGGTCCCGATGATGCCCCACGGATAGCCTAAAATGCCGATAGAGCGAACATAATCGAAGACAACCCATGCTGCCGGTACGATCAAGAACCCCCACCTGCCGCTCAATTTAATCAGCAGGACAAGGGGGATCATGAACAGCAAGAATTCAACCACAAAGGCGATTGTGATCAGATGCAGAGACACGTAGTCATAAGTGCCGTGCCAGTAGTTGATGATCAGGGCTTGCATCGTTCCAAACACGACCCCGTAGAAAACACCCATTGTAGGTTTTGACGTGATCAGGACGAGGAGCAGCGGCACAATCGAGATCCAGGCCAACCACCCGATCCCGTCCAGTCTGATCATGGAGGGAAAGGAAAACCCAAACAACGCAGCCGAGAGTAGGGCCCACGGAAGCGCCCAATTGGTGATGTACCTTTGGACCCAATTTTGCTGCCCGGAAATCCGGCCGGCTCTGCGTTTTGTCTGGCACACGTAATATACACCATTCAGGATCAGTATGGGTCCATAGCGAAGCAAGGCATAAAGCTGTTCCAGGGCCGTGCTTTCAGCCAGCTGCAGCTGACCGCTGCTTGCTATGTAGCGCTGAACATAGTCCATGTTCGCACTCAGCGCGTAGATGTAGGCGAATACAAAGAGGATCAGGGCGGGAGCCCATACGATCTCGACGAGAAGGCCGGGATCGCACCCAACTAGCGCAAGAACGCCCACGATCAGTTGCAGCCCGAGAAGGACAAGAACCAGATAGTCGGTGAAGCCGATTCCCTTTGTCTGCACGGCCAGATCTTCCCGCATATCGAGGGGCTCACCGTCTTGTCCGATTCCCTGGAGCATAGTTTCGAGGCTTTCGGATACAAAGCGTCCCGAGTGCAGGATTGTCCCTTCCTTCACATCCCGGATCGACACTGTGATTTCAAAGTGGTTGCTCGTGGAATAGATCCAGGCAATGGCGAATCGCTCCAATTCAAGCTCTTGAGCTAATTCTTGAGCCTCCTGGTAATCCACCGGTTTGAGTTTGGATTTGTCGAACTCGGGGTCGGTTCGAATGAAGTACTCTTCGATGAAGCTGTGACTGGTGATGGAGTAGGAGTTGGTCAGAGCGATCTGTTTCTCGATAAAGCCTGAGACTTCGGCGATCTGTTCAGCGCTTAGATTGGTCGTGAAGGGTGGAAAGAGCATAAGGGTAGGACGCTGAATGAAGCTGATCGGACCGGTGAAGCAGAGGATCAACTCGATCACCGCCACTGCAATGGCCAGGAGCCCAAAAATCCGAAGTTGGATGGTTTTGGTAACGACTCCTGTGTTTCGAAACAAAGTAGAGATCTTCATGACATTCATAAAGCAAGCTTCATGCCATATAGAAAAACCCCTGTAGTTCTATATCAGGTAATGAATTATGTGTACAGTACTATTCGGGCAAGTAAATGAATCTCCGGATTCCAGTTTAGTCGCCCTGCTGAAGTAATTCTCGGATATATATAGAAATAGGTCAATACGCCGCGGTCCACCCGAGTACCCGAAAGTTGAGGGGGATTGCAGTGGGAAGGAAAATTGTTAACTATTGTAAATAACGAAAGTTGAAGTTGAATCCGCCAGTTGACTTGATTTTTTCGGACTCTTAATCGATGATATTAATAAAGTCGTTGTGATGTTCAAGACAAAAAAAGTATCAGCACATGAAATTGTGCTTTTGATCTCCGGATCGATGACCGGGGAGTCGGTGAGTTTGTTTGAACGGGCTCTGGATTCCCTGCAGAAGAGCAGCTACCGTACGATTACTCTGGATCTTTCCAATGTTGTTGATGTGAGCTCCATGTTCGTAGGACACATCCTGCACTGCCACAAGTTCCTTGCAACCGAGAACCGGACTATCCGTATCTGCGGCTATCAGGATTCGGTGGGAGAAATCCTGAAGCTGCTGAATGTCAACAACAGTATTCATATGGAAAAGGATCCGATTTAACCCGCACCCGCGAGTACGCTGCAGCTCCTGCCGACCTCGGGAACCGACTTCTATAATACTGTTTCCCCGATTCCAAAGGCTGCTCGGTAACTCCCCCGGCCATGATTCCTTTAACCCCTGTCAACTTTCATTGATGAATTCTTCTTTCGTCATATTTACCAACTTCTTACAAATCAGTTATTTAACGCTGTTTGTCTGACATCTCCCCGACTAAAAGTTTAGAACGATCGACCACCGCTTCTCTGACTCTAATTAAAGGTTCCGTAGGGAATTAATGAAACCAACACATTCGGCATAGTACTTGCTCACTATCTAGACACGGATATGAATCCAAGGAACGGAAGAAAAGAGATAGCCGCAGAATCAACGCATTGCATATATCCGCACTCTTTTCTCGTTCCAATCAAAGTGAGGAGGAACACAAGATGAAAATCCGTTTCGTTCTCTGTGCGCTTATTCTATTGATCGTTTCCACTGCGCTGTGGCCAAGCGCGCAGGAAGAAGGGGCCGGATCCGGGCGGGGAAAATACCTGGCAGCCCAAGGACTCATCATTCCCCGGGAGGAGGTGAGGGTCAATTCCTACATCGCCTCCATCGACTACAACTATCCCTTCCCGGAAGAGCCCGTGGGGGTGCACCTGTACACCGGCCACCGGCAGATGGTAGCCGGCGGTCAGGAGGAGATCCTGCAGATCGGCATCCAGGCGGGGAAGGTTCCTTTCCAAGATCTCCCACCGATGAATCTGGCCTTCGTGATCGATCACAGTGGATCGATGGGGGGGCAGGACAAGCTGGAATGGGTAAAACAGGCTTTTGAGGTATTCATCCGACAGGTACGGGACATTGATTTCGTATCGTTGGTCATCTTCGACGACCGTGCTGAAGTGGTATTCCCATCCACCCGGATGAACACTGCGGAGAAACGGACCAGGTTCAAACGAACGGTTGATGAGATTATGCCTGCGGGGGGCACCAACCTGGTGGTGGGGTTGAAGCTGGGCTACGAGCAGGTCATGTCCAATTACCGAAAGGAGTATACCAATCGAGTCCTGTTTCTAACCGACGGTATGGGCACCTCCGGGGGCATCCTGGAAATGGCGGACAGCTATCGTCAAATAGGAATCAATGTTTCCACGATCGGCGTGGGACGTGGCTTCGACCACAAATTGATGAGGGAACTTGCTAAAAGCGGCGGGGGAAGCTCCCGTTTTATTGCCGATGCGGAAGAGATGGAAAAGATATTCGGCTCGGAACTGGATCGGATGGTCGTACCTACAGCCCGCGATCTCAAGATGGAACTGGAGTTCCTGCTCCCGGTTCAAGACATTGAAACCTGGGGATACAATCACCGGATCGACGGACAAAAGGTCACCTTCTCTCAAGCCACGCTGCATCACGGGGATTACGAGACCATTGTGGTCCGCTTTGTCCTCCCTCCCCAAAAATCCGTCGGGGAGATCCCTCTGTTTCGCTTTCAGATGCACTATGAGGACCTGGACGGGAAAAATTGCCGCTGGGGCCCACAGGAGATCTACACCAACGTGGTGGAGGCGGAGAGCCAGTTGGCGGGATACTCCAACAGCCGGGTGCTGCGGGCTGGAACCATGCTCTTCTTTGCCGAAGGCCTGACCCGAATCGCGGATGTCTATTTTGCCGGTCGAGGGGAGTTGGTTAAGATCAATGAGCTCCGCAATCAGCTCTTCGAAGAGGCCAAGGCCCATACAGAGGAAATAGAATCCATAACATATGAAGAGTTGACCAGTCCGGAGGTCGTGGCCTTGGAAGGCCAGTTCAATCAGCGGGTTCGAACGGCCATGGACATGACTGTGGAGACCCGTAAAGTGCTGCTGAATGCTAAAATACGATTGGATGAGGATGCTTTTGACGACGAGATCCAGATCCTCAACAACTACATCAAAACGTTGGGGGGAGAACTGGAGCTGGGGGACGAACAGATAGATCGAGCCATGGTGCAAACCGAGCTGTACCCGGCATATGGCGCCCAAACCCTGGATCAACAGCTGCAGCTGCTTTTTCAGGAAGTAGTGCTCGAGCTGCAGCAGGTTTCCAGCGGTAAACTGGCGGTTTCCGGGTTCTCTCAAAAAGACGGGCAAGAGTCGGCATTGATTGCCCTGCTCAACGAAAAAGCCGTTTCCGATCTAACGGGATTGGAGCAACTGCGGATTCTGGAACGCAGCAAGCTAGAAGCGGTGCTGGCCGAGCAGGAGTTGGCCCTCTCCGACCTGGTTGATACGGAGAACGCCATTCAGATCGGACGCCTCATGGCGGCGGACCTGCTGCTCACCGGTACTGTGATCGAAATGACCCGGTCGGTGATTATCTTCAGCCGCATCATCGATGTGGCATCCGGGGAAATTGAATCGGCCGCCCAGGTGATCATTCCAAAGAGTGCGGACCTGGAGCGATTGCTTAGTACCTGAATCTAAGAACAATAGGATTGTGTTGACGTAAATGGGGCCGTGAGGCCCCATTTACTGTATTGCGATGGCTTTTAGCAGGGGATTCTCTTGCTACAATCGTGGATTTTCTCGTCCCGGTCGCTGCAATAAAGATTTATTTTGAGTTGAGAAAGACATCCCCCTATAACAGGTTCAGCCTGAGCGTCAACGGCCTGAGGGATTGGAAGAAGGCCATTGCGCCGTTGGAGACCGGGCTTAAGATACATCCGAACAATTTTCTTCTCAACAAGAGGATCGCCCTCTACTACCTATACTGCGGAGCTTATCCGAAGGCGCTTCCCCATCTCCAAAAGTGCCTTAACCTGAAGCACAGTGCTTATTCCGTTAGCCTATTCTTTCCCCAACCTCTCGAAAACCAGCTCGAGGATTATCTTAGCATCGGTTATTGTCTTCGAGCGCCAGGCCTTGTTAGACGGATAAAACATCTCTAAGAAGTTCTCTTTTATCTTTGCCTCGGTCTTTTCGTTTTTGTAGCCGTGATGGAAGCCCTGGTTCTCCAGGGTCATGATGTGCAGGGATCGTATGGACCCGAATGTCTTCTGGCTGTCCAGTGTCCCGAACTCGAACACCATGGGATAGTATATTTTTCCTGGTGCAAGAGCGCCGATGTAATCGGCAAACGAACCTTTAATGATGTAGAAATCCTCGCTGTCCCCCCAGTCGATCGTATAACCGGTAAAAAGCTCTTCCATCTCGGCCTTGATGTCCAAGTCTTCTACCGGATTCGGAAAGAGATGCATCTTCCCGTTTTCGCCGTAGCCTGTGTGCAGGTCGATGGTGAGGATTCTCGTATATGGCTTCATCTTTTGCTGCAGGATTGGTGTGAGGGCGGCTATCTGTGGCTCTTGTCCTTTGCCGCCGAAATACAAACCCTCGGGATATTCATACTGCCCCTCCAGGACGGCCTGACGCAGGACACGCATCGATTCAACCAGTATCTTGTGGACCGCGATCAGGTGCTGGTGCCTGTTCCTGAGACTGCGGTGGTTGGCTTCTCCTCGCGGGTTGAGCATGTTGTACACCTTTCCATACCCTTCGTTCTTGGTGCTGAAAAGGCTGTCAGCGATAGCACAGTTGCGGTTCAAATCGACGTTGTTCTCCGTGACTCTCCTTATGTACTTGAAACCATACGGATTCGGTGCATGTATGAGAAGGATCCCTGTTGTATCCAAATGGTCTGGGCTCAGTATCTCTTCCATGACCATTAGCTGAATTGCGCTTCCGGCAAAACCCTCGACCCCGTGTATGCCCGATGAAAGGATGAGAAGGTTATCCGCGGTATTCTGTGCCGGTATGTAACAGATATCGATGGTTAAGTCAGGATCCGTCTCGGAGGGCACAGAAACTCTATAGACCTCGACCTCCTCGTACTGTGAAACAACCTGGTCGACTTTTTCGATAAAGGCAGACCGGCAATCTTTATAGGTTTCGTGGAAATAATCGAGAGTTGCTGTCACGATCTCGTGTTCTACATCAGAGGGTTTGTATCCGTTGTAGCTGAAAAACAGGAAGAGGTAGGCGGCTACGGCCAGTCCCAAAAGGCTTAATAATACGATCTTTAATACGGGCCGTTTCTCGATTCCAAGAAGCTTCTGCGGTAATTTCATTTCTTAATTCTCCCTACCAATCTTTTGAGCTGCTTCGCCGAGTCAAAAGGGCAGTAGCAGTTTATCCGTAAAGAGCCACTGTTTCCAGTGTCAGGCTCGAAGTCTGCTCCACTAGCCATGTTAAATGGCCATTTTATTTATTCTACCAACATTTCTGACACTATCTCTTTTACTTTTGATATAGTTCTTCTATTTATCTTTCCCAATCTTTTTATTAGGCGCTTTTTATCAACAGTCCGTATTTGATCCAATACGATCCATCCACTCTTTTTTTGAAATTTCAGTTCTACTCTAGTCGGATATTTATTAGATTTGGCTGTCATTGGGGCTATTATTACTGTTGATATTGTATGATTCATTTCATTCGGTGAGATCACTAAGCAGGGTCTTGTTTTTTTTATCTCATGCCCAATTGTTGGTTCCAAATTGACCAGGAACACTTCGTATTGATTTGTTACCATTCCCAGTCTTCCATTTCTAGATCAATAGCTTCCTCAAACAGCAACTGATCTTCTCCGGTCTTTGCCATTTGAATAAATGATTCAGTCCATCCATTACGAGGGATCCTCTTTATTGGTTCAATGATAATTTTTCCGTTTTTAACTTCTAAATCTACTTCGTTTTCGATATCACACTGGTCGAGTATCGCTTTAGGAATTCTGATCCCTTTTGAGTTTCCTATTGGTACAATATTTATTAACATATATTCTCCTATTTTCTATTGTTATATGGTAATTATAATGTAACCACATTATGGCTGTCAAGTATTGTCCAAAAATTGGTTTTCAGACATTTTGTGCTTCAGAAATTTAAATCATATTTTTATTGGTCATTTATAATTATTACCGAAAAGATCTTTATCCTCTTGTAATCCATGCACCAAAAAAAGAACCTGGGAAATTTAGAATTTAACCAAAAGCCATTTAACGCTGCGGATCAGGCGCGGCTATTCGCCGTCGCCTGCATCCGGCTTGTTAGACGGCCGACCAATTCGAGAGCGAAAAATCCGTGCGTGCGGCAACCTGTTTAACAATCTTAGCCTTATCCAGCCGCGTGAGGTGATGTCGTTTTGCCATCGGATCGCACCCGGTCGATTCAATCTTCGCGATAATATGCTCGTACATCGTG
>Ga0114925_10001120_pt1 | contig 12833 bp, 11 predicted proteins | sample SumtaG_2_FD_87287 | JGI IMG/M metagenome (GOLD analysis project Ga0114925, IMG submission 87287) | Deep subsurface microbial communities from Indian Ocean to uncover new lineages of life (NeLLi) - Sumatra_00607 metaG | ecosystem: Environmental > Aquatic > Marine > Oceanic > Sediment | place... | reverse complement strand
GTGGAAGTCATTTGCAAGAGCTGTGCTAGCATTTATGTAGAAGTTTGTTGCTTTTAATTTAAATTTTCCCCACATTCCATTAGATTCTGTTGCACCCAAAAGTGCAGCAGAACAAAGAATGGCCATAAGTGATTTTTTAAATAGGTTTTTCATATATATTTTTGCCTTTGTTAAAAGGATTTAATTGCATTAGGACTCCATTATTTGACTTGTATTTAATTTATCAATTGGATTTTTTCCCGCAACAGGGTAGGAAAAGTATCGATCTGGAGCCTCTATACCTCTAAAAGTTGTTTTGTGGTACCCTTTTTGAAAGTATATTTTGAGTTTAGCTGTCTAAAAAGGGCATAATTGTGAAATTTGATCCGAAAAAAACAGTTTTTTTGATTGATGGGTCTTCCTTTTTGTATCGCGCGTATTATGGTACTAGGCCGTTACATACGGGCAAGGGGGTTCCCGTCCAGGCGGTTTATAGTTTCTGCAGGATGATCAAGAAGCTGCTCAAGACGTTTGATGCGAGGTTTATATCGATTGTTTGGGATAGCAAAGGCAAAACAGGACGACATGCAATGTTTCCAGAATATAAAGCAACTCGACAAGCGCCACCAAGTGATATTTTTGATCAAAAAAAGCTGATTGTAAAATTTGCGGATTTAATTGGTTTGCATCAGATTGCAAAAAAGGGTATTGAGGCTGATGACATTCTCTTTTCAATTGCTAAAGAACGAGAAAAAAATGGTTACACCGTTGTGATTGTGACCTCGGACAAAGATATGGGGCAAATGATCAATGAACAAATTGTTTTATACGATGCGTTCAAAGAAAAAACTATTGATAAACAGGTTTTTGAAGAAAAGTTCGGGGTGCCAATAGCAAAGTTACCATTTTACTTTTCTATGCTTGGTGATGCTTCAGATAATATTCCTGGTGTGCGTGGCATTGGCAAAAAGGGTGCGCTTGAACTAGTGAATCAGTTTGAATCGCTAGAAGACTTGTATAAAAATCTTGATAAGGTCAAACGACCGCGACAAAAAACGGCACTAGAACAGAACAAAAAAAATGCGTTTTTAAGTCGTGATCTTTTTTTGTTACAGTACGAACCATCGGGAGTGAAAAAAAAAGATCTAGAATTTTCTGTTGATGATTGGCCCAAAGCGCGACCATTGTTTGAAGAGCTTGAATTTAAATCGCTGCTTAGAGGGTTGAAATCAGAGCAACTTTCTTTGTTCCCAGAAGAAGAAAAACAATTAAAACTGTATCAACGTTACAAGTTCGTGGCTGTTACAACAGAAAAACAGTTGAATGATCTGTGTTACAAACTCAAACAGGCAAAAGCATTTGCATTGGACACAGAAACAACAGGTTTACGAAAGTTTCAGGATAGAGGTATTGGAATTTCTGTTTGCATGAAAAAGGGTGAAGCGTATTACATTCCATTTGGTCATCAAACTGAAGAACCTCAATTAGACGAAAAAACAGTTATTGCTGCACTTAAACCGATTTTGGAATGTAATGGTGCAGAAAAATATTTGCAGAATGCAAAGTTTGATCAACTTGTTTTACTTGAACTCGGTATCAATCTGCAAGGTCCATTTTTTGATACGCTTATTGCGGCGCATCTTGTTACAAAAGAGTGGCAAAAGATGAAGCTTGAAGCATTATCACAACAGTTTCTTGATGAACCGATGTTGACGTATGAGCAGGTGGTCAAACAGAACAAATATAAAAATTTTTCCTTTGTTCCTTTAGAACTTGCAACTAAATATGCGGGAGCCGATGCGCATCAGACGTTTCAATTGAAAAAGATTTTCGAAAAAGAACTCAAAAAACAGAAGCTTTTTAAGATTTTTAAAGATATTGAGATGCCGGTTAGTCAGGTATTGTTTGAAATGGAGGCAGAAGGCATAATATTTGATGAGGCGGTTTTGATGGGGCTCGATAAAAAAGTGACGAAAGAGCTTGAAGCTATAGAGAAAAAAATTCTTGCCTTTGTTGGAAAAGATAGGAAGCAAATAAATCTTAATTCACCAAAGCAGATCGAAAAGTTGCTGTTTAGCGACTTAGAACTTCCTACACAGAAAAAAAGAGCAAAAGGAACAGGATACTCAACAGATAGCGATGTTCTTAAGGTGCTTGCAAAAAAACATCCAGTTCCGGGTATGATCATGAAATATCGCGAACTGTTTAAACTCAAAAGTACGTACATTGATTCATTGCCTGGCTTTGTTAACCCAAAAACAAAAAAAATTCATACTACGTTTCGTCAAACGATTGTTGCAACGGGTCGACTTTCAAGTTCAGACCCTAACTTGCAAAACATTCCAACCGATGGAACTGGGTATGGTATTGAAATCAGGTCAGCATTTGTTCCAAAACAGGGACATGTTTTTTTATCTGCAGACTATTCACAAATAGAACTTCGAGTGCTTGCTTACCTTTCAAAGGATAAAAGTTTAACGCAGGCATTCTTGCAGGGGCATGATATTCATGCAGAGACAGCATCACGTTTATTTGGCATACCACTTGAAAAAGTTTCTCATGATCAGCGACAAATTGGTAAACGAATTAATTTTAGTATTTTGTATGGTCTGACTCCATTTGGTCTTTCAAAAGATTTGGATATACCGTTTGCAGAAGCAAAAACGTGCATAGAAAAATATTTTGAACAATATCCTGGTGTTTCTAAATGGATGGAGGGAGTTGTTGAATCCACGAAAAAAAATGGATATGTAACAACGTTGTTGGGAAGGCGGCGATATATTCCCGGAATTTACGAAAAAAACAGATCTTTGTACGACGTGGCAAAACGGGTCGCTATTAATACTGTTGCACAAGGAACAGCTGCAGAGGTTATGAAGCTTGGAATGATACGTGTGCATGATGTGTTGAAAAAAAATAAATTGGATGCTCAAATTTTGTTGCAAATACACGATGAATTACTTCTTTCAGTAGCAAAACAAGAAAAAGAAACGATTGAATCGGTGGTGAAAAAAGCGTTAGAATCGGTCGTCGACTGGAAAGTTCCGCTTATTGTCACTACTCGATTTGGAAAAAACTGGAAAGAGGCAAGCAAGGATTAGATATTCTTTCAATATAGTTTTCATCAGTCAAGTAGGATAGTTTTCATCAGTCAAGCAGGCAAAATGGCTTGCTATAGGGGGAGAAATTTGTATTCGCCCATTTTTTATACATTTCTTTTTTACGATTTTGTAATGATTGTTTATAGTCGTTGATTTTTTGTTCTAATTCTAAGTTTTTATTTTTTAGGTATTGTGTACTCAAACATTGTGTGGTAGTTATGTTTGACCGGTTTTGCTTTTTAGATGTATTGTTAACCTTTTTATTATATGTATCAATAATCATTATTGTTTCAATTCTTTTTTCGTAATATTCAATATTGTTTTGGTCCAAATGGTGTTTATTAAATTCATCTTTGAAAGGACTATGCAGTTCATTTGCATCTTTGAAAGGATGATTCAGTTCATTTTCAGTTAGATCGCGAAAAATAGAGGTTGTTCTAGAGTCAATATTGTTGTAGCAACTATCACCATCTATTATATCCATAGAGTCCATTGGAAAAATGCTTGTTGGAGCTAAAAATATAAAAAGAGATAGAGTTAGTATTGTTTTTTTCATGTGTCCCCGAAGTAAAATGGCTTGTTAAAGGTATTTTCTATTTATTTGTGTATGGATGCAATACTACAAGGTTTTCTTGTTGGAATCAAGGGGCATGTAGAAAAGCCCTGAGCGGCGGTGCTTTTTTGCATACATTGACAAATAGAAATGCTTGCGTGATGCTGGCTCTGTAGTCAGAGATCTGGCTGGACTGCTTTTTCTGGGTGTACTTGTTTCTGAATTTGACTTTTTTTCTGGTTGTTCGCATAATGGAAATAACATTTCTTTTGGAAGTAACTACTCACATTATAAAAATTAAAGATTTTAAGGGATTGCAATGTCAACGAGTAAATCCGGTGGTTCAACGTCAAATGGTCGTGATAGCCAAAGTAAACGTTTAGGGGTAAAGCTATTTGGTGGTCAGCATGTTACAGGCGGTGAAATAATCGTTCGTCAACGTGGAACTAAGATTCACCCTGGAGTAGGTGTTGGCAGAGGCTGTGATGACACATTGTTTGCGAAAAAGGAAGGGTATTTGAAGTTTCATTTTGGGCATAAGGGTCGTAAACACGTATCTGTAGTTCCCGTTAAATCATAATATTCTTGAATTGTGTAGCTATTGCTACAAGATTTTCTATGAAGTACAAAGTAAAAATCATTTTTTTTGTTTCAATCTTTGGAGAGTGTCATGTTTGATTTCCTGAGATATCGTCTTATCGGTGTAATTTTTTCTTTTTCAATGATTGCGATTTTTGTTGTTTCTTACGTTCAGAAGGGCGGGTTGGTTTACAGTGTTGAATTTACTGGTGGGACGCAGGTCCTATTGAATTTCAAAAAACCTACGGCAACAAAGGATTTGATTTCAGTGTTGGAAAAGAATTGGCCCGGTGTTGTGACTCGAGAGTTTTCAGACAAAAAGATTCTTGTTCGTGTAAAAGATTTTGATAATGACACGCGTGGTCTTGCGGATAGAATTCGTCAAACAGCCCAAGATGTTATGCCACAAAATATGGTAACAGTCGATGGAAGTGAGGCGGTTGGTCCAGGTGTAGGTGCAGATCTTCGCTGGAAATCAAGTCGAGCGTTTTTGTTGGCGCTTATTTTGATGCTCTTGTATGTTGCATGGAGATTCTGGTCTGTTGCGTTTGCCGCAGGAGCCGTTTTTGCATTGCTTCATGATTTGATTATGATGATCGGTATGTTTTTGTTATTGGGTCGTGAAATATCAATAAATGTTATTGGTGCAATTTTGGCGGTGATAGGGTATTCGATTAACGATACCATCGTGATATTTTCTCGAATGAGGGAAAATATAAAAACAATGAGAGGCGCATCGTTATATGAGATTGTCAATACTAGCCTGAATCAGACATTTAAGCGTACCTTGCTGACCAGTATTTCAACCTTTTTGGCGGTTGGATCAATGTTTATTCTGGGAGGCGAAGCGCTCAAAGATTTTTCTCTTGCAATTTTGATGGGTATTTTCTTTGGAACATATTCTTCCATCTATATTGCAAGTCCAATTATGATGTTGCTGTATAAGGAAGATAAATAAGCACAGTTTTTTGTGTTTATTCTTGTTGACACTTGCTTTTCAAGGTAGTCCATGCTTGGGTGTGGCCTAAGATCACTGCGTATAAAGCTCAGCGGTTACTTGTCTGCGTTCAGTGGAAAAAAAGAAATGATTATTTAATAACTTTACGATAATGAGTATTTCTATTCTGGAGATATTGTGTTCTATTTTTTAGATCTAATAGGAGGTTTTTATGAATAATGGAGAAAACAAAAAAAAACTGCAAGTACAAGAAAGTGATACGAAGCCAGAGAAAAAATCAAAAGAAATAAAAGAAAAAAAGGCTTCGGAACAAAAGATGAAAACAAGCAACGATAGCAGTGGTAAGACAAAAAAACCAAGTAGTTCTGAAAAAAAAATAGAAGAAAAAAAGAATACAAGGCTTATTGTCAGAAAGGCGAATAGGCAAGAAGATTATCAAGGGAAAAAGCAAAAAGATTCTCGCGGTTATGCTAAAAATGAAGATTCTCGCGGTTATGCTAAAAATGGTCGTTACAATGATCAAAGAATGTCTAGTGTTAATGCGTACGAAATTACACCGGAACAACTTGGTGTGATGTCTCTTTCGGAGCTAAATCAGGTTGCACGACGACTGGGAATCATCGGTGCAAGTTTGATGAGAAAAGAAGGGTTGTTGAAAAAGATTATTGAAATGCAAAAGGATCCAGAACGAGAATTGGTTGTCGAAGGCGTTTTAGAAAAACTTCCCGATGGATTTGGTTTTCTTCGTTCATCGTATTATGATTATATTTCTGGGCCGGATGATGTGTATGTTTCACCATCACAAATCAGACGGTTTGGCCTAAAGACCGGTGATACTATTTCTGGTGTTATTCGAAAACCAAAAGATGGAGAAAAATATTTTGCATTGCTTAAGGTTGCCAGGGTAAACTTTCTTGATCCAATTTCTTCAGGTGACCGTATAAGTTTTGAGAGACTTATTCCGATATTTCCAAATGAAAAAATAAATCTTGAATATGATCCTTCAGTTCTTTCGACTCGTTTAGTGGATCTGTTTTCACCAATTGGAAAAGGGCAGCGAGGTCTTTTAGTAGCTCCACCAAAAGTTGGTAAAACAGTTCTTCTAAAAGAAATAGCTCAGGCTATGCTAAAAAACAATGAGGGGATTCATTTAATTGTTCTGCTTATTGATGAGCGCCCAGAAGAAGTGACAGAAATGAAGCGTGTTGTTCATGGCACAGCGGCAGAGGTTGTAAGTTCAACATTTGATGAATCCGCGTCACGTCATGTTCAGGTATCACAGATGGTTCTTGAAAAAGCAAAACGGATGACAGAAGCAGGTTTGGATGTTGTTATTTTGCTTGATTCTATAACTCGTTTAGCACGTGCTTACAACACAGTTGCACCTGCATCAGGAAAAGTGTTGACTGGTGGTATCGATGCAAATGCTTTACAGAGACCAAAAAAATTCTTTGGTGCGGCACGTTGTGCAGAAGATGGTGGATCATTGACAATTATTGCGACCGCATTGATAGAAACTGGATCTCGAATGGATGAAGTTATTTTCGAAGAGTTTAAAGGGACCGGCAACATGGAAATGCATATGACGCGTAAACTTTCAAATCGTCGCATTTTCCCTGCGCTAGATATTTTAAACTCTGGAACTCGACGCGATGATCTGTTACAACCGGAAGATGTGCTGAATAAAGTTTGGATACTTCAGAAGTTCTTGGGAACCATGAATACTGTTGAAGGTTTGGAGTTTCTAATTAATAAGTTAAAGAAATATAAAACAAATGAAGAGTTTCTAGAGTCGATTAATACAAAGAACGGAAAGTAAAACAAAAATATAACCTAAAAGATATCTAAATAAAGGTCGGAGAATTCTCCGGCCTTTGTTTTGTAATTTCCAACAAACGCAATCATTGCTGCATTGTCGGTACAGAATTTTGGGGAAGGAGTGAAGAACTTCAAGTTATTGTTGTCGCAAAATGTTTGCAATCTACGGCGCAAATACTTGTTACAAGCAACGCCACCAACAAGTGAAATTGAAGAGATATCAGGGTGCTGTTTGCAAGCTCGTTTTAACCGTTGTTCAAAAATGTCAGCGATACAGACCAACAAAGAACTTGCAACTTTTTGTTTTAGTTGCAAAGAGTTATCGAGAAGTTTTTTTGCAGCCATATCATAAGCGCCTCGTTCTACTAAATCGTAAAGGACAGCGGTTTTAAGTCCAGAAAAGCTGAAGTTTAAGTTTTTTAGTTTTCCACGAGGATATGAAAAGAAGTCCTGAAAATCAACCTCACGCGCAAGTTTTTCTATTTCTGGGCCACCAGGGTAAGGAAGTCGTAGAAGTTTGGCAATTTTATCAAATGCTTCACCTGCAGCGTCATCTATTGTGTAGCCAATAATGTCATAGTTTCCAAAGTTTTTCATTAAACAAAGTGATGTGTGACCACCAGATGCTGTTAAGCAGATATGTTTAAATGGCACGTTGTGTTCCAAAAAAGATGAGTAAGCATGTGCCTCTAAGTGATTAACACCGATTAATTTTTTTTGTTTCGCAGCAGCAATAGATTTTGCAAAACAAATACCAACTAACAAAGAGCCTGGAAGTCCTGGTTTATAAGAAACGGCAACAACATCAATATCATCAAGTGTTATGTTTGCTGTATCAAGCGCTTCTTGTGTGATGATGTTTATTTTTTCAAGTTGTCCGCGAGAAGCAATTTCAGGAACAACACCGCCAAATTTTTTATGTAAATCAATCTGTGAGAATGTTACGTTTGACAAAACGTTATCAACAGGATTATCTGTTTTTTGTTCACAATAAACAGCAACAGATGTTTCATCGCACGATGTTTCTATACCAAGAATAAGAGGAGTTTTTTTTTGTTTCATGGGATTACATATTTGTCATGGCAATGATTACTTTTTGCTTATCCTGTTTTGTGTGTGCTTTGATAGTTTCGTGCAAAGGATTATAGTCAAGTGATGTTAGTAATAGTTCAATTGCTTTGTCTTGAAGTTTTTTTTCAGAACCTGCGATTGAAAGAACATTTTTTTTGACAACAATTGCTGGTAACTCAAATCCTCTATCCGCTCTTAGATGTTGAATATAGTTGGCGTTCAACAATACAATAATTGCTTCATCTGGAATTTTACCATCAACAAGTTTGTGTTCTGTAACGATCCAGTGGTCGGTGTTTTGTTTTTTTTTATCAGGTGAAGTTTGTTTTTGAGTCGCTTTTATCAGTTCCATTTCATAGAATTTATAGGAATGTTTAGGATTAATTTTCAGACATTGTACCGTGTTGTCTTGTGCTTCAAAAGAAAGACCATCGGTAATTACAAGATGAAACGTAGTACATAATTTGTCTGCAGGAAGAATGAAGCATGCACGTTTTCCCTCATGATCTATTTCGCAGGTGAAGCGTTCTCCACTCTGATAGACACAGATTTGTGGAACTTTTTCTACTGATTGAGGGAACTCAATTGTGCATGGAAGTACCGTATATGGTGAACTTGCTTGCATAGAAAAAAAGCTTAACAGGATAAGGAGGTTAATTTTAAATATTTGTTTGTTCATAAGGCCCCTATTCTTGCTCATTATGCTATTACCTATTATCATAAACACAGAGAATAATTTTACAGCAAAGATCAGATTACCGTAATGATATCTTTTTCGCAAAGAAAATGGCTTTATATTGTGGAGGAGCGCTATGTTCAAGCGATTTCTTTCTTTTTGTTTTCGTCCCTTTTTATTTTGTCTTGAAACATTGGTTTTAAAAGAGCGTTCGCCATACAAGTTAGCGCTTTCAGTATCCGTTGGTCTTTATATTGCCTTTTCTCCGTTTCTTTTTATGCATACCATTATGGTTTTAGCCAGTGTATGGCTTTTTTCACTAAATCTACCAGCAGTTTTTTTAGGTGCCGTGGTTAGTAATCCTTGGACGGTGGTACCGTGTAGTTTTGCAGGATATTGGGTTGGGGAGCTTTTTTTAAAAAAAATTTGTTGTGTAGATCCAATGAGCTTAGATCCTGCATGGATGACCTGGATCAATGAGTCTATGCGACAGGTCGTCGGGATGGAAGGAATTTCCTTTTATTCCTTTTTTATTGGAGGAAATTTGCTTGCTTTGTTTGTGAGTATTATAATGTTTCCTGTACTCAAAGGGATTTTTTCTTTGTTGTGTAGACAAAAGTATCGGGGTTCATTAAAAACGGTTTTATCAAAAAACGATGAAAATAGTAGCGAAAAACAAAAAAGCATTTCACGATTACGATGTTCTCGATCGAATCGAGGCAGGGATTGTTCTGACCGGCGATGAAGTTAAGTCGCTTCGAGCAGGACGAGTTTCGTTGATCGGTTCGTTTGCTACGGTAAAACGTGGAGAGCTTTTTTTAACAAACTGTAATATCAATCTTTATTCCCATGCATACGAAAAAAATCAAGAAAGGGAGACTCGTAGCAGAAAACTTTTGCTACACAAGCGAGAACTCAACAAAATTATTGGTGATGTTTCTAAAAAAGGGATTACGATTGTTCCGCTCAAAATCTATTTTAATAAAAAAAATATTGCCAAGGTGGAGATTGGCATCTGCAAGCATAAGAAAGCTGCAGGTAAAAAACAGGCATTAAAAGAACGTGATATTAAACGACAAACAGAAAAGGAGTTGAAGGATGTTTACAAATACAGGTAGCAAAGTGTTTTTCGGTTTATTGCTTTCACAGATTTGTTTTTCGACATATGGGATGGAGAAAGATTCTAAAAAATTGGTTAAAGAAGGTGAGTTGAATAGAGAGATAGATTGTATCGTAAGTCCTTTCATACTTAGCGGGTATTCTGATCGAGATTATTATAGTTTAGATAAAGATATGTTTTTATATATAGAACAAGATAAGTTTATTTTATCTAGAATTAATTATCTTAAAAAGTTTATTGATAAACTTAATAGTGAAAATAAAGAGAAAAAGAGTAACCTTTCTGAAGATAAGAAAATACTTTTATGTCCAAAACATGTAAGTGCTTTTTTATTTTCGATGATAAGTATGGATTATCACAAAAAGTGTCCATTGGCGGCAGACGGTTTGTTTAAATCAGTCACAGAGTCTCTTCCTTATTACAAACCAACTCCAAGTTTTTACGCGAAAAAAATGGGCCTAAGAAACATTTCTTATGATGTTGTTTCTTTTAGTCCAGAGTTAAAAAAAGAAGCTTCAGGTGTTCGAAAAGGTTATAAATATTTTTTTGCTATTTTAAACGATGGAAGTCGATCTATGCAATATTATTCCGATGATTTACATCAGTCATGTCTAAATTGTCGTGGTTTCTCAAAGGGAAGGAAGCACTTATTAACTGAGTATATTAAGGCCGATAAAGAAGCAAATGATTTGAAAGAAGAGTTAAATGATTTAAAAGAAGAGTTAAATGATTTAAAAAAGAAAGTGGTTATTTCAGAATATTCTTCCTGCAACATATTGTAATAAAAAGATTGTACGCATTTATGGCCACAAAACTTTTTTTGACGATTACATGTCTATTTTTTTATCCAATGATTTTTGCATCCAACAAGTCGAGTGGCAATTTTGTTACAACTGATTGCAATCTTCGTAAAAAAACGTGTAAGCCTGAGATAAAAAAAGTTTGTTGGGACAGGACGTACTTTGCAATTAGTGATGACTTTATAAGCAGTTGCGTCCAAAATGGGAAATTTGTTCCTGGTGGCATTAGCAAATGTATAGATTATTTTTCTGTACACAACTTGAGTAGTCCGATAAAAAAGTATTTATATTGTCCAATTGATCTCATAAAACTACTTGATACTATTACGCGTAATTGTGAAAAATATTCTAAGACGTCTAAAAATTTTCATTCTATTGTTTCAAAAGCACTTACTTTTTATAATCCATCCGTAATTATTTTTGCAAAAAAAATGAAAATTCCAAATCCAGAAAAAGTACTAAGTTTTGAGTGTATTGATTCTGACTATTATTGTTTTCAGGAGAAAAACTATATTGAGTATGGAGAAAGAGGAACTGGCATACTCAGACGTTGTAGATATCAAAATAATAAGGTTGAGAGGTTCTTCAATCAATTTAAGGAGCGGTATAAAGAGTACAAAGAACTTTTTTTTTCCTTAAATTATGCAGTTAAGGTAGGATTAGAGAAAGAGTGTGGTTTGTTAGGGATGGCTCAATACAAAAAAGGCATAACGTTGCGTTTAAAGAAAAAAAAGACTTGAAAGATTTGAGGGATATATATATGAACTATTGTCCTGTCTTTTTATTGTTTTCTTTTTCTGTTAGTTGTTCTATGTTTTTTACAAATCCAAAAAATAAAGTTGAACATAAAAAAGGTACAACGTTTCTTGACCGTCAATATTACGAATTTTCCAATTGTCAGGAAATGTATTGCTCAGATGAAATTCTAGAAAGTCATATCAAAAAAACCTGTGAAAAAATGAAAGAATTTGAACAAGAAAATAAGGTTAAAATGGATCTAGAAAAAAAAGATCTTATTTCTGCTTATTATTTGTATCGTATATTTGATCATATAAATAAAAAAAATAAAGCAAACATTAAAGGTATAAAACATTTGCGACGGTTAACAAAAGAGATTTTACCGAGTTATATTCCTGATGAAGCTTTATATGAAAAAGATATTACATCGTTGCGATGGATGGAACACAAAAATAAAACATTTTATGAGTATCACGTTGTATATGGTGATGGTAGATACTTAAAAGACCTTTTATGTGAATGTGAAAGTGGTGTGGTGCGATATAAGTATGAAAGTTTAAAAATTGATCATAAAAAGCTCAAATCAGTTCTTTATCAAAAGAAGCAGCGTCGCAGCAGATTGCTCTGCCTCTTGACGGGTTTGTGTTAAGGTTCTACGATTAAACTATAATCATTGAAATTTTTGGGGGCGTACTGGCTTCGACGTGTTCTTGATAACTTTGGAAGCATGCCGAGCGTTTATCGAGTGCTCGTAAAACAATCGATTGCATTTAATAAATGCAGAACTAACAGACTCCATAATGCCTCAGGGTAGAATGGAGGAGTGTTACTGCTAACGTAGCAGTGACTCCTTGTCATACTGGCGTGTCCATCAGTTGGTATGACTCGTATTATCAAGATGGAACCACCAAGCAAGGTTGTTCAGTTTAAGGAGCTTGGTTTGTATCACATAAGCTGACTTTTGTGCTTTTCGGTGTTTCTGGCGTAGCGCAAAAGAATATCCGGAAACTAAGCATGTAGCGTTTGAGGTTTGATAGTTTACGGACATGGGTTCGATTCCCATCGCCTCCACCAGTCTTCCGCTCCTAGCGGAGCTTCTTCTGGCAAGTACTTTTTTTAAAGGAATTTGATCTAATTAATTACGAATAGTTTATAAGCGAAGACTGGTGCCCGAAGTAGTTCGGTTAAGCTCGTAGAGCGCAAGCGGACGAAGACGGGCCAAAATTTTCATATGTAAATTGATTCTCAGTCTCTTATTTTTGCTTCCGCCTTTGCGTAAAGCTACCAGTTTTCCGCCTTCGGCTACGACGGGCAGGATGGTGGACAGGCCGTTTTTTTTTGGAATTTTTACATTTTTATTTTTTTCAAAAGGAAGTTTTTATTAACGTAAAAGAATACCCCAGGCTTTTAAACCTGGGGATGAATTTTTCCCTAAAGAGG
>Ga0114925_10001119_pt1 | contig 12836 bp, 12 predicted proteins | sample SumtaG_2_FD_87287 | JGI IMG/M metagenome (GOLD analysis project Ga0114925, IMG submission 87287) | Deep subsurface microbial communities from Indian Ocean to uncover new lineages of life (NeLLi) - Sumatra_00607 metaG | ecosystem: Environmental > Aquatic > Marine > Oceanic > Sediment | place... | reverse complement strand
TTGGTGGGGTTCGATATATCTCGAGGCGAGAATTCCCGCCGTTGGGATTTCCGCGTCCTCCCCGCTGAAACGCACCAGCAAGTCGTCACCCCGAAAACCGAACCACAGGTCCCGTTCTGTTTCCATCGACGGAGGTGTTGCAGCAGGTTCAAACATGCCCCTTACCTTTCACTCTACTTGATCAGACGGAGTATCTCTCTGAACATATCGTTTCCCGCCTGCCTGCAGAGCTCGAACAGAATCGACTCACAGGTGGCAAGTCGTATCCCTTCTGCCTGCAGTCTTAAGAGGGCCGTGACTCGATCGCTCTCTTTTCGTGAAGAGATGCAATCCCCCACAACGATCGGAGTATACCCGGCCTGTACGAGGTCCACAGCGGTCTGCAGCACACAGACATGGGCCTCAATACCTGCAAGGATGATATGCTTTCTCCCCGATGCCGTGAGTGCGTCGCTGAATGCAGGTTCATCACAGCAGCTGAAGGAAAGTTTTTCGATGACCGGCAACCCTCCCAGCGCTTCATCGACCGACCCCACCGTCGGGCCAAGCCCCCTTGTGTACTGCTGGGTTCGAAGCAATGGTACACCGAGGACCCTGAGCCCCCTCACAAGCGTAATCAGGTTTGCCGCAAGTCGCTCATGCTCCCGAACGTAGTTAAAAAGCTGTTCCTGCACATCGACGATGACACCCACACACTCATCTCTCTCAAATCTCATGGTAATTACCCGGTCCTCTCATATCAGTGTCATCCACCCACACCCTTCCGTGCTTCATACCGACAACCATGAGTGCACCCGACACTACATCACACATTTCATCGTTGTGCCACATGCCGCCTCCGAATGCCGATGAAACCTCTCCACTCCTTCACCTTCAGGTGTGGTCTATATCAGTACTATTTTCCAATCGCAGCGTCAATATGTCCCGGATTCCACCGGAACCGGCTCATGTCTATTCGGTCCTCGGTGTCAAAGTGCACACCCTCGTCCCTGAGCAGTGCCCGCTGCTCCTCGTATCCACGGCCCTGCGGAAGGGATACCCTCCCCCGGGTGCCGACGACCCGATGCCAGGGAAGCTCAGAGGCCTTTGAGGACGAGTGCAGTATCCATGCCACCTGCCGGGCGGCCCGTATATTGCCCGCGAGTGCGGCGATTTGTCCGTATGAGGCAACCCGTCCCTCAGGTATGGCAGAGATGATGTTCCGCACTCTCATGGTGAAGGCAGTTGCCACAAGAAATGCACCTGTTCCTGGAGAGATGGTGAAAGGGTAGCACGGGTAAGAGCAGGAATCAACCGAAATACAACTTCTCATACATGCCCACGAGCTCTCTCACCCTGTCTATGAACTGTATGCTGCAATAACCGTCCACAGCTGTCGAACGGGGCTCTCTGCTCACCTCAATCGCACATGCCACTGCGTCACGAAGCATGTTTGAAAAGAACCCGGTCTGCCGGGGGCCTGCTGCACCGGTCGGTATGAGGGATTTCATATGCTCGTAATAGGGGCTGTTGTCACTCATGTACTCCTCATAGAGCCCGTTTCCAATTCTGATCCTGCCTTCCGAGAAGCTGAGGTCGAGTTCGAATACTATGTGGTCGCGTCCGGCCCCAAACTCCATCCAGAGGGGAACATCACCGCCATTGCACCGAACAAAGAGGGTCTCTCCTCTGTCCCCCTCCAGCAGTTCGGCGTGGACATCGGTGAGTTCTGACCCCGTCAGAAAACGGAGTATGTCGATGAGATGGGTACCGTCGTCGAGCATCATCTCGAGCACAGGCCTCCGCTCTCCCATGTAGACTCTCGAACCAATGGAAAGCAGCTCACCAAAGGCATGGGAAACAATATGATCCCGTACTCTAAGATAATCCGCCGAATAGCGCCGCTCATGGTTCGTCATTATCTTCACCCTGCCGCCCTGATGATATCGGGCGATTTGCGAAGCTTCGGCACTTCCCGGGGCAAGCGGTTTTTCGCAGATAACAAGCCTGACACTGGTCTGAAGAACCGACTCAATTATGGGGAGATGGGTCTCAGGCGGTGTTGCCACACAGACTATATCCGGATTCACCGCCTCGATGAGGTCATCCACCCTGCTAAACACCGGCAACCCATTCCACCTCTTCGAAAAGGTCCTGCACCGCTTCTTATCGATATCGCAGCCCCCGAGGAGCATGGAGTCAGGGTCAGCATAAATCGCTCCTGCATGGGTGCAGGGCTTCTCGCGAAGGCGGTCCTCTTCGAGAAGCGTGCCGATTCTTCCGAGGCCGATGACGGCGCAACCAACTCTCTTCTTCATAGGGGTGATCTCCCTGCGCAGATAGTGCCACACTATGTATATCGGACAAATGAACGGCTACCAGAGATTGAGAGGAACAATTGCCATGGGGAATGAACCGGTCATTACAGGCAGTTTTTTCAACTCCTCTGCATGCGCTCTATTTGTGGAGGCTTTCGTACACGGCTGGATTATCACCGGAAATAAAAGGGATCAGATCTTGCCTGCCGTTGCAATGTAAATAACGAATTGGTTTTCACCGTCGAGGCCAATCAACTGGTTCATGTCATCGTCGGAGAAGGCTGCAATGGCGCAGACGCCGCAGTCTACAGTCCGTGCACTCAGATAGAGGTTCTGTGCCACATGACCGGCGTCTATGTACAGGTATCGATACCCCCGGTCGCTGTATCTCCATGTCATGCGGTAGGGTACAGCCACCCATATAAATGCCACTGCGCAGGTGCTGACAAACTCCTGACCGAGACATGCCGCCACCATGCGATCCGAAGTGCCGGGTGAGATGTCAACCTGTACAAGCCTGTGCGTGAGTGCAAGATACCGGTAAATCCCGGGTGCCAGGCCCTGCACATTGTTCACCATCAGGTAACTCTCAAAGGCGTGCCGTGCACCGGCGGATGGGACAGTCCTCATCGTGGCCGTGCCGTGCACAACCTGCTTGACGCCCTGTGTGCACCAGAGGAGATAGGAGAGCTCGTCGAACATGAGGGAGGCAGCCGCATAGCGCCGGACACTCCTCCTCTCTTCAATAGCTGTACGTATATCAACTGCATGCACCTGTATGCTGCCGGGGCCCGGAAGCTCGAAAGCCGGCAAACCCTGGTCATGCCCGAGCTCCAGTGTAGGTGGCGGATGACCGCGCATCTGATCCGATGGACTGAGGTTGTGGTACTTGGTTTTTTCAATGAATTCTCCTCCAACTCCCATCATTACCCCCATCCCTATATCATGCTTCCTATAACATAAATCATAGCGTGGCTTTCTGCAAGCTTCCGCCGTCCTGGCTCCGCCTGCACTTGTACTTCCATGTACTTCGGCCACAACCAAAGTAAATAAAAGCACAGCGCAGTTTTAACCGCCACAAAACAAAAAAAGTAACTCGCGCTGCACTTTATTAAAGTTTTCGCGCTCCGCGCGAAATTTACAAAGGAATAGCATAATCGCGCTATACTTTATTAAAGCTTCTCGCGCTACGCGTGAGACTTTCAGAGGAATAGCATATTGAGCGGTTTGGCACCAACTTGCAGAGGCTTCAGACATGCAGCGTACAGCAGATCGGCTACGCTCCTGCCGGGGATTTCCTCGTTATCCGTATAAAGAAAAATATGCCGCCGATAACCAGCACGCCGCCAAGGAGTGTGTAGAGAGACGGTGTTTCCCTGAATATAAAAAGGGCGAGAATCGACGCAAAGACAGGTTCACCGAGAACTGCAGTCGAGACAAATAACGGTTCCACATAGCGGAGGGCCCAGTTGAAGACAGTGTGTCCGCCGATGGTACAGACAGGGGCAAGGAGAAAAAAGATGAGAAACTCTCTCGGTGCATCGGGATAGAGCGGTGTTCCAGTGAAGAGATCGAGCAGGAGCAGGACAGCAGTACTGATACCGTACACGGTAAAGGCGTACAGAGGGAGGGAGACTCGCTTACGCACGGTCCTGCCGATCAAAATATACACTGATACAAAGAATGCCCCGAGCAGTGCCATGATGTCGCCGTAGAGGCCCTGGTTCCCGTGGCCGTAATCCCCCAATGCAATAATGATGCTGCCGATAAAGGTTGCGGCGATGAAAGGCAGCGCTCTCCTGTCGATGCGCTCTTTCAGAAAAATGACACTTCCGATGACAATGAAAACGGGATGGGTGTTGACCAGTACCGCAGCGGAAGCAACCGATGTAAGACGAAGCGATACAAACCAGGTGTAGAAATGAAGGGCGAGACTGACACCGCTCAAGATGCAGAGCAGGAGGGTCCTGCCCTTGATCCAGCCGCGTTCTTTTCCAATGTTGCGGAGGAATACCGGGAGGAGGAGCAGGATGCTGATCCCGAGCCGGTAGGTAGCAATAATGAGCGGCGGCGCATCTGACAGCCGCACCAGTATGGCTGAAAAGGAGACAAAAAAAACGCCGACAACAACAATACCCCTGGGGTCGATCCTGTTGGCTGTCATGTCATCTACTTGTTCAGTGGAATTACCACGTAATTATCACCCCTGGAACGGCTCAGGTCGACAGTCACTTCCCTGCCGCCGAATCCGTGCACATTACACTTTGCATGCACGGTAACAACGGTGAGCTCCCTTGGAATGCGCACACCGCTCTGGCTCCGGGTAAAGGGTTGCTCATTCACATGGGGATGGGCAAGCATCCGTTCAGCAAGCACTTCCCCATCCGATGGCCTGACTACCTGCCATGCATCGGCATAGTGCTCCCAGCCGTCATCATTGTGTCGTACTGTGACATCGAATCTCCAGAGCTCACTGTCCTGCTCCACAGCCCGCACGCTGATAACCTGGGCATAGTCCAGATTTTCCCGTTCGCTTCCAGGCACGACAACGGGTACCAGCAGGAGAAGAGAGAGTAAGACCGACAGAGTGATTATTCTAGCCATTATACACTCCATTAATTCAGGATATTTGGTTTAAGAAATTTTTGAAAGGCCCGTAATCATGCTGGCAGATTCCACGGCTCTTCACCATAACATTAACGTCCCTCTTCCACCGGGAAAGCGAAAAACTCCGGCTTCCGGCCCTTTCACCGGGAAGCTGAATTCTGAAAGGGACCATGTCCCCCTACCAGAACGATAAAATAAATGGCTGACAGCAAAAGAATAGCACCATCAATGCCCATGAGCCAGCTCGACCCGAGTTTTTTCAGGACAAAGGATGCGAAGAGACTCCCCACGGCTGCCGCCATGTACATGAACACATGGAAGAGGCTCTGATAGATGGCGCGCATGTGCTCATGGGCCTGTCGATCGATCAGATCGATTTCTCCCGTCAGTTGCAGCGAATAGCCAACACCGTGAAGCATCTGCACCGGAATGAACCACCAGGTTTTCCCTGAATGGGCGATATACACAAAGATTGCGAGCTTCACCACCTCGATCAATACACCTGTTACGATCATCCAGCGGTTTCCCAAGGATTCGATGATTCGCTTTGAAAAGAACATGATCGGAATCTCGGGAATCGCTGCAAGTCCGATTGAGATACCGATGACCAGATAGCCCGCTCCCCAATCATCCATGAAAAAGCTAGTGAAGATAAATGAACTGAGCAGGCCGATTGCATTGAAAAAGACAAAAATGAGAAAACGCTGGAACATACGGTCCCGCTTCAGATGCCCCCACGGAATCCGAACCGGTGTAATAACTTCTCTGAAGCCGCTCGAAGCGATAAGTGCAAGAACAAGGAAACCCGTGCCATACCCAATAACTGAATGGCTCAGTCGGTCCGTGTGACTGAGAATGAGCCCGAACAGGGAAGCCCCGATGACCCAGCCGAGTGACCCGAACATACGTATCCTGCCATACCGGACACCGCTGTTGAACCTGTCGTGCAGTACGTTCAATGTCTCGGTATCAATAAGCGGAAGTATGGGTTTGACAAAGAGACCGCTTAGAATAAATCCCCCCAGGATAAGGAGAAATCGAAGCTGCAGCGGCCAGGAAGCCGCATACCCGAACCCTGGAACTGCAACTATTCCTGCGCTCAGTGCGACGACGAGAGACAGCAGCATGAGCAGGCGATTCTCGATCCTGAATTTATCGCAGATGAATCCGGCCAGGGGAGTTGACAGGATGCCCAGCGCCGATTGTATGAAAAAAATGGTGCCGATCAGATAATAGGCCGGCACATTTTGATCTGTTGTCAGTACCCTTTTGAAGTACAGGCTGAAAAAGGGCAGACCTGCACCGGTGGCGATGAAGAAGAAGCACTGCAGGAAACCTGCCCTCAGGAGAGGTATGCGTTTATACCTGTATGTATGGGCGGGGTAGATGGAAGGGTGGGCTGGAGGCATGGTACATGTTAGACGGTGTACTTGTCACGCGCCATTTTCAGCTTCTCAGCGACGAAATGAAGGACTTCGAAAATGAGCGTGAGATCGCACCGATACTCTTCCATGAATATTTCTCCTTAATACTCTCTTAACAGTTATCTGATATCCTCTGTATTATACTTGCAAGAATCTGCTGCAGATGTCAATGAGTGCAAGAATTTTCATGCTATTCGTTTTTTAAAAAATATGCACCCTATTCCTGTGCACTTTACGTAAAAGGGATTAACAGTACCATGAAACGGAAGGTTCTCTTTATCTGTGCTCAGAATAGCGTTGCCATCAACGCGTGTATTCCTCGATTGAAAGGGAGAAGCTGCTTCCAAGCGGGGTTTCTTCAGTATCTCCGACCACGTAGAAGTAGCACTCCGTTCCCGGCGCCACATCGGTGATCTCGATAATGTTCGTGCTGTTTTCACGGTAAGCGTATACACCCGAAAAGGAACCCCCTGAGGCCTCGAACCAGACGACTTCCACACTGGGGGGAAGATCCGATGCGATAATTCTGAGGTGACGACCCCTCATGACCCTCGTCATGTAGTAGCTCAAACCGTCAATATCGAGGATTTCGGTATAGGTCCTGCCCGGTTTGAGCTCTCTCGCGCGGTAGTATATCTCTCCCCGCATACCGACCCCGATGGGTGAAAGAAAGACATCCTCAGTTACGGTAATCCTGTAGCTACTGCCATCCCCGTCACCGGGGTTCACAACAGTGAAGAATAGATCGATGCCCGGTTCAACGAAATACTCCTCTGCGGAAAGTTCACTGCCGGAACTGGAAGTACGCCAGTCAAAAAAGGTGAGATCTCCCCCATAGTAGTAAAGCTCCGCTGTTCCGTCAAGGTCCTCCACCGTAATATATATATCCGCCCTTTTCTCAGCAGTGACCCGGTAATAGCTCGTTCCACCCGGTCCAACCCATCCGAAATGCGGTTCGCCCACAGTAATGTGGAGGGGCTCCGATGGGCGCCCCTCCGAATCACCCCCGTCATACAGACCTTCCACAATCTCCGATGTATTGATCATCGACGCGTTGCCAACCGTCAGCTCCTGCAGCTCAATCACGTAGGACTCCTGCCCGGGGCTGCTGTACACAATCCTGATAATGCTTCCGGGGACATCGGGAGAGATCCAGTAGTCTGCTCCTGTAGCGTACTCATCGTCATAGGCATCTCGCACATGGACGGTCATGAACCGTCCTGCGGCAACCTCGATGATCTCCTCCCCCAGGATGGCGGGTTCATTGAAGGCATAACTCCACTCCCTGGACAGCTCCTGTGCTCGCAACTCCTCGAGCCCAGGCTCCCCATTCTCCGGAGTACCATCTCCCATCGAGCCTTCATCCATGACTTCATGCTCAAGGGCAATCGGCGATGCAACCTCGTGGGGTTTGCCGGTTTCAGGGTCGATGTAGCGGATGCGTACAGGATCTCCGGAATCCGAGATGAGCACTTCATAGTAGATGGTGTCATCGAAGTATGTCTGCTCTATCTTCCACCAGTCCCCGTCCGGCTCCCTGCTCAGGAGGGCGCGCTCGATGCGAAGCTCCGTTCCCAGTCCCTCGTACCCTGCAGTGAGAACGGTACCTTCACCGGGCCGGAAAGGGCTGTCTTCCACCATGAAAATTTTTCCCAGATATTGGGGAAAGATGACGTCGCTGTCCCATGTAAACTGGGGAAAGTAGTCGAAACTCAGGGCAAGGTTGTTGTACTGAAGAACGGGAAGCAGTATCGACTCGAGGTCGTAGACAGAGCGGATCTCGGAAAACTCCCGCTCATCACGCAGCTTGATCGAAGCCCTCTTCTCCCTGCCTTCCGCTTTGTCGAAACCTACCGAACCCCGATCAATACTCGCACACCCGTAGAACAGAAGGATTAAAAAAATCAACGCACCAGAAAGGAGGACAGCACGCTTCAAGATCACTCCTCCCTGAACACGGCCAGTATTTCGCCAAAGTAGAGGGTGTGAAGATCCCCCTGATCATAGTAATGCGCGTATATTGACTCCTTCAACGCTTCACCAATAACATTGTTCCTGTGCACAATCCTGCACTCATATACCACTGAGGCCTGCTTCAGATGGGGAATGGATATGGAATGTCCCTTCTCGAGCGTAAAGCCGCAATGCCTTATTTTGTCCCCGTCTCGCCCCGAATGGCTGCCGCAGTAGAGAATCTGTTCGGCGTATTCGTCGGAGAGTACATTGACGGAGAAGGCGCCCGATTCCTCGATCAGCTCATGGGTGTACCGCGACGGCCGCACCAGTACGGTGAATATCGGTATCTTCCAGATGATGCCGATGGTGCCCCAGCCGATGGTCATGGGGTTGCCCTTGAAGCCTGCAATGAGCAGAAGACCACCCGCACCCTGCTTCTCATAGAGGTGCTTCACGGTCTCCTGAAATGCGTCGAATATACCGATCTTTTTCATGCCCCCCTCCTCCCCTGCGCCTTTTCGATCTTCGCCCAGGTATCACGAAGTGTAGCGGTCCTGTTGAATACGAGCCGCTCCGTAGATGAATCGTAGTCAACACAGAAATACCCCTGGCGCAGGAACTGAAACCTGTCTCCATGTACCGCATCCCTGAGACTGGGCTCAACCCTGGCACCTTCCAGCACCTGGAGTGACTCGGTGTTGATGCTTTCCAGAAAATCTTCCGCTTCATCGGGGTTCTCGCGGGTGAACAGGTGATCGTACAGCCGCACCTCAGCGTCGAGAGCGTGAGAGGCCGAGACCCAGTGAAGTGTCCCCCTGACCTTCCGGCCGTCGGACGACCACCCCCCTCTCGTATCCGGATCATAGCTGCAGTGAAGCTCAACTATCTCGCCGGCGGCTTCATCCTTCTTCACCTCGTTGCAGGTCACATAATAGGCGTGTTTCAGCCGTACTTCACGCCCGGGGGCGAGACGAAACCATTTTGCCGGCGGCACCTCCCGGAAGTCATCCCGCTCGATGTAGAGCTCTCGGGAAAAGGGTATGCTGCGAGACCCCGCAGCCGGGTCTTCGGGGTTGTTCTCAGCCTCGAGTTCCTCGACCCTGTCCTCAGGGTAATTGTCGATAACGAGCTTAACCGGGCGGAGCACTGCCATTCTCCTGAACGCTCGACGGTTTAGGTTCTCCCGGAGATAGTGCTCGAGCAGTGCTATATCGACAACGCTGTCGCGCTTTGCAACACCGATGGCATCGCAGAAGTTCCGTATGGATTCCGGTGTATATCCCCGGCGCCTGAGTCCCGAAATGGTCGGCATGCGTGGGTCATCCCAACCACTTACCCGGCCTTCCTCGACGAGTTTGAGCAACTTTCGCTTGCTCATGACCATATAGGTCAGGTTCAGCCGCGCAAACTCGATCTGCCGGGGGTGGCATTCCACTTTGAGCTCGTCGAGGAACCAGTTATACAGGGGGCGGTTGTTCTCGAACTCGAGTGTGCAGATAGAGTGGGTGATACGCTCGATGGAGTCGGAGAGGCAGTGAGTAAAATCGTACATCGGATAAATGCACCATTTCTCCCCGGTCCGGTGATGGGAAACCCTTTTGATCCTGTACATGGTAGGATCGCGTAAATTCAGATTGGGAGAGGCCATGTCGATCTTTGCACGCAATACTCGTGAGCCGTCTTCAAACTCACCTGCACGCATGCGTTTGAAAAGATCCATGTTCTCCGCAACGGAACGGTTTCTGAAGGGACTCCCCCTGCCCGGTTCGGTCAGGGTCCCCCGGTACTCGCGTATCTCATCGGCGGAGAGGTCGTCCACGTATGCCTTGCCCTCCTGTACAAGCTGAAGAGCGTACTCGTACAGCTGCTCAAAATAATCGGAGGCGTAGTATTCATGCTCTCCCCAATCGAAACCGAGCCACCTTACGTCCTCCTTGATGGAATCGATGTACTCCACATCCTCTTTTGCAGGATTGGTGTCATCGTATCGAAGATGGCAGACCCCGCCGTACTGTCTGGCGATGCCAAAGTTGAGGCAGATGGACTTGGCGTGGCCTATATGCAGGTATCCGTTGGGCTCGGGAGGAAACCGGGTTGCCACCCGGCCGCCATGTTTGTTCGTCCGCATATCATCTTCGATGATAGCGCGAATGAAATCTTTCGGGGCTGAATTCTTTTCTGCAGATCCGCCGATGCCGGCGTCCATGCTGGTTTTTTGCCTCATGTTCGGAACCACCTGCCGCGCATTTCTAAAATCATAAATTTAGACAATTTCATCCCCACAATCAACTCGCTTCACCGAAACTCCCGTAGTGACTCATGAACACCCTTGTGCACCTCATACCAGAAGCTCAGTGAAGCCTCTCTCCTGTCCTTTTCAAAAAAATCGAGCCACTTGATCAGTTCATCATCCCTTTCATCCTCCACGTCCCTCTTCCTCCTGAGGAATGTATGTACAAGATCGATGCTGCGTTCCGTTTCCCAAAAGACTGAAGCGTTTCGGCTGTTGATACGCGATGCGGTAATTGAAAGATTTTGTTCATAGGCCTTTCCCATGCCGTACAGGGATTCAACGATCTCGGGGACCATCTCCTCGGCCCAGTTCCGGTGAAACCTGCATAGACCAATGTTATCGATGCTCAGCTCCTTGATGAAGCGTTCTGCACTCACCCTTCCGAGCTCCCTGGGCGGAAGAAAATCTGTTCCGTAGTACATATAGTACTTTCCCATGATTGCCATGGGTGCTAGAACGCCTGGTGTCCAGTACTGGTTGGGAACCATCCACCCTACCCGAGCGAAGGCACTGTACACAAGGGTGTCTTTCACCTCCTCTCCCCTTTCCCGTGCAAGTCGTCGTGCCAGCTTCCGCGCACCCTCAGAGAAATCGAGAACGCCCCGTTTTTCGATCATGGCGTCAAGCATCTGCATGCCGAGCTCTGCGTTGTGCATCGAATCGGTCTCAATGCTGAAACCTCTGCTGGAAAAGGCCGGGTTACCCTTCACACCGATATCTTTGGGCTTCAGGAGCCCCCGGTCCAGACACTCCATGAGCCAGGAGAGAACACCCCCCACTGATATGGCATCGAAGCCAAGCATATCCGCGTGATGTACCAGTTTCTCAGCAGCACGCTGGTCGAAGACCCCGCACTGCGGTCCCATGCTCTCGTAAGGTTCATAGTCCTTCTTGAACTCCCCGTTCATCTTCTTGCACACGGCGACGCAGGGTTCACCGCAGTTCCGCTGCTGCTTGCCTGCGATAGTCTCTTCGTTGAACTGTTTCAGGTAGTGGCTCACGATGAATTTTTCATGAATGGCCTGCCGTTCTTCCTCCTCCATATACATGCTCCGATAGTTGAAGGAGAACATCTTGCCCGCGAGTGTGCTGAAGTTTACCCCAAAAGTGCCTCCCGTACCGAACTTGGGATCGAACCGGTATTTTGTAGTGGCCTCAAAGTCCTTTGCCGCAAGCTTTTTGTGGTACTTGTTCTCGAACCACTCATCGGCGACTTTACGGTTGCGGAAGTCTTCATCAATTACAGTACCCCCGTATATAACGGCCGCAATTCCGTGCCACTGAAGCATCCTACTCCCGAGCCCGCCCCGTCCAGCCCAGGTGTCAACATGAGTGAGCTTCCTGTTGACAACAGGAACCGATGTAATAGCGCCGAAATCAGTTGCCTGTGCGGCTGGTCCAACGGCAAGTATACGCGGATCGTTTTCATACCTGTCGCTCAATTGCTCGAAAACCTGATCGATCAGTGCATAGATGCCTCCCCGTCCACTGGACCAGACGGACCTAAGATCCAATGGTATTATCTCAACCTCGATCTCCTCGCCGTGAACCCTGTTGAGATAAAGAACGGAAGGTGCAGGCGCTTTACCGATCAGAGAAACCATGTTTATTCCCAAGTTGTCGAATACAAGACCGGCACCTCCCATGGAAGAGATATAGAAACCGCTCCAGCATGGTGAGAAACCGGTGAATATAAGACGATTGGAACCTGGGAAAATAGACCCAGCAAGGAGGCCAGTTCCGAAGTTGAGACAAAAGTTGTGGGCCGTCAGGTGAAGTCCGAGATCAACGGGTCCAAAAAAAGCGCCAACCCGATAACGCTTAATGCGGTAGAAACCCGTTGTGGTGTCAATAATAAGCACCTTCTGATAGCTGTCCATGTCACTCCCGCTTACACGTACGGACCATATCCGCCTTATATAGGAACCGGTATTTTATGTTTCACAGGGCAACGCCTCTGCCGACAGAGTACTCTATGGAAATCTTTTCATCAAGGGAAATCACGAAGACTTTCGACAATCCCTTGAAATGCATCATCATGTATGCTTTAATGGGTCGGGAAGCTGAAGGAGTCGCATGAGAGATGCGACGCCTGCTTTTGAGTGTGTCTATCATTGTATGCATCAGCGGATGGGCATGCGCCGATGCGGTGAAACCGGAAGCAGGCGTGCCGTACGCGGGAGGAACGCTCATCAGGTTTCCCGACCTCACCTTCCTCTTCACCATACCGGAAGGGTATGCGGGTTTTCTCTCACCCGG
>Ga0114925_10001118_pt1 | contig 12839 bp, 10 predicted proteins | sample SumtaG_2_FD_87287 | JGI IMG/M metagenome (GOLD analysis project Ga0114925, IMG submission 87287) | Deep subsurface microbial communities from Indian Ocean to uncover new lineages of life (NeLLi) - Sumatra_00607 metaG | ecosystem: Environmental > Aquatic > Marine > Oceanic > Sediment | place... | reverse complement strand
ATTGACGCTAAAAATAGTATTGTAGGTGCACTTATAAATAGCTTTGAATCAAATCATAAAATGGCTGAGAACTTTTTATTCTTAGAAAGTTACGGTTTGCCAAAAGATTATTTTGATTTACGCATGCAAATTTTAGAAACAATTACGATTGATGAAATAAAAGATGCGGTTGCTCGCGTGTTAAATAATGAGCAATTAGTTGTCATACAAATTGGCCGAAGCAATGATACATAATATGATTTAAAGGTGGGTAGTGATGAAAAAAAATATATATCTATTTATGGCTGGCATTCTATCATTATGTGTATTGTCTGTGCAGAGTTATACACTTTTTGATATTGACCAGGGGACAAATAATAACGATAGGGTTTCAATGATTTCAGACACTAAAGGCAAGGCAAGTATTCCCTTGGTGGAAAAAAAAGTTTTAGACAATGGCATGACCATTTTGGTTAGGGCAGTACACTCTATTCCAAAAGTTTCTGTGCAGGTCTGGTATGCCGTTGGATCAAAAGATGAAAAGACGGGTGAAAAAGGAATTGCTCATTTAATTGAGCATATGATTTTTAAGGGCACAGAAATGTTATCAGAGTCTGACATTAATATGTTAGCTCAAAAACTTTCTGCCAGTACAAACGCATTTACGAGTTTTGATTATACGGGCTATCGTTTTGATCTACCGACCCAAAATTGGAAAAAAATTCTTCCAGTGATTGCGGATTCTATGATTAATGCAGCCTTTAAAGATGAACATTTAAATTCTGAAATGAAAACAGTTATTCAAGAGCTAAAACTTTATAAGGATAATTTTGTTCGTACGCTTTTATTTGATATGCTGACCACTATTTTCCCTGATCACCCATACCACTACCCAATTATTGGTTATAAACAAGATTTGTGGAATGTGAACGGTGATGATTTAAAAAGATTTTATAAAAAACATTACGTGCCAAATAACGCAACGCTTGTTGTTGTTGGCGATATTAATCCAAAAGAAGTTTTTACGTTAGCAGAAGAATATTTTGGAGACATACCTGGGGATCCTGAATATAAACGCGACGAAACATATCACAACAAAGATATTATCTCTAAAGGTGTAACGCTTCACCGTGACGTTAAACAACCAGTGGTTGCATTAACTTATATATTGCCTGGGCTACAAGAAAAAAATAAACATATTGCTGAGACACTTTCACGGATACTTGGAGTTGGTAAAGCTTCACGTTTGTACAAAAAACTTGTCAACGAATTAAAACTTGTAACATCTTTAGAAGCTTTCACTTTTCAATTATTTGATCACAGCATGTTCTTCATTATTTTTGAGCCAAAAAATGTTGAAGATGCTGAAAAAATAATCGGACTAATTGATGCTGAAATTGATGATATTATAGAAAATGAATTAACTGACAAAGAAGTACGCAGAGCAATAAAACAGGCTAAAATGCAGTTTTATCGAACACTTGAAAGCACACAAAATCAAGCATATCAACTTGGACAATATTATTTAGTAACAGGAGATGAAAATTATATTTTTAACTATCTTGACAAACCTTTTGACGAATTAAAAGAAGAACTTGTTGAAACGTTGCGTGATTATTTTAGACCATCAGTTCGTCATGTTGGTAAAATTCTTCCACTTGATGAAAGTGAAAAAAAATATTGGAAAAAACTACAACAAGAGTCAGATGATTTAGATCATAGATTTTTGTCGGGGCGCGTTAGAACTTCTGAAGTTGAACCTGTTCGTTATGCTGACACAATTAATGCTGAAAAGCCTGTTGCTTTTAGTTTTCCTAAAGCACAATCATTTGTGTTAGATAACGGCTTAAAGGTTTTGTATTACGACACAGACAATACGCCCAAAATAGATATAATGGTCGAATTTGAAACGAAGCATTATTATGACCCAATAGATAAATTAGGAATTACTAATTTTGTTTCGAAAATGTTGACTGAGGGAACAAAAAATTATACGGCGGATGAATTAGCTGATGAGCTTGAATCGCGTGGCATCACGCTTTCAGTGGGGCCAGGAACTATTGGCATGAGCATGCCCGAAGAAGAATTTGCTAAAGGCCTAGAGCTGCTCAATGAAGTTCTAACTAATGAAACATTTGACGAAGAGCAGATAGAAAAAATTCGTGCTCAAATGTTAACTGCTATTAAAAATTTCTGGGATGAGCCAAAAATATTTTCAGGGCAGTTAATTAAAAATGAAATTTATAAAAAACATCCGTATAGCAAAAATCCTTTAGGAACTGCTGAGTCAATTGCAACTATGACCCGTGATGATTTAATGAGTTATTACAAAAAATATGTAACACCGCATGACACTAAAATGGCAATTGTTGGTGAACTTAACGGCTATGATGTTCACAAAATTGTTAACAAAGAATTGGGCAAATGGTCTGGCCCGCCAGTGCAAAACATTAGCTTCCCTGAACTAGATCAAACACAAAAAAGTGTAGTAAATCATCCAATCAATCGTGATCAGGTTGTGCTTGCACTTGCGTGCCTCTCTGTACGTAGAACGCACAAAGATTTTGATAAACTTTTTATTTTTGATCAAATCTTAGGAAGTGGTGTACTTGGGTCAATGGCGTCAAAGCTATTTCAACTGCGAGAACGTTCAGGTTTATTTTATACCATTAACGGAACGTTTGTTGCTAATGCACAAAAAGAACCAGGTATGTTTTTAGTAAAAACAATTGTTTCACTTGATCGGTTAAAAGAAGCTGAAAAAGCAATTACTGATTTATTAAAAACAGTTGCTGACGATATTACGCAACAAGAATTTGAAGAAGCTAAGCGCGCAATTTTAAATGCTTCAATTAATAATTTTGAGTCAAATGCGGGTATTGCAGGTGCAATGCTATTCTTAGAGCGTTACAACTTTTCTGCTGACTATTTTGACAAGCGTTATGAAGAACTTGAAAAAATTACCATCGATGATGTTAAAAACGCAGTCAAACAAGTTCTTAGGCCTGATGAATTATTGACAGTTCGTGTGGGTCGTGTTGAATAAATATTAAAAAGAGACGCAACTTAATGCGTCTCTTTCTAAGTTAGAATCATGTTTTAACTGCACTGGCAGTTTGCCATGTACTTTTTCTCGCAACGCAACAACGAATGCTGGCAATGTATCACCACAGAGTCGAACTACAGTAAATTGTGCTGGGTTCTGCGAAGTACCGAGCACAACTATTCTACCTTGTGCATCAATGGTAATTCCACCGAAACCGTCAACAGGGACATTTAATGGAATTATTTTAGTTCCATTATTGCCAAAACTAGAATCTAAAGATCCATCTTTTTCAAGTCGTGAGACTATGAAAATATTACTATCGTTTCCAAATACATAAATTTTTCCTTGGCTATTAATGGCTATACCACCATTTCCTCGTGGGTTGCTGCTTACGCCGATAACAGTTGACCCATTCATTCCAAAGTTAGTATCAAGGGATCCATCATTGTTAAGCTGGGCTACTATCATTTGGTCAGCACCTGTAATATTTGAGCCAAGTATTATAATTTTTCCTGCTCGAGTTATTGCAATTCCTCCACTTGCAAGGTTATTGCCAAGGTCTAATTGAACTTTACCATTGGTTCCGAAAGTGGTATCCAATGATCCATCAGGTAGAAGTCGTGCTATAGCAAAATCATTTGGATTAGTTGCAGCATTGGTCTGACCTACAATAACAATTCTACCTTGGCCGTCTATTGCAAAATCAGATAAAGTAATTTCAGTTCCTCCAAAATTAACTTCTGTTGAACCATTTGTTCCAAAATTCGTGTCAGGTAATCCATCACTATTAAGTTGTATTACTACAAGATTTTTGGAAGCAGCAGTGGTATTTCCAAAGAGAACAATTTTCCCCTCTTTATTTAATTTTATGCCTGTAATATGGGAAATATTATCAGTTGTCCCAATTTCTTTACCTCCTGTCCCAAAGGAAGAATCAAGGGATCCATCTTCTAATAAGCGTGCAACTAGATAATTACTACTCGGAAGTTCAAATCCTGCAACGATCAATCGACCCTGCTCATCTCTTACAATCCCCCTGTTCCTTCATCAACACTACCAAAATTGAGGGAAACTTGGCCATTCCCATTGAATGAGTTATCCAATAACCCATTCGGCAAGAGTCGGACGACTGCAAAAGTTTCAGTTGCGTTATCAGTTCTAGAAACAACAATTCTTCCTTGATCATCTATTAAAATACCTCCGTTACCTATCCAGTCGTTATTTCCTTTTCTAATAGTGACAATCCCATTATTTTGTGGTCCGAAAGTTGTATCAAGATCTGAAGGATTATTGCATAGGGCATTTAATTTTGTCCCAACTAAAAATAAACAGCATAAAATGCTGAAAAATTTTGAAATGTTTTTCATTAATCTTCTCCTTATTTGGTATATTCTTCGATACAATTTGCTACGCAAATCACTCAGAATGTATAATTGTTTTTTGATTATCTTGTCTAGGGCACATAACAACTTCGATTCTATCAAGAGAGAAAATAATAAATCAAGTTTTTTAAAATTGTTTTAAATCATGTATTCTTACTGTAGAAGAAATGTTAACAACAATACAATAAACTAAATTTTTTAAGACCATGGAACTAAGTAAAAAAAAGATTGCATCATTTCAAAATTTTATATGGGATTTTTATGCGTGCAATGAACGTAAGTTTGCGTGGCGTAATATCGATGACCCATATAACGTAGTTGTTTCAGAAATCATGTTGCAACAAACACAAACTGATCGCATTTCAAAAAGATACCCACAATTTATTAAAACATTTCCTGATTTTAATTCTCTTGGTTGTGCGCCCCTACGCTTTGTATTGGCCGAGTGGCAAGGTCTTGGTTATAACAGGCGCGGAAAATATTTACATGAAATTGCAAAAAAAGTTGTGGGAAAATATCGAGGACAATTACCAGCTGATCCAGAAATTTTAGTTAACTTTCCCGGCATTGGTAAAGCAACAGCAGGTTCAATTTGTGCATTTGCTTTTAATATGCCGACTGTTTTTATTGAAACTAATATTCGTGCAGTTTTTATACATATTTTTTTCCAAGATATTGAAAAAGTTTCTGACAAAGAATTAATGCCATTAATTGCTGCAACGGTTGATAAAAATAATCCGCGCGAATGGTATTACGCACTCATGGACTACGGAGTTCAACTGAAAAAAAAATGCAAAAACCCAAGCAGAAGAAGCAAACATCACGTTAAGCAATCAAAATTTGAAGGTTCTGACAGACAAATTAGAGGTATGATTATAAAACAGCTAACACAAGTACCAAAAGCAACCTTGAATTGTTTTTATAAAACTATTGATCGTGAATCAATTCGTATTGATAAAGCACTTCAGAGCTTGTGTTCAGAGGGCATTATTAGAAAAAAGGCTGATCTTTTTTATATTGAATAATAAATATACTTCTGCATTATTATTTTTCCTATTAATTATGGTGTCAATGAGTCAAGAACCATCCAATAATTCTATCCATTATTTTCTGGCATTTACTTTTTTTTTCTTTATTTTCATCATTTTTATCAACAGGTTGTGCAACTGGTAGTTGATTTTCTGATACCGCTGACCGTCTAATAATTGTTTGTTCTTTTTTTTCACTAGATTGTAATCAGTCTACAGAAAAAGAGTCAAGTGATAATGATATCAAAAATAATATCCCTAACTTCATATATTTCCCCCCCCAGAAAATATGTTGTTGTATATGAGATTACACATATTGCGGTCAATATGCCTCTATTAATATTACGAGAAACAATCATTAAAAAGCTATAGGTATTTGCTTTTGCAGTATATATTTTGATCTTTATAGTCCTTTCTCTTGAAGAAGTTCTACTTATTTTAATAGGATAATAAAAAATGGTTATGGTTTAGAAAATTAAAAAAGTAAGAATTATGGCGAGGTGAGAAGAATGAATGTAAAGCTCAGGCCGCTCATGCAGTCAAAATTATTAGTACTGTCGCTTTTTAGTATGGCTTTAACTCTAAATCTTTCTTGCGCGCAAGAGGCAGGTGAACTGGAACATAGTGTATCGCCATTTACTGAATCAATTACCTCACGGATTTATTGTGTTGCTCGGATTAATAAAGTAGTCTCATTTTTATATACATTGCATTCTAAAGGTGTTTTACGAAATCTAGAAGCTTTATTAAATGAAGCTTTTTTTGAAGATTGGAAAAATTTTCATCAATTCAGATTGCTTAATGATACTGAGTTTCAGATTGAGTTTATAAAAAAAGTTTTTGAAATTTTGTATTGCATTTTAGAAGAAGATAAATCTTGGGACTCTGATCGCTACATCCGAAAAGGAAATATACGTAGTGCGCCAGAGAATTTAGATGATCTTTTTTCTGGCATTAACCGGATGCATCTTTATGTGAAAAAGAGAATGCGACCAGTAATTAAAAGAGACATATCACTTGAGCAAGAAAGCAGAGATCGTGCGCTAGGTGTAGATGGAGTAACTTCTCACTTTTATAAAATAAGGCGTTTACAGCGAGCAAAAAAAATTCTCAAAAGAACAGAGGGAACCAAATTTTACACTACCAAACACTCAGTTCGGGTTAAGGATCCGTTGCAAGAGCTGTCTGATATTGTTACCCATGATAGTGTTAAGCTGATGCTTAAAGCCATGATAGAATCAAAGAATCTATTGCCACTTCTTGGTTTATGGGACGAACTTGAACAATTTAGGTATGCAGATGATTCACGGTTTTTCCAAGAGATGCTCATGAGTATTTTTGCTACGTATAAAAAAATATTAATTACTCATGCTATTGATTCTACTCAACAAAGTGGAATTGCCGATGAGTTAGATAATATTTTGCTTCTTTATGAAAATATTTCTCAATTAAGTGGACAAGAATTACTTGCTAATATTGACACGGCTACTGATCATTTGAGTGATATATTGCGAGAAATAGAAGCAAATGAAAATGAGGTGAGCTTAAGTCGAGTGATTGCACAGTGGTTGTTACCAGCCGGTGCGTTGGGTGGAATACTTATGTATCTGTTTATGAGGGGATAATGAAAACAATTAAACTACTATTTGCGTGCGCCCTTTTTTCTATTAACTATGTGCATGCAGAGTCTCAAGCAGAACTTGATCAAACAGTTCCCATAACTCAATTTTCAAACAAAGTGCATAGACGATTTTATTTTGTTGAACGGCTGCACACTACTATGGAAGTTTTAGCACAACTCAATGAAAAACTTGACCAGTGTAATTTTCTTGTAAGATCCAACCAAACATGTTTAAAACAAGTAAAAAAAAATTGTATACCTAAGGCATTAAAGCCACTTTTTATGATGTGGGAAGATTTTAGTATATACAAACGATTAGAAGATGATTTATTTGTTGAAGAATTTACCAAAGAAATTTTTGTTGTCGCTAAGGCAAAATTATTTGAGGAACTTACTGCTCGAGGGGCCCTTAGGCGAGTATTGAAAAGTAAGCTTGATGAGGTATCGTATTTATCGATAGAGCAACGGGTTGATTTAGTCGCCGCTATTGGCGGTTTTTTACGTGGACATCGAACGCTTGATGAATTAACTGATGAGATTGAAGAGATATTTGCTCTGAGTAAAAATAATAATTTTGATGATATTACTTCACAAGTTGATAGTGAGCGTGTATTACATCGTTTTTACCATGTTGAACGATTGCGTAGCCAGCTCAATATTTTAAATATTCTCAAGAGACTTGACCTTAACTTTTTTAAAGACACACAAGACCAAGAAGCTACTGAGCATCAACTTGATGATAAAATTACATTTAAGCATCAACGGGTTAAGCGTGCAGTGCAAGGGATGACCTTAACAGGCAACTTAGATTCGTTGATCAATTTGCTGGAAGATTTTAATGAATTTACCTATATGGGTGATGATGAATTTGCTCGCGAAAGCATGGTGGCACTTTTTCTTGCGGAAAAAAATATTATTGTTAATCATGCAGTAAAAACTAAAGATGCAAATGCTATAGCTCAGATTATAGCCTTGTATCAGACAATTAATTCGTTGCCTATAGAAGAACTCTTGACTGCAATTGATCTATTGACTAAGGCATTTGAAGAAGTTCTTGGCCAAACAGAAGAATCTTCAGGCAGTTCATGGAACTCGATATTTAACGACAGCTGGTGGTCAAAACCATTGGCAGCTGTTTTCTTTATATTTAAATTGTTAAAACTTTTCAACTCTTAGAAATCGTCCATCGTTCTTTTTTTACATATCAGATGGAAGAGCATTTTTGACCCTTTTTTTAACGGCCGCTTTTAATATTTGTTTTTCTTGTTCTTCTGGACTCATAGTTGCGCTAACCACAATTTTTGATTGGACTTTAATCCATTGATCAAACAGGAGTTTTTTCCTGGGATCATTGTGTGACATGGCAACGGTATTAGAATAAAAGAGAGACAAAAACACAACAAGTATTATTTTATCCATTGTAAGTTGCCCTTGGAATCAACTTTAGTTCCAAGTTCTAAAGATAATTTTTGCATTCGTTTGATAATCTCATTCTTTTCTTCTTCGGTTGCTTTATTAACTTGTATATTGTCAATGAGTAGAGGCGTAAGCTGAACGTTGCTTATATTTATTTTTTCATTGTGTTTGGAAAGAGTGACTGTATAAAAAAATGATTGGTCATTACGCAGTGTTTCGTCAACGGCATAATCGTCAACAAAATCGCCGGTGTTATACAGGATTAACTTGTTGTTATACATTTCTATCCCTTGAAAAATATGCGCACTGTGTCCATGAATGATGTCAGCGTCAGCATCAATTATTTGATGAGCAAAGTTTTGAAATTTTTGTGTGGGCCGTTGTCGCTTGTTCGGGCCCCAGTGAATTGAAACTATTATAATATCGACTTTTTTTCGTAATGCTGCAATATCTTTTTTAACTGTTTCAATATCGCCAACCTCAATATAATTAGTCCCTGGTTTTTCTTGTGTTGCAAGCCATCCAGGTTCATTGTCAGTATATCCTATGACACCAATGGCAATTACATTTTTTGTTATTATGATAGGTTTTTTCGCTTGACTTATATTTTTACCAGCACCAACGTGTTTTATTTCTGCGTTATCAAGTGTTTCAATTGTTTCTTGCAGACCTTCTACGCCGAAGTCTAAAATATGGTTGTTGGCCAAACTAACAACGTCAATATTGCCTACAATTAACGTTTCAACTTTGTCAGGGTCAGCTTTAAAGTTAAAAACTTTGGGAGTTTTATTTGTGCTTGTCGTTAAAGTGGTTTCTAAGTTAATAATATTTAGATCTGTTTTTTGTAGCAGCGATAAAACATTTCCCCATGGATAGGCATATCCACATTTTGAAATAGTTTCATTTGTTAAACGACCCAACATGGTATCGCCGCCAAAGCCTATTGTGAGTTGCGAATTTTTTTTGTTTAAGAAGGGACCAAAATAGAGTAGCGCTGCGAGTGCAGGAATTAACAATATAAAAAAACATTTTCCATCCCCTGAAAAAAAAGGAGATATTAGTTTGTTGTTTCACGTTTTTTTTACAACTGCTTTTTTATTTCTCTAATATGTTTATCTAAGTCTTTACATAATTCTGAAAGAGTTTTTTGCATTTCATTATCACCACGCTTTACTGCGTCGCGTTCTGCGTGTTGACGGATGAACCATGCAACGCTGCTCAGTTCATGTAAAATTTTAATTTTGTCATACACATCATTATTCAATACACATGTAGGCATGAGGCTCTCCTTTTTTTTACTTATTGTGATTGTATCAAAAGTGTTTTTTTGATCAAGTCGTCTACTTTAAATATTTTTTAAGTAAATTTTGTAATATTTTTGGATTGCCACGACCTTGTGTTTTTTTCATTGCTTGACCAACAAAAAAACCAAAAACGCGTTCGTTGCCACCCTTGTATTGTTCCACTTGTTTTGTATTAGTTGCAATAATTTCCTGAACAATTTTTTCTAGCTTATCAACTGAACCAATTTGTTCAAGACCTTTGTTTTTTACTACTTCACTTGGGTCACCACCAGTTTGGGCAACAACTGTAAAAACTTCTTGCGCTGCACGACTATTAATCGTTCCCTTATCAAGCAAATCAACAAGCTCAGCTAATTTTTTTGGTGTGACCTTACATTCAGACAAAGAAATTTTCTTTTCTTTTAAATGGCCCATAAGATCGCGTAAAATTAAATTAACAAGATGTTTACTTTTTGTATGTTGCGCTGCTTCTTGGTAATAGTTTGAAAGGGCAAGATCAGTAACTAAAATATCAGCTTCATAAGGAGTTAAACCTTCTTTGACTAAACGATCAAAACGTTCGTATGGAAGCTCAGGTAGAATTTGTTTAATACGACTAATCCATTCGTCGTTAACTTGAATCAATGGCAAATCAGGATCTTGAAAATAGCGATAATCAGCTGCTTCTTCTTTGGTGCGCATAGGAGCAGTTTCTTTTTTTAAGGTATTCCAAAGTCGAGTTTCTTGTTTGACTGTTCCGCCCTCTGCAATCAATTTGAGTTGGCGTTCAATTTCATAGTCAGTTGCATCACCAATAAACTTAAACGAATTAATATTTTTAAGTTCGCAGCGCGTGCCAAGCTCTTTATCAGTTTTTTTCTTGACTGAAATATTAGTATCAGCACGGAATGCACCTTCGTCCATGTTACCCGTTCCAATGCCTAAATAGCGCACGATAGAATGAATCGCTTTTAAGTATGCCTTTGCTTCTTGTGCATTTGCAATGTCAGGTTCGGTTACAATTTCAAGTAACGGCGTTCCCGTTCTATTTAAATTAACCAAACTTTCGTTGCTATCGGGCATATGAATATTTTTACCGGCATCTTCTTCCATGTGAATACGCATGATGCGAATTTTTTTAATGCTGCCATCTTTAAGTCTGATAGGAATGAAACCGTTGGTACAAATAGGTCGTTCACCCTGAGTGATTTGATAATCTTTAGGCAAATCAGGATAAAAGTAATGCTTGCGTGCAAAAGTGCTAATTCGCGAGATTGAACAATTTGTTGCAAGCCCAAAAAGAATGGCATAGTCCACAACTTTTTTATTGAGTACAGGAAGCGCGCCGGGATACCCAGAACAAATTTGGCAAATATTAACGTTGGGTTCTTTGGTCACCTTATTAAGACAAGAACAAAAAAATTTACTTTTAGTTTTTAATTGAACATGGACTTCTATACCGATTGTTGCCTCGTAATCAGGATAGCGGTCGAGAATAGATTTTTCTTTGGTCACGTAGATCCTTGTTTGTTGCACCGATTTGGTTGAAAGAAAGTTTTTTATTAGACTATCATTTTTTTTCTATTTTGTATTGGTTGTTAGACAAATGCTGCAGGCTTTCGATCTCTATTCTGTGTTCAAGGAGCTTTTCTAGTTTAAAAATTGAGTTGTATTCTGTGGTTGAAATGTATTCAAACATAGAAGGGCTTACTGATAATATCAGATCAGTTTTGGGCTTTTCATCTTTAATCATTTCTTTTAATGCCCGTAGTATTTCATAACTTTCGGTTTGTAAAGATTTAACAAAGCCAAGTCCGCGACAACAGCTACAGGTGTCAGTCAATTGTTGAACCAGTGTTTTGCCCGAACGCTTACGAGTCATTTGTACTAAACCAAATTCTGAAACCTTTAGGACAACTGATTGAAATTTATCCTGTTCTTTTAATTTTTTTTCAAAAAATCGCGACAATTTTTGTTTGTTTGAACCTGAAAACATATCAATGAAATCAATAACAATCAAACCACCGATATTACGCAAACGTAACTGGCGAACGGTTTCTTCGGCAGCCTCAATATTGGTTTTTAAAATTGTTTCTTCGAGATTTTTTTTTCCAGTAAATTTACCGGTATTTACATCAATCACCGTCATTGCCTCTGCGGATTCAATAATAAGTGAACCACCAGATTTCAATGGCACTTTTTTTGAAAGTGCATATTCTATTTGCTTTTCAACGCCAAAATGAATAAATATTGGATCGGTTCCGGTATACAGTGCAATTTTATGTGAATATTCGGGAGCAACTTCTTTAACAAATTGTATAATTTCGTTGCGCACCTCTTTATTATCGCTAATAATTGCTTCAACATCATCATCTAGATGGTCGCGTACTATTTGAAGTGGAAGCTCAATATCTTCATGTAATTTTTCAGTTGGTTTAGCCGTATTATATTTTGTCTGGATGGTTTCCCATATTTTGACAAGAAAATTGATGTCTTTAATTATTTCTTTTTCCGCTTTCTCTTCAGATGTAGTTCGAATAATGGCGCCCATACCTTCAGGTAAATGTGCTCTGACAATGTCTCTGAGTCTAGACCGCTCATCGCGATCACTAATTTTTTTTGATATGCCAATTCGTGGGATATTAGGCATAAGAACGATGAATCTTCCGGGGAGGGTGAAACACGTGCTAAGCTTTGCTCCTTTTTCATAGACAGGCTCTTTACTGACCTGCACGAGAACGGAATCATCTTCTTTTAAGATATCACTTATGTTACGCTGTTGCCTTGGCTCACGACGCTTTCTAGTTTCAGATTCCCGATCTTCATCAACTTCAGTTTTTTCTTCGAGCCGATCAATAGCGAGATCGCGGTCTATTTCAGAGATATGCAAAAAACCAGCCTTCTCTTGACCAATGTCAACAAATGCGGTTTGAATGCCTGGGAGGACTTTGGTGACAGTTCCTTTAAAAAAGGAACGCTCCAAAGGATTTTCAACGTGCGCAGAAAAATATATATTCTGTAGTTTTCCATTTTGAGTGATGGCAATACGCGTTTGCCATTCATTATCATTAATTAGAATTTTTT
>Ga0114925_10001117_pt1 | contig 12846 bp, 14 predicted proteins | sample SumtaG_2_FD_87287 | JGI IMG/M metagenome (GOLD analysis project Ga0114925, IMG submission 87287) | Deep subsurface microbial communities from Indian Ocean to uncover new lineages of life (NeLLi) - Sumatra_00607 metaG | ecosystem: Environmental > Aquatic > Marine > Oceanic > Sediment | place... | reverse complement strand
TTTCCGTGACTCAAGTATACTTCTTTCCAACTCTCCACCGGTTCTCCCGTTACTGCATCCACTTTAGGGGCTTCTTTGGGCACTCCAAAATCTCTTCGGGTTTTTAATTTCCAAAACATATCCTTATCAATGATCTCTCGAAAAGTTGTATTGATACCTCGTAATCTAATTACATCGGGGTAAGACAATTGAAGAAGCACATACTCTTGTAATTCCCGGGGAAGATCTTTAATATTAAAAGGTTGATTCTCTAAAATATATTCGATGCGACTTTCTACGTCACGTGGTAAAAGATCCAAATAACTTGAAGCTTCCATTTTAGTAAGACAAAAAATAATATACTTTACAAAGTATAATGTTCTTTTCGTAGTCAATTTTTTATTTTCAAGCTTTTCCCTTTCTGCGTTTTTCTGCAAATTTTGCTGAAATGGCTTTAATTGCTTTTTGATAATCCGATTCTGAATCGAACTTATCAGCTTCAAATAACATTTTCAATGCATTTACATATTTTTCTTCGCTTCGACTCATAATAGCAATCCCGTCCATAAACACAAACCGACCTCTTTCGGATTTAGGTTTGGCCTTAAGAATCACCTTTGTGCCGTCTTCTCTCATATCGGAAACATCAATGATCTTGCCTTCGTGATTGTGAATCTCGTTAAAACGTTCTACGAGAGTTTTACCTTTCCCTTTCTTTCCGGGGGTCTTGGGTCTGTCCTTCATAACCACGTGGACTTCTTTAATGTTTTCAGCGATTTTCAATATGGTATTCCATGATGCCTGAGAATTTGCTCTACGTTCTTTTTCTTCGGTCTTGTACAACTTCAAGTTCTCCAATTCGGATTTGAAAATTTTGCGATGAGTTTTCTTATAATTCTTTACGGTGATAGCAGATGAAAGTGCAGAATCGACTTGATCTTGAGAGTAACCAGCTAAGGATAGCGCTCTGGAAACGTCCTCCGCTTTTCCAGAAATTCGAAACGTGGTGATATAAATTTCATCTTGTGTTGGAGGATTACTCCACACTCTTTCGGCTCCGGTAATTTGGCGCATCGATCTTTTATCGGAGTCACTTACCCGGATGAAAGTGTGTTTCGCCATAGCTTTTTCGGCCTCATCTTTGGACCAATACAATCCATTTGGAACGGTTTCAGCCTTTGTATCAACTTTTGTATCAACCGTCGTTTCCGTCATCATAGAAGCACCTTTTTCAAAAAGTTTTAAGTATTTAAGAATATCAGTTTTAGCACGGATTTTTATACTTTCATATAAATATGAGTAACTATGTGGTTCTCGATGAAGCCGAGAAACATATTCGAAGATCTCACACTAGTATAGGAACATTCACTATATTCGTGGTTTTCATCGCGTTTGTAACATTTATAGTTTTTGGGTTGAATGGTATTTTGTTTAACGAAATCCGTAAAACAAGTTGTGGTTCCACAATTACACAAACGGAGGGGAATGTGATGTTTTGGGTGAATGTAGCTTTAGCTGTGATTGCTGGTATATTAGCTGTAGTGGGGATTTTGTTTTCTTTTTATTCTAAGACTGAAGTGAATTGGAAGAGAAAATACATCTCCAACGTCAAAAGATAAAAAATACAAAATTGAGGGTTATATTTGTGTGAATGTGGGTTTCTGTAAATGTGGTTACATCGTTTTAATTCACTTTGAAATATCCAACATCAAAAATAAAGATACAAATATACAACGAAAGATTTTAGTGAAACAAAAATCTTTCCAAGATAAAAGACAATGTCGGCACCTGCAAGACTTGGAGATAGTGCACAAGTAGTACCCGAATCTGATGCACGTCAAGAACACGGAAAAGTTACTTCTTCTTATTCGATCTTTCTTATTGTAGTGGCAATCGTATTTTTGGCTATCGCTGTTGTTTTTGCAATCAACACTTATTTCTACGATAGAATCCGCAGTACCGGTTGCAGTACCAGTATCAGTAAGAACGAAGCCGAAGCACTGTTTTGGACCAATTTGGTTTTGGCCATTGTTGCCGGTATCATGTTTATTGTGTCGATCATCCTCATCTTCACCGAAACCAAGGCACCCACGTACGCAAATAAATACCTCGGAAAACTGAGGTATGAAGGAGAAGTACGTGCTCGTGCTGCTGCGGCCCGTGCCCGACCTTATGTTAGTGGTGCCGCTGCAGGTTTCGGAGCTGCCACTGCCGGTTTGGGTAGAGCCGTGGGTGCTACGGCTCAAACTGCTGCGAACCGAATTTATCAGGAGGGACAGTTGGCCGTTCAAAGAGCAACCGATGCATTCAACGCTGCTGATATACCTCCACCTATCACACCACGGATTCCTGGATCGGGATAGTTTAATTAAACTCTAGATCCGTGATTAAAACTGTATATACTTAATTAAGTATATATCACATTTCAGATATTTTCTCGATGTATTTAATGATGATGTCTTGTAATTCTACCGGAAGATTGTCCCAATTGTATCGAACCCCTTTACCTCCGTCAAAAGTTTTGCCCTTATACGGATTGATGTTCCAAGTTTTGGCGTTGGAAGCTTCCAATTTTCGATAATGAAGAATGAGAGCATATATGATTTCTCGGTGTTCGATATTTACTTGAGCGATAATGGAACACAGTCTTCTCTTATCTATATCCTTCACAGGAGAAGTTTTGAGATCTTCTTTCAATTCGTCATAAATTTTAAATTTTCGAGCAACTTCTTCAGCCGTTTTGGCTTTGGGTACTTTAGAAGATTTCGAAGTTGTCTTTCTCTTGCTTGTGCTCATATTTAACTGCTGATTTGTGATAATGCACTTATGTCAACACTTCAGTTTCACTTTACCAATAACGTCGTCGGGGTTTGATATTCATTTCTCCACACACTCTTCGAGATCCCGAGGTAGGAATGAGCATTGGACCTTTAGGAACTTCTGGGGATTTACTTTCAGAAGAAGACCCTTTTGGAATTTTAGAGAGGTTATTTTTAATCCATCCTGTAATACCTTCTGCGGTTAGAGGAGTGCTCATATCCATGACCAAACCAGGCATATCCTGTATCTTACCCGCTTTGGCTTGATCCCACACATTCCCGTCAAACATCAACCCAGTAGGATACCAACCGATGTGTCTTTGCATTCCTGCTGGGTAATTTTGATCTGTAACTTTGGCGCCCATAGCTGGAAGATTCAATTCTGTAAGTCTCACCGTTCCGAGATCTTGAATCGCTTTACGAATGGGTCCCCATTTTTTGTGTAAATTTTGACAATGACCACAAGTTTTGGCGGTAACCATAACAAATATGGGTTTAGACATTTTATTAAGAGAACATTTTATCTTTATTTGTGTTGATGGAAATAAAAATTCTTATATGTGTTCTAAATTACATTCTACTTCTAGATTCTTCAAAAATTCTTGAGCAATTTTATAACCTTTTATTATCATATCTGCTTTTACATCAGCATCTACAGTTAACCCTGTAGTATCAATGATATCTGTGGGCAAACGAATGTGTTTGCAATTTTCTGAACAACTATCAATAATACGATTACGTAATTGGTTCATCGTGAAATGTATAAGTTTGTGAATATACATGGTAGTTGTAGAGTCTTGAGGTTCTGAATCTGTTTTAGAGGTACTTTCTATATATAATCCTAATATTCTCTTAGATCCATCGTCCAAAATATCTACAGGGTAAGGGTTGGCTAACGCCCCATCAACATAAACACAACCCTTGTACTTCAATTTATAAAACACAATAGGAATATTCATAGAATACATTACCGCGTCGATAACCGGAAGATGGGGTTCGGTTCTATAAGACATATATTCTGCAGTTTCTTTGTCCAAGTTTCCAGTAACGCAATACAACTCCAACCCTGTAGTGTCGTATAATTGTTTTAATGTAGGAATGTACCCGAATTTTTTGGAAACCATATTTACCAATTTACGTTTGATGGGAGCGTTGGATATCAATCCTAATTTTCTTTGAGTGTCTTTCAAACTCACACTTGATAAATCGTCGAAGATATTGGCGTCTGCAGATTCTGCGATGATCTCGATGATTTTGTAACCGCAAACCATCATAAGGGATATAATCGCTCCTACACTTACTCCCATAAAAATATTCACGTCAGAAAGATAACCCCTTTCTTCTAAATAACATAAAGCACCCAACTCGAAAAAGCCTTTGATACCTCCCGGGCCCAAGACCAACACATCCGGTTTCCAAATTTCTGTTTCCCTCTTTTCCTTTTCTTTTTCGACTTCTTCACATTCCTCTTCAGCTTCGGTTTCCGGGTTCTGTTGAACCTCTTCCTCCCTCAGCATATTTTAGAATCTTTCGCTTCTTTTTGAGAACTTTTGAAAGTAAGATTCTCACATCGTATTCTTTCACATAATATATCGTATTATATATTATATTACCTTTGTGTTCGATCTTTTTATATTCTGTCCTTTATCTCTTGTAATTGAATTTCAACAAAATCATCGTAACCTACCCCGTATAACATTTTCTTTGCGAACAGATATCCTAATAGCACCACTTTGTCAGGGGAAAATCCTAGATCGGCTCGGTCTATCTTTTGAGTGATTAATTTTCGAATCGAAAAATCTCTGTCGTTTTCGGTTTCTTGTTGTTTCAATAAATCTTTCACTTCGGTGTAAAATACCAAACCTTTCCTTTCTCCCTCTTCTGGAGGCATGGCTAAGAGATTACCAACAATACGATCAAAAAGATCTTGAGTGGCTTTGTTCAATTTTAGAGGGTCTTTGGGGCGTTGTCGTTTCGGTTTACGTTGAGCAACCACGACTTTCTTCGGTTTCGTTGGTTTAGGAAAAGAAAGAGCCGGTAAAGTAGGAACATCTTTTTCTTCTTCAATTCCCGTTTCCTCGTCAATCACATCAACAAGAAAACTCTGATTTTCTTCTGAGAATTCTTTTCCGTATATCTTACCGATCTCCCCTAAAACGTCTTTTCCTGGGCCCATCACTCGACGAATATTCTCTCGGAGTTCTCTCCCCAGAGGAGAATCATTCGACATCAGAGCTACCTTACATGATTCTACATTGCCGCTTTCAAAACTTAAACCAAAATTTTTACAAAAGCTTATAATTTCGTCACCATCATAAGTGTGTAAAAATGCCAACTCCACACCTTCTTCTCCGCGTGAAGATTTCAACTCTTCCAATTCTTTTTGATAAATTGGAAGATAGGTTTCATAGAGAGGCGCGATATCTCGACCAAAATATGAGGCTACAACATCGTAAACAATTTTTGGGTCGGCCGAATCTAAGTTTTTCATCTTCTCTAATTCCAAAACAATCCTTTCTGCAATTTCTTCAGGGTCAATATAAGGTTTAGCTTCATCTGCGGCTTTAATGCAGGAATCTCGATTGTTTACGTTTAAAGCCAAATTATCAGCACGGCAAACTTCTAGAACTTCTTCCGTAGGCATATTTTCCGAATCCAACCGTATGTCTGCTCTTTCCAAATTCAAAACAGCCTGCGTTAATGCAGCTTCCATATCAAGTGGGAAACTCCATTTCCCACTTCTGAGCTCTTTACCCCCAAGATTTGTAAATTCAGGACGTAATTTTTCTGTTTCTCCAGAAAGTACAATTTTCTTTCTCTTGATTTCTGCTTTGATATTCGCATCTTCGAATATCTTTTCCATTTTTAGAGGTTCGAAGAAATTAACACCCAAAAACTATAAGAACTTCAAAAAAAAAGATTTAACACTTGTCTTAATAGACCCAAGAGATAAAATAAAATCAGTTTAAGGCAAAGTGAATCGATACATAAATGGAAACAGTCAAGGATCCCGCGGTTCTTTTGGGCATCGGAAATACAGTAGCGGTTGTTGGTTTAGGTTTGTATTTCCATAAGCGTCAAAATGCAATTGAAAATGAATTGAAAGAATTAAGTGAACACCTCAAGACTGCAGTGAAGAAGTTTGCTAATACTCAAAATGAACTCGTGTCTAGAGGTGAGATGGTAACAACGTTGAGTGGGTTGAATGCTAAGATCGATGAAACTAGGAAAAATGTTGACAAGTTGGGTAACGGTGGAGATGATATTGAATTACTAGAAGAAGCACTAGAAAGTTTGAGTGAATTATTGGAAGATAGCGGTATTGAATGGGATTATCCTCCTCGACGTCGAGGACGCGGTCGTAAGAAGCGAAAGGGAAAGAAGAAACGTAAGGAATCTGAGAGTAGTGAGAGTAGCGAGGAATCCTCAGACGGAGAAGATTCTGAAATCGAGAAGGCAGTTGCCAAACAACGCAAGCGCAAGGGTAAGAAGAGGCGTTAATTTTGAACCTAATTTCTCAACTAAAATATAAACGTAATATTATAGTTACTATAATATTTTGGTTTCAACTTTTGGTAATCGATACAGACTCGAATTAATACACGTAAGGAATGAACATGTAAGGAACTCGATCGCAGTATTGCACCCAATAATCTTTGTATTTCTTACGACAGCGTTCATCATCACGGAATGCACGGTGAAGAAGATGAGTCAAGAAGAAGCAGAAGTAGAAATATGGAATGAAACTACCAAATCCACAACTTAGACCCCAAATGAGTGCCATCATTAGATCTGCGGTGTAGTGCACTTTCCGAGCTACAGCCCACCATCCATCTATCAAGATTTCACTGGTTTCAGTTCGAATCGTTTCAGGATTCTCAAGAGTACCAATAGAAAATTGAGGGAATGCCCAGGGTCTTTGTACTAACGTACCTCGACGTTGCATACGGAAACGGTTCTTTTGACTGTTTGCAGTGTCCCATATGTAATAGGCTATTCCCAAAATACACAACAAAATGCAAAATTCAATACGACCTAGAGAAATATCGTAAGTGTAGATGTAATAGGATTGTACCGCATACAAAAAGGGTACTCCGCTCAAATTCCAGAAAATAAGCATCCACCCAAATTTTTCGTGGAAAATGTCCCAAGTCGTCGGTATACACTCTTCACCCTTCATACATGCATTGGTATATAGAGTTTGTGCGATCCAAATCAAGAACATAGAATTGCTGATATAGCCGTATTCTTGATATTGTTTCAGCATGTTTGATGTTGTAATCAAGAACAATAACATCCAAGAAATACGAATTTCTGCAAACATCTTGAGATCAAGGATGCCTATTCTGGGGTTTAGAATACTTCCCATGAAAAAATCGTAAGTGTGATTTCCAGTGAGCGTATTTTTGTAACGCAATTCATCTAACTGTTGATACAATAATTCGATTTCATTTTGAACATTTTTGATGTTTGATTGTGGAATTTCGACATCTATCGCCCTAAGTTTGGTTAGAGTTTCATTTAAAGCGTCGATTGAGTCTAGAATTTCTTGTTCAACAACCTTTGCATCATCCATAATCAAACCCCAAACGTAAATAATCACACTGCAAAAGTTAGCACAGATTATAGAAGTTGTCATATAACGGCCTATATTGTCGGTAATCCAACACAGGTCAAAATATCCAAAGACGTGAAGCATCGCTAACATCACTAAAGTACAATACCAGGAACACAATCCATTACACAAATATCGTAGATTGTATTTCTCTCCGGAGTAGTTCGTAAGAGTCAAACCCTGCATCCAAACCCCGGGAAGAATATAAGCAAAAACAGCTTCAATGAAGATGAAAGTCACGTAAGTAGCAACCGTAAATGTATTTGGCATCCAATTTTCTACACCAAGTAAATGGTAAAGAAGATAAAGTATAACATGGGAAAAGATCATGATTCCAATCGAACCTTTCGGTCCTCCAAATTCGTAGTCCGTCTTTTTAGACATTTTACAGTAAATTATTGAAAGTTCTACAGTTCGAGTTGAGTTTTTGATTCTAAACGCATTCAAAAAAATCATTTTCCAATAAAAATTATATACGATGTTTCGTATATACTCAATAAAAAATGTATCTCCAATCCTTTCTTAATTATGGTGCTGGCAAATCTGGAAACTCCGAAATATTCGGCAATGCCGGTCCTTCGTCTTCCACAGCACAAGGAGAAGTTAGAGATTTAGGTTCCAAACGCAACGTGGAAGAACTTGGGCCGTTAGGAGATGTTTGGGGTGTGGTTTGAGGTAGAAAAACGGGTCCTCTTGGTCCTTCAGCCTTTTCAGTTGCAGATGCCACCGTGTTTCCAACCGTTTCGGCAAATTCTGGGGAAGTAATCGTCTTACTGACACCTTTTATAATTTCCTCAAAAGGGTTTCCGCCTTCTCCTCCTAGACTTCCATCGGAAAATTTAGTCATCAAATCTTGGAATACATTCTTGATGGCATCGTTGTTCATGGCATCATTCAGCACCTTACCAATAGGAGGAATTTCATCAGCACTGATGTTATTTTCTTCTGCTGTTTTGTTAAAACCTGAAACTAAATTGTTTAAGAGATCTCCAATTGCACCCATAGGATTTTTAGGAGCATCTGCTGCAGTCTTAGTAGGCTTTGAAACTTCAAGACCTACCAGATCTTCATAATAGGCTACTACCCGAGTTAACTTTTCTTGATCATCTTCTGGGGCAAATTCCTTGAACACACGATAGAGATGTAAGAGTATCACATCCTTACGAATCAAATTCAAACAATCTTCATAAGCATCGTCCGGCAGTCCGTCTAGACGATCTTCTTCCGCGTCAGCCAAATTACAAGCAATATTATAAATGGAAGAAAGCATAATACGAATTTTGGAATCGCCATAGACAATCTTCACTGAATTACGTTTCAACCAACGATCATTTTTGTTTGCCAAAATAGCAATTCGATATCTCTTGTAAACTTTAAGAAAGTATTCTCGGTGTTCTTCAGGTCGAGTTTGCTCTAGAACCTTTATATATTTGTTGAGTGAAACCAAAATAGGATTGCGACTCTTGACCAATTTCTTCTTTTCGTGTTCAATCATAACATCTTTGAGTTGCTTCATCAGTGCATCAATATTTTCCTTTAGTAATGGATCGCTGGCTTCTTCCGGAAAATATTCGGAGGATTCAGAGCTTTCGTAATCGGAAGACTCTGAAGAAACTTCACTCTTTTTATTTTTTCCCATCTTGGAATACTTTAGAAAATGCTAAGTTTGACTTTAAGAGTTTCTGGAATTGATACAAAGTTTGCACATCTTATTATAAATGGATAAGGAAGAAATCTCAAGCCTTACAGATGAAAAGATTGAGAAAACTTCTACAGAGGTTTCTCCCAAACACAGATCGGGGAAACTTATTGCTTACCATTCTTTTCCGGGACGTACAATTACTCGAAGTCCCTTCGAAACTTCTATTAAAATGTATTATGGTATAATAGCTTTTATATGGAAAAGTCGGAAATGGATTTTAGTAAAACGACCCTATTCTAGAAATTTTTCGAAATTAGTCGAAGGTTCTTATCGCAACTCACAATTAACCCATATACTTTCGGGCATTACAGCCTCAGAACTTCATTCTCTACAAAATCTAAGTGTCAATTCTTTCAAATTCAATGCCATGTTTAAAGCAGTGTGCCCTGATAAAACACTTGAAGAATTAGTGTATTCTAAAGAACGATTTTTGGCAAACTGCGAAAACATACGTAATTTTTCTTCTTCTAATTTACGCAATGAAGTAAATAGTTGGCATTTTCCTAAAATGGAATCAGGCGAAACAGATGACCCTACCGATATGGCCTTAAAAGCTTTAAAACTTCAAACTGGACTAGAAGTTACACACCGTGAGAAATCCTTTTTAGGCTTGGACCCTTTTTCGAGAAGGGAAATTGTGGGAGATTTTCTGACAAACAGTGGAGGAGATTCAAGATATTGGTTGGTGGTGTATATGGATGAACCAAAAATTGAAAGTGCTAGTGAATTTTCGGTTTTATTAGAACCGGATGCTAGCGTTGAAGAAAAACTCTGCATTTCGGAAAAGATGATTCTCAGAAAAGCTAAGAAGGTAATGAAAGAGAACTTGTTGTTGTGAATGTATAAATTTATGTATATGTAAATTTATTGTAACGAAATGAAATCACGTAGAGATAATTATATCTCCTCTTTCGTCGGGTCTTTCAAAATAATTTAGAACTGTGTTGATATAATCGACTATTCCAGTTGCATTTGCGCGTGTATTTTTGTCAAGTACGACCATCCCTTCGTTGATTAGTCTATTAATAGCCCCGTCTAATTCTCGATATCCTGGAATTTGAGAATTAAATTCTACGGGCACTATTTGTTCTTGGGTTCGCACACTATTTAATCCTACTATACTCTCATATCCATAAATCATACATCGGAAAACCAAACCCAAGGCCCAAACGTCGTTTGTTTGATAATATTTTATGTCTTCAGAAGGAATGGGAGATCTTCGATTGCCCTTAAGAAATTCTGTGTAATAGTAATACACTTCGGGGTCTGAGAAAGCCGGAGTGGAAAAGGTTTTGCAACTTTTTAGTTTTTGAAAGGTTCGTTCGTTGATGGGTCTAGGGACATTAAAACCACAAGCCGACGGTCTGGTAGATGGTACAATAGAATGACGTCTCCGATTTTGATTGAAAGTAGTACACCCAAATCCTAAATCTCCAAATTTAAAACAAGCATATCTTTTTATCAGATTTTTGTTGTTAAAAATGAAGTCTCCTTCTATTTCAGGCATACCTCTTTTATATAAAAGATTTCCGGGTTTGATATCCATATGTGCCATACCGGCTCCGTGTATAGTTCTCAAACCTTCAGCGAGTTGTAAAAATATATACATCAGGGCCAAAGGATCACGAACTTTGTAGTTTCTTCTGGATCCAGGCAAACTTGTAAAATCGTTTACTGAACCTGTCATAAGCTCCTGCAATATAAAATAAGAACCCTCCCATTCTCCGGATTCATACAAACAAACAATATGAGGACTGCAATTAGGATCTCTAGACAACACGTCATAGGATGATAATTCTTGTTCGTAGTCTCTTCTTCCTGCTCTACCCGTGAACTCTTTCAGGGCATATTCTTTACTTCCATCGGATAAACGCACTTTGTATACTTTACCATAAGTTCCAGAACCGAGTTCAGCTATTACAGATACATTCGGGGGGAATCCCGGACTATTCGAAATAGAAGGCGATCTCGAAATAGAAGGCGATCTCGAAAGTGTACTCGACCTTTCTCTTTCAAAACTTTCGGGCGTAACTCTATCAAACATACTGATTTTTGGAGTTGCTGTTGGTGATCTTCTTTCAATAGATCCTTCGGATTTTCTTGAACCAAAAGTTGGTATCGTGGGTTCAGAGGGTCTTGTTGACCCCAGTGTTATAATTCTATCTTGAATACCTATGGGTCTGTAAATACTATCTATTTCTACATCGTCTCTAGAATCGTCTCCAGATATGTATGTCTCGTAATCTATTTCTACATTATCTTCCAAAACATTTCTAGTTGGATACTCAGGTAGGGATAAAACAGGGGGGTCCGAATTTAAAGACATATATGTTGAATCCCAGGATGCAGAACCAGAAAAAGCATTGCTAGAGAGCTTGGAAAGGGATTGCTTCTCCCTTGAAGACATTGTATTTAATGATGGATATAATATTTGAGAAAATTTATCAAATATACTTTGCTATAACGTCGCTTCCCCAACATATACATATAAATAATTTAAGCTCTTTCCTAAAAATGTCTACTTCTCATTCGATACCTTCCACTCTGAGGGAGCTTTTAAGCAAACTCGAGTTCTTGGGTATGATTGAAAGAGGCCAAAAACCGTGTATGGGAGATATGACGTTTGTGGATGGTAATAGTTTTTGGGGTGCTCTTATGCGAGCGTTCAAAGGTGAAGGCAGCAAAGGTATGTTGGCCCACATCAATCAAATTGTAGAACAAACCGTGGAATCTGTAGAAGAATACAAAGACACAGAATTTTTACCTATCATTATCAATACACTAAACAAAGCTAAAATCGGCATCAACAACCTAAATACTACATACAGTGATCAACCTGCTGTAACCTCACAGATCAATGTGATCATTGCCAACATCAATCACCAACTTCGAAAATACAAACAACATATCGATCCAAAGAAAATTCGTTCTAAAGAAAATGTATCTAGTCGAACGTAAAAACAATTTTCAAATTAATGTAATTGTATAATTACATTTATAACGAATTATCTTCTCTTATATATTTTATAAAACCTTTTAGATATACAAAGTGTGTACTCCACCTAAAGCGGATACATCGGTGAGGTTCTTACAACCCTCCAAATTCAAAGTGTGTACTCCACCTAAAGCGGATACATCGGTAATGTTATAACAAAAACTCAAATCTAAATGGTGTACTTCACCTAAGGCGGATACATCGGTAATGTTATCACAACAACTCAAATCTAAAGTGTGTACTTCACCTAAAGCGGATACATCAGTGATGTTATAACAAAATCTCAAATTCAAAGTGTGTACTCCACCTAAAGCGGATACATCAGTGATATTCCGACAACCCTCCAAATTCAAAGTGTGTACTTCACCTAAAGCGGATACATCGGTGATTTTCTCACACCAACTCAAATCCAAAGTGTGTACTCCACCTAAAGCAGATACATCAGTGAGGTTCTTACAACCCCACAAATCCAAAGTGTGTACTCTACCTAAAGCGGATACATCGGTGATGTCACTACAACTCAGATTTAATTTGACCTTGTACCCCTTTTTTGCCAATTGTAAAGCTTTTTCTTTATTTCTTCCACAGTCTATAACTCGATTGAGCTTTACGTACTCTGGAACTGTCTTACCTGTAATGCGGTCCACTCGAGCTAAAGATTGTAGATCTTGAATGCTCAAAAATTCAGAAATAACAAACAAAAGAGTATATTCGAAAATCATCTGGAGGGTAGTTT